>ERZ773359.5164-NODE-5164-length-12762-cov-4.633666_pt1 | contig 12762 bp, 10 predicted proteins | sample MGYA00374955_ERZ773359 | MGnify/ENA primary metagenome ERZ773359 (study PRJEB29098, sample SAMN04486028) | biogas fermenter metagenome | study: EMG produced TPA metagenomics assembly of the Biogas fermentation microbial communities from Germany - Plant 4 DNA1...
AACGGTATATCATCGTCAATTTTGCAAAGCGTGGCTTCATGACAGTTGCAGTATTCGGCAAAGCCTGTGGCGGAAGAAGCCGTTTGCAGGGGCACCCTCCCGTCGGCCCTTGTATAAGGCCCCGGTTTACGGAATTCCAGGGGCGGGATATTTTCACAGAACCATGTTCTATCATGCAGGCAGGGATCACAGGTGCCGCAGCCTGCCCTGATGATGGCACAGATAACCCTGTCGCCGGGTTTTACATAGGTAACTCCCGGTCCCACGGCGTCGACAATCCCAGCAATTTCGTGCCCTGCCGTTGCACAGCCCTCGTAGGCGCCGTGCTCGCCCCGGACCCCGTGGATGTCACTGTGGCAGATACTGCAAGTCATAACTTTCAGTCTGACTTCTTTTTCTTTGGGTTCGGCCAGTTCCATTTCTTCAATTTTAAACGGCCCTCCCATATGTTCAACAACAGCAACCTTACATTTCATATGTTTAATTTGCCTCCTTTCCCCGGCTCAAGGCGGTTTTTATCTCATTGTGCCGCCGCCGTCAACGGAAATTGTCTCCCCCGTCATGTATAGCTCTTCCTGCACCAAAAAGAGGATGAGCTTGGCTACATCAATGGGTTTCCCTACTCTGCGCAGGGGATTCGTTTTGGCCACAATTTCAAACATTTCCTTTGGCGTTAATTCATGCATGGGAGTATCAATCATCCCGGGGCAGACTGTATTGATGATGATATTGTCGGGGCCAAATTCCCTGGCAAAGCTTTTTGTCTGGGCAATAATGCCGGCTTTGGAAGCCACATAGGCAGCACTGCCTACGCCGCCGTTAAAGGCTGTGACTGAGCTGACATTGACAATTCTGCCGAAACGGTTTTTCTTCATTTCGGGAATAACAGCCCGCATGAAATTGTAGTGCCCGATTAAATTGGTGTCCAGGACGCGATGATACTGTTCCAGCGAGGTATTCATGAGAAGGTCGCCGCCCATCTGGCCCGGTTCCCTGTCCACTTCGATGCCTGCGTTATTGACCAGAATATCAATTCTGCCAAAACGCTGCAGGGCTTGTTCTACCGCCTGCTTAACCTCCGCTTCCGCAGCCACATCGCACCGGATGGACATAACCTGGTCCGTCGTCTGCCTGATGATGCTTTCCACTTCTTTTAAAGGCCCTTCACTGCGCCCCACCAGGACAACGGCGGCACCCTGTCCGGCAAGCTGGATTGCCGTTTCTCTCCCAATCCCTTTGCCGGCACCGGTAACCATGGCAACTTTGCCGGCTATGCCATAATCAACCATTAAACCATCTCCCCTCTTTCTCTTACATCGCCGTTACAATTTTACCGTCGGGCTGCCTGATACCGATAAAGTCCCCTGCCAGGACCACATAGTCGCCTTCAAATTCCCGCACTCTGGCCCAGTGCCCGGTCAGCTCCTGGTCGAGGGGAACCCCGTCGGCAATCATTGCCTGTCTTACCAGCCGCCCGTCCAGCTCCCGCGGCGTAATGCCTTTCTGCAGGCAGAGGTTGGCGGCTATGCCGGCCGCCTGGCCCGTCCCCATGGAAGGCGCAATAATACGAACCGCGGCCTGGGCATTAAACTCCGAGGAGATGCAGCGGCCAACCACAAGCAGATTATCAATCTTCAGCGGCACCAGGGACCTGTAGGGAATTTCACAATAGTTTTTGGGATCAACACGTGCTTCCACTCCCGCCGGGCGCCCGAAAACATGCATGTCTTCGGAGCATTGCGGCTCCCTGCACACGGCTCCCTCCTTCGGTTCGGGAAGATGGACATGGCGCAAGAAGCCTAGCCTGCGGCTGGTTGGATGGTGCGTGTCAAAAAACTCGGGGAACCGGGCAATTCCATCGGCAAATTTTCTCCCGCATGCCACATCCTCGTCCGACAAGATGTATTCGCCGATGATGCGCCTGGAGTCGCGGATGCCGTGCATGTTGGCAATGCCGGTGATCCTGGACCGCGCGAAGCCGGGGACATATTTCCTGAAGAATTTTTCCAGCCACAGCATTTGGTTGTGCTGCTCAATGATCTGCCTTGTGATGTCTGCCGGGTCCAGATTCCTGGTATAAAAGCTGTGTGTAGTCATGACAGTGATATCCGCATCATCCGCTTTTGTATTGGGAACCTGATAAATCAGTGCCGTGGGAAAAACAACAAAAGGCAGATCCCCATTTTTGACGGCCTCTTCCTCCAGTACCTGCAACAGTCCGAATTTTTCGGAAAGCTTGTCCCGGCCCTGTTTTTCCCGCCATTCCGCATTTGCCTGTCCGTATGCTACAAGGTCCACATTGGCCATCCTGAAGGCCAGTGTAGTTGACATATTCAAACCGGCATAATGGGGACTGCCCACTTCGTAAGGTGCACCGGCATACGCGGCCACGTCGCCATCTCCTGTCCCGTCGATCACAATCCCGGCCGAGATGGTAAACCTGCCTGCTTTACTGTGGCACACCACGCCTTTAATTGTGTTGTCTTCGACAACCGCATCAATAGCCGTAACCCCGTAAAGAATCCGACCGCCGGCCTCAACCAGCATCCTTTCCAGCATCAGCTTCCCCTTGTCAGGGTCAATTACCGGCAGGTGCGGCCGGTCAATGGCATCGCCGTCGGCTTCCAGCCTTTTCAACCATTCCTTGCTGATACCTTCGACAACGCCTGCAATGCCTGTAACATAGCCGTTTGTTGCCAGCCCGCCCAAAGACTGGGCACTGTCGACAAGCAATGTGCGCGCTCCTTTTCTGGCAGCCGTCACAGCGGCCGCCGCACCGCCCACACCCCCGCCGACCACTAAGACATCGTAGTAATTTGTGTTGGTAAGCATTATGTTCCCCCTTTTCGCTCCCTGCCGGCATGTTCTTTGCAATTTATTGCCGGCAGTGAATAATCTCCCATAATACACAACTTGCCCGGGATATGAGCTTGTCTGCCGCAATTTTTTTTACTGTTTAAATTATACACCACTTTCACAGGAATGACAATGAATCGGACAGGCATGGCTTTTGCCGGATCCTTCACTGTCTGTGGCATTATGGCATTTTACACAGCGTCAAGGCAGCAGCATTGACAAAAATTCCCGGGGACAAAAAAGCCGTAAAAGCAGGCTGAGGGCAAGCAAAAAACCGGCACCGGGCCGGTCCACCTTGCTGCTTTGACGGCTTGTCCCGTCTTTTCACTCTTTTTTGCGAATGAGGATGAAAGGCGTCTGTTCACGGCTTTGGCCTGCCGGGTTGTCCCTGATCAGCTCGGCCAAAAAGCTGTCATCATAAGGATTATCGTCATTTTTCCCCAGGATTTCAATGTCGATGTCATTGGCATCGACAATCATGCAGTCAATGCCGAATTTAGCCTTAATCTCGTTGCAGACACGGTCAGGTTCGGCCGGCGCCAGAATGCCTTTATCGGCATAATACTCCCAGCCTACAACACAAAAACCGTCTATATTCCGCACATTGTTGCCAAGAATCTGATAAAAAAGTCCGCGCTTGCCGAATAGTTTGCCGACAGCTGCGACAATTGCGGCAAAAAGCACGCGCCACCAGCCGCAGAGGTCAATTGCGGTCTGCATTTTATATACATTGTCCATGGCGGGGCCTGCCGGGTTTTTCATAGCAAAGCGGGAAAGAATCCTAGCCAAAAGGCTCACTTTCATTTCAGATTTGTACTTTACCCGGCGCTGGCAGAGGGCAATCACTTTTTCTCCCATGGAAAGAATGTCGCCTACTTGATAATGGGGCAGTACATATTGTTCAACCAAATCCAAATAATTTTCCCCGACTTCAACGAAATGAGTGCGGATCGGAAACCTGTAGAAAACTTGTCCGCCCACTTTCCTGGTCAACTCATGACCCGGATTGGCTTTTAAGGCAAAAGTGGCCTCCGCGTTTGTCAACTTCTTCACCTCACCAGATTTTTTCGCCCCGAAGTGTCCAACTCCTGCAAAACCCGATAACTGTTACTTTACCCAGTACCGCCTTTATTCATACGCAAAGCGGCTGCCGTTATTGCGGGGCAAACTGCCCTGCCAGGGCGGCGGAAAAAGTATCCGGCGGCTTAATTTTCCAGAGGCCGTTTTCCGTCACCACGGGAAAATATTCAGTGTAAGAGAAGGTCTCATCTTCCCGCTGCAGCGTTATTTCCGCTGCCAGATAATTGCCTGCGGCCGTGCTCTCAGCCACCCGGAAAGCAGCGAGACTGCTCGTCCAACTTTCTACCCAGCCGGCCAGCCCGCTTTCTCCCTGCTCCCAGGCACCTGCCTGCCAGAGGGCAAGTTCCTGTCGGCTTTGCTTTTTTACCGCTCCCAGGTAATCCTTGAGCGCTTCAGTTTTCGTCCGGTTAAGGCTGTCCAGGCCTTTTTCCTGCCGTGCCGCGGCTTGGGCTGCTTCATGGGCAACCGCTTCCTCAGGCGTCAGGAGTCCGCCGGCAGTATATCTGTTTGCCGCGTTCCAGAGCATAAATTCGTCAATCCCCAGGGCCAGTGCCGCATCTATCTGGGCGCGTATCTCGGCAGATCCGTAGCCGATATGGCCCTTTACCCATGTGGCGGTAAAACCTTGCAACCAGGGGCGGATAATGGCCGGTGCGGCAAGCGAGGCATTCCTTTTGATGGCATCGCGCAATGCCCGGTCCACAGTCCCCCCGGGGTTGGCATCTGGCACGGAAAAGCCGAAATAACCGGCGCTGTAATGGCTCGGGTACACCATGGGGCAGATATAATCCACAAGGGGGGAGATTTCCTCCCACTTCTGCCCGATGCCGGCCGCATCCGTGTCCGAGGTGGCAATAACACCGAAAACATCGGCAGCCAGGTGGACATTGTATTCCGCCAGCTGTTCCACGGCATATGCCAGAAACTGGGCAATGGCCTCCGCTTTTGTCCGGCCGTTGCTGCCGGGAAAGACGGCCTCCCTGTCCACGCGCTTTGCATTCTCCGGGAAACGGACATAATCAAACTGGATTTCCCTGAATCCTTTCAGGGCGGCCTCTTTGGCAATGGCAATATTATAATCCCAGACATTCTTCTCGTAAGGGTTGACCCAGGCAAAGCCGCCGTAGTCGCGCCACAGGCCGCCGTTTTGCTTTTGGATGGCCCACTCCGGTCTTGCTTCCGGCAGATGAGGGTCGCGGAAAACCACAATCCTGGCAATGGGATAAATATCCCGCTGCTTCAGTTCAGCCAGGAGAGCGTCAAGATCATCAATCTTGGCATCCTCGCCGGAGTTGACCTCCCTGACTATTTCCAAGTCGCTGTGATAGGTGAGCAGGCCGGCATCATTTTTAACGTCAATAACCACTGCATTTAATTCCGTCTGCTCCACCAGTTCCAATAGCTCGCCCAAACGTTTCTCATTGGCCGCCGTATAGCCGGTCAGGTAGATGGCTTTCGCTTTAATCCGCGGGTTGTCCGCTGCATCCAGCGGCGGCAGGCTGACAAAAAACGGCCCCAGCTCCTCCCGTAACGCCGCCTCCCGCTTCCGCCTCGCTTCCAGTTCACGCTCCCTGGCCAGCCTTTCCTCTTCCTCGCGGCGCCGCTTTTCCGCTTCCGGGTCTGCCTGATGCTCCTGCCGCCCCTCCTCAACCTTTTCAGGACGGGACAGCGTTTCCTGTACGCAGCCGGAAACAAGCAGCAGCATCAGGATCAGAAAGGCACAGGCAAGGACATTTTTTAGCCGTTTTTGCATTTTATCTCCCCGAATCTCCCCGCGGGCGGGTGCATTTTGCTACTTCCGAACAAGCTGAATCCAGGTTTGCCCGTAAACACGTTCAATTTCCTGGCCGTCCTGGTAATAAAAGCGCGTGGGGGAACTCTCACTTTCTTTGCGCCAGCTGCCGCGGAATTTTTGTCCTTGGCAATAATAGTCTATTGGTCCCTCCCCGATCAGGTCGGCTGTGGGGCGGCCGCGGCTGTCGTTGTAAAACGGTACATACTGGACAATGATGTTCCTGGCCTTGATGGCAGTACCGTCGGCGTCTTTGTGCTGCTTGCCGTTAATATAGCGGAAGTAATACCCTTCTTTCTCCACATAGGTGAAACTGACCTTGTAAGTATTGCTGTAGGTAATGGAAAAGGACGCGGCCTTTTGGCCTTCCCGGTCCAGGTAAGCAGGCCGCAGCGTGACGGTTTCAGAAGGTGACATGAGATTAAGCTGCCTAAGATTGACATACAGGTTGTGGGGAGCCTTGCGTTTTGTATCGCGGTAAAAGGCCTTGCTGCTTGATGTCAAGGCATTGACACTTTTCATGTCTATTTTGTCAAGCACGTCAATATTGTCGTAAGAACCGCCTGCATGCACAAAGCAAATCTTATTTTCCTGCCCCAGCTGAATGTTATGCAGCCTGGCGCTGCGCACAGGCCCCACTTTGGCCGGAAAGTCGGCATAAAGGGCCAGGAAGCGGGTGATGCGTCCTTCCACCTCGTACTCATATACCACGCTGGCCTGGGCCAGGCCGTGCTGCGGTCTCGCCGACGCATGGTTGTCAATCACGACGCCATAAACGGGAGTCCTTTCCGCCTGCGGCACTTTTTTCAGTTCTTCCTCCAGTTCTTCCTTCGCCGCCGCCAGGAGCTTGTTAACCTGTTCTTTTTCCGCCAGCAGGTTTTTGCGTTCCGCCTCCATACGATACTGCACTTCCTCCAGGTTCTTCTGCTCCGTCTGCAGCGCCGTCTTCTTCTCCTGCCAGGCGGCATATTCATCCCGCAGCCCCGCCATAATGACCGCATCACGCTGCAAAATACGGGAGAGGTACACAATGCGGGAAATTAAATCGCCAAAATCATCGGCTGCCAGGATTACTTCCAAATAATTCAGGCCGCCTTTCATGTAAGCACTGCGGACACGCTCGCCGAAAACGAGATTCTTTTCCGTCAAGGCTTCCTCGGCTGCCGCCAGCGCTTGTTCCGCTTCCTGCAGCCTCTTTTGGGCCGCTTCCATCTCCGCATTGATTTCGTTGATTCGTTTTTCCCTGTTCTTGATATTTTCTTCCAGCTGCTTCAAAACTTGTTCCAGTTCTGTTACTCTTTGCTGCGCTTCTTCAGGATTGCCTGCAGCAAGGCCGCCGGCGGCAACAAGCAGTACTGCCAAAAGCATAATTAAACACAGGTAGCGGTAACGTCGCACAAGCCTTACCCCCCTATACCCGCAAAAACTTTCTGATGGAAATGACACTGCCCATTCCGCCCAGCAAGGTGCCCAAAAGCACCAAACCGACATAGATGGGAAGCAGCTGCTCTCCTGCTGTGACCGGCCTGATAAAAAAGGCAAGCGTATCACGACTGAGATAGTCGGCCAGCCTGCCGTAGCCGGCGAAAAGTGCAGCCACGGCCGCCAGGGTTCCCAGCCAGCCCATGGCCATCCCTTCCAGTAAAAAGGGGAAACGGATAAACCAGTCACTGGCGCCCAGGTATTTCATAATGCCGATTTCTTCCTGCCTTGCCAGCACCGATAACCGGATGGCGGTAACTATCAGAAAAACGGCGCCTATGGCCAGCAGGGCACTGATGCCCACAAAAAGAGAGTTAAGCCAGCCTGTGATTTTGACAAGGCGGCTGATCAGTTCCGCCCCGTACTCCACCAGCTCGACCCCGGGCAGAGTGCGGATAGTTTCTGCCAGCGCCGGCACCGCCTCGGTATGTAAGGCACGCACGCGGAAAGCATTCGGCAGGGGGTTGTTATCGCCCTCCAACCCCGCCAAAAGAGATGCGTCGCCCAGTGAACGGGCAAAATCCGCCAGCCCTTCATGCTTGGAAACAAAACGGACACTGTCAACTCCGTCCAGGGCGCTGATTTCCGCCTCCAGGGACTCTATCTCGGCATCGTCATACAGGAAAACGCAGATTTCTACGTTTGTTCCAATATCGCTCATCAGCTGACGGGCATTGATCGCCAGCAGCAGAAAACCTCCCAGGATTGCCAGCGAAACCGCAATAATACAGGCTGTCACCACAGCCAGCCAGAAGTTGCGCCGCAGGGAAACAAAGCTCTGGCGCAGACAGTACTTAAAAGAATTTAGGTTCATTGGCATAACTCCCCCGCTTTTCATCCCGGACCAGCCGGCCGTTTTCCAGACTAAGAACACGTTTCTGCATCCTGTCCACCACATCCCAGGCGTGAGTGGCAATAATGACGGTTGTACCGCTCCGGTTGATGTCGGCAAACAATTCCATGAGCTGCCAGGATGTTTCCCTGTCCAGGTTGCCTGTCGGTTCATCGGCAAGCAGAAGGATGGGATCTTTCACCAGCGCCCTGGCCACGCCGACACGTTGCTGCTCTCCTCCCGAAAGCTCCGCCGGGAATGATTTTTCCTTGCCGGCCAAACCGACCATTGCCAAAACCTGCGGCACTTTAAAGTTAATTTCTCTTGTTGACCTTCCCAACACTTCCAGGGCAAAAGCCACATTTTCAAAAACAGTTTTTTGCTTTAGCAGGCGAAAATCCTGAAAAACCATGCCGATTTGACGTCGATGCTTTAAAAGCTGCCTTTTGTCAAGACGGGCAATATCCTTCCCGTGAAAAAAAATCTGGCCGCCGGTAGCCAGCTGTTCACGAAACAGCAATTTAATCAAGGTACTTTTGCCTGCACCGCTGGGACCTACCAAAAACACAAACTCTCCCTGTTCAATTTCCAGCGTCAGGTCGGATAAGGCAGGCTGTTTACTGCCGGGGTAGATCTTTGTCACATTGTTAAACTTAATCATTGTGAGCACCCCTTCTCAAGCAAAGCAACTTAATACAAAATTCGACTGTTTCCCAGCTAATCCTCTCAGTGAAGAAATCTTAACATAAAAAACACGGGCTCACAGTATTTTCCAGTGGCTGCTTTTCTGCCGTACGCAAGAAAACAATAATCCTGCCGGTAAAAAAGCGTGCCGGCAGTTCCGGCACGCTTGCAAAAGCTTAACTTATTATCCGCAGAAAATTCAGGAAGCCCCGGTTCTCGCCCTAAACTTCCAGGCGTTTGCCAAGGGCATAGTAGTAGCCGTCACCGGGGAGGAACGCAATCGGCTTGATTTTTTCCGTAACGGGCATATGAGACTCATCGAGGCAGTCGGAGCGGACTTTAACATCCTTGATTTCGCCGACAAACATAGTATGCAGGCCCAGGTCTTCCACCTTAATCACCCGGCATTCAATGTTGACGGGAAATTCTTCAATATACGGGGCGTCAACCAGCGTGGAGCGCACAGGCGTGAGGCCGGTGGCGGCGAATTTGTCAGTGTCACGCCCTGATGTTTTGCCAATGTAATCTATTTCTTTCAGCAGGTCCTGCGAAGGAATATTGACAGTAAACGCCTTGCGGGTCATTAGTGCCTGGTAGCTGTAAGTTTCCTTGCGTACGGACACGGAGATGCAGGCAGGGCTGCCGCTGACCACGCCCGTCCAGGCTACTGTCATAACATTGGGCTTACCCGCGGCATCATATGTACCCACTGCCACCAGTGGGCAGGGATACATAAAGGTTGAGGTTCCCACCGATTCTTTCATCTTTTTGCCTCCTTTGCATGCTTTGCTCTGCAGTTTGCGCAAAGCCTGTCTCAGTCGGACATCACACTGTTTTTTTTTCGGCACACGGCAAAAGAAATCCTGCCGCTTTTATCTGGCCATCTCCTCCCAAGAGGGCCGGTGCATCAGAGGCTGCGATATAATTTCTGCAAATTTTCCAGCTTCATGCCGGCAAAGAGGCCGCTTGTTGTGCCAAGGATAAATGGTCCGCTTTGGGCATAAGCCTTAATCTCCCGCTGCAGCTCTGCCAGGCTATGCGGGTCGCCTGCCGCCTCCAGATCCTGCATGTCAAGGTGTCCCCAGAGGCAGACGCCACTGCCTGCTTGCCGGCGCAGCAAATCTACCTGCATGCCCGCCTCCTCTTCCAGGCATTGCAGTCCGTTGAAACCGGCGCCGATAATGTCCGCCAGCACCGCCATCCAATTTCCGTCCGAGTGGTAGAAAACCGGCAGGTCGAAACGGCGGACTGCTTCCACCTGGCGGGCAAGACTTGGGATGAAGTATTGCCGGAACAGTTCCGGCCGGGCGAACAAACCCTGCCGGTGGGCAATATCGTCCGCCAGAATAATGCCGTTGATGCCTTCCGCCGCCAGCAGTTCAATCTGGTAGATGTTGAATTTTTCCACCTGCGCGGTCAAGTCGGCAAGTGCCGCGGGGGAACGCAGCAGGCTGAAAAACTCTTCCAGCCCCAAAAGCCGCATCCCCCATTCAAAAGCTCCATCCAGCACAGCAAAGACAAAATAGGGAGAGCCGGCTGTCCACCGCTGCAGGTCCGGCCAGGCAACTTCTTTTCTGCCGGGCAGTTCGCCTTCCCGACCCTCAGGATAGCATGGCAAAAGTGTATAGATATCCAGCTGCATTTGCTGCAGGAAAAAAACTGTTACCTCAAAATCCGGTTTTTCCGCAGGAATCAGCTGCCTGATAACGGCATCAGCTATGCACAGCTCCCCTTTGGGAATATACCCGGTATTACCTTCCAGCAAAAGCTGTACCATCCTGCGTGAGTTCGGACGACCGTTTTCCATTTCCATACTCCTCTGTTGCTCCCCGCACGGCCAAAAGCCCGCTGGCCGTTTTTTTACTCCACCTCGGGGAAAAGCATTGAACTGGCAAAGGTGTTGATAAACGACGGGTCTGAACCCAATTCCACAAACTCCACGCGGCGGGCGACGGCAGCCGCACGCCTGTATTCTCCGGTGGAAAGAAGAGCCAGTTTGCAGCCTGCACCGGCTGCATTGCCTACCATCTTGATGCGGCCCTCCAGTTCAGGCGGAATAAGACCGATGGCGCAGGCACTGTGCGGGTTCAGGTAGTTGCCGAAAGCTCCGGCCAGCAGAACTTCTGTAACGTCTTCCACTTTCAGTCCGTAATTCCGGATGAGAATGCGGATCCCGGCAGCTATGGCACCTTTCGCCAGCTGCAGCTCACGAATATCTTTCTGTGTCACCACAATGGGAGCGGAGCCTGCTTCTCCCCCGGCAAGGAGAAAAGCAGGAGCACCGTTATATGTAATCAGCCGGTTCGCCAGTTTCCGCCCTGCAGGGTGTGTGATTTCTTCCGTTTTTTTAAAACGCCCGCGGGAATCAATCAGCCCCGTTTCCAGCAAACCGGCCACAGTGTCCAGGAGCGCGGAGCCGCAGATGCCAAGCGGTTCCACATCACCAATGACGGAATATTTCACGTCGCCGGTAAAATGCACATGGTCAATGGCGCCGCTGGCACCGCGCATGCCACAGGTAATCTGGGCGCCCTCAAAGGCGGGCCCCGCCGCCGTGGAGCAGGCAAGAATGCGGTCTTTATTGCCCAGCGCCATCTCCCCGTTTGTCCCGATGTCCACAACCAACTTGACCTCTTCGCTGTTATCCAGTTCCGTGGCAAGCAGTACACCGACAGTATCGGCGCCGACAAAACCGGCAATGTTGGGCAGAACAAAAACTTTCCCCGCCGGGTTCATGTCAAGGCGGACATCCCAGGGATCAATTACCAGCGGCTCTGTAATGACCGGAACATAGGGCGCCAAAGCAACATCGCGCGGGTTGATGCCCAAAAAAAGATGATGCATGCAAGTGTTTCCCACCACCGCTACAGCATACACATCATGACGGCTGACTCCCGCCTGTTTCACAGCTTCGCCAAGCAAATCGTTAACGGCCTCTGTCACCACACGGTGCAAATCTTTCAGGCCCTCCGGATGAGTATTGACATGGGTGATGCGGGATATCACGTCAGCCCCGAATTGTGTCTGGGGGTTGAGGGTGGACGTTACCGCTAGCTCTTTCCCTGTGTACAAATCCATTAAATAACCGGCGATGGTTGTGGTTCCAATATCAAAAGCCATCCCCAGCAGCTTCTCCGTTGTGTTGTCCGGCTCCAGTCCCCGTATTTCATTTTTATACAGTACGGCGGTGATTTTATGTTTCGCGAAGCGCAGCAGGTCGGGAACGCTGCGGATTACGGCAACCCTGGCTGTATCCGCTTTGCTGTCACTTCCCTGAGCGGCCAGGCCGTCTTTAATCCGCTGCCATCCTGTCCGCATATCTTCTACTGTGGCCTTATCCACTTCAAGGTAGCGTTTGCTCAGGTGCGGTTCCACCCTTGCTTTTCTGTCCAGTCCCGATAGCAGAATCTGGTGACGAATATTTTTTTCGGAAAGGAATTCAACCTGCAGGTCGGACTGCACTTTTGTCATGCAAGCCAGGCGGATCCCCTGCGCCAGTTCCTCCGCACTCAAGGCTTTCCTGTCTTCGGCTGTCGGTTCGCCTGCTCCTGCAGTCAGAAGAACTTTACATTTCCCGCATCTACCCCTGCCTCCACAGGGAAAATCAAAATTGATTCCCGCTTTGTTCATTATTTCTTTCAGGGTCGTTCCTGCAGCGACTGTTAAACGCAGGCCTCCGGGGAAAGTGACGTTATATTTGCTCATGAAAAACCACCCTTCTGTCTGCTGTCGTAGCCGGTACGGCATGTTGTGCGCCGGTCTACTGATTGGTGCCCTGCAATTTGATGTAATCGCCCCTGTAGTATGTTACGCCCAATCCCATGGGCTTGTTGTCCTTGCCAAAAAGTTTCTGTTCCACTACCAAAAGCGGCAGCTGGTCATATATATTCAGATAATGTTTAATGTCATCATCGGGCATTTGCGCATAAATAGTCAGCTCTTTTTTCAGGGTAAAAGCGGGTGTAGCCTTGGAGAGTATTTCAGAGAAGGTAGCATATTGCAGTTCTTTCTCCACGATGGGCATACCGCGGTGGTA
>ERZ773359.5165-NODE-5165-length-12761-cov-10.092319_pt1 | contig 12761 bp, 13 predicted proteins | sample MGYA00374955_ERZ773359 | MGnify/ENA primary metagenome ERZ773359 (study PRJEB29098, sample SAMN04486028) | biogas fermenter metagenome | study: EMG produced TPA metagenomics assembly of the Biogas fermentation microbial communities from Germany - Plant 4 DNA1...
TAATTAACTTATATTCATCGTATTTATCATGTTTATCGTCTGGGAACCGCCACATACTTACGATAGCTGTAATGGATAGTCTCAAAGGTTAAAATTACTGGAACATTCTCCTGTCTTCGAAACGTCTGCATGTCTTTACATGTCTTCAATCATCTCGACAATCAGGTTATCAACTTTCTCTTTGAAATTTGCATATTCCGCTTTGTTTTTAACCGTCCACCCCAAAAGGGGAACCCCTAATTTTTTTAGCCTCTTTAGTTTGGCTGGGGAGAGGTTTTCGATTTCGTAGGCAATAAAATGGGGTTGGCTGATAAAGTTAAGCAGCATGTTTTCAAGGAGCACCTTCTTATACCACGGCAAACGGGTGGTGCCCGCATATTCCACATCATAATCGCTTACTTGAAAACTACCCGCCAGTTGTCCCCGTATAACTTCTGGCGCGTTCTTACGAAACCACTGGAGTGTAAAGGGATTGAAGGACTGGATAGCGTATGGGCCCGGGTATCCTTGTAGCTCCGCATAAAGAAGGCGCTCCATTTCTCCTACCTTGCCTTCGTTTTTCACCTCGATTAAAAGGGGTACCCTACCGGCCACCAGGGAAAGAACGTCACGGAAGAGGGGGATTGTTTGCTCCGACCCAAAAATTTTATAGGTGGACAACTCAGCGAAGGTTAGCTCGCTTAAATATTGGTCGACACCCAGCCCGCGCCGGAGTTTTTTATCGTGGTAGACGACCAGTTGTTGATCTTTGGTCATGACGACGTCTAATTCGATGGCATAACCTTTTTCGATTGCGTTTTCAAACGCCGCCATTGAGTTTTCCGGAATCTGTTTATTGTTGTCATGTAACCCCCGGTGGGCAATTAATGGGTGGTAGAGAAAGCTTAAGTCCGTGGGTGCCATCACCGTGACCATCTTTGGGAGCTGGCTTATATAGTACACTCCCACTAGGATAATGATGATTATACCAGTGAGTAGTAATCGCGTCTTGGGCATAATTACCCCTCCTCCGCCAGAACTTCTTTCCTTTATACATGTATACATTCCTGGCTTAGTTAGGCCGTTAAGACCGTAAGCGGTAAATTAGGATTTAATTCTTTTTATAATCCCGGTAAAGATGTTCAATTGAGCGGTCGTAAGTCCTTTCTCCAGCCGCCGAAAAGAAGCACCCGGGAACTTCTCCCGACTTTCGGTGGTAGGCGACACATTCGCAACATTTACCATGGCGGGAACAAGGATAACTACAAGTGCAGTTTACTTTAGAATCACAGGCCATCATCATCCCTCCTTTTTATAAAAAAACAGTTCGTTATGACGCCGTTGATTCCTCCTTCTGTCGTGGCTGATAAAAATCCTCGCGAATTCTCATCAGCGGGGTAATGCAAGCGCAATGATTGCCGCGGTGTCTCTTTAGAACGCCGGGGGTTATGTCTCCCGCGGCCTTGATTTTCTGGGCATAGTAATAATCAGCGAAAAGGATTTTCTTTTTTTGACAAGGGAAAAAAAGGTCGTTCTCGAAGAAAATATATTAATGGCAAAGATAGAACAAAGGAGTGGAAAAATGGAAAAAACGCTGGTGTTACTCAAGCCAGATGCGGTGGAACGCCGCCTTGTTGGCCGGATCATTACTCTATATGAAGAAAAGGGACTTAACATAACCGCGATGAAAGTACTTAAGCCGACTACAGAAATTGTGGAAGCCCATTACCAGGAACATAAGGATAAACCCTTTTTTCATGAGTTAGTCGCTTATTTGACAAGAGGAAAGGTCTGCGCTTTGATCATTGAAGGGGAGAATGTGGTTAAAACGGTACGCAAAATCAACGGCGCGACTGACCCGGCGGAGGCGGAGGCGGGAACGATCCGGGGACGATTCGCTCTTTCGAAGGGTGAAAATCTCGTCCATGCGTCGGATTCTGTCGAAAGCGCGGAACGGGAGATCAAAATCTGGTTTTCGGATTTAACCAGTTAAAGGCCGGTTGTAGCCGGTTGTTCGGAAACTTACTTTGTTTAGAACTCCCGAATAGATGATGGGGTAAAATCTTTGTAACAGAACTTATTGGTATGAACGCCACCCGAAAGGGTGGTTTTTCTATGCAAAGAATTGTCGAAAGAAGCAGGATATGCTAAAATTATGTCATATTAATATGTTAAATATAAGTTAAATGCCGGTGGAAAAAAGGGGGTGAAACCGCAGGCCGGAAGAGAGGAGGTTAAGTCAACAAATCAAATGCGACTTGCTATTTCAAAAATGAATCTGTCGAAGCGTAAAAGGCGAGTTTGCGTGTGGCTCTTTGCGTACTTTCTCTCCATCATCATCACTTTGGTTGTTTATTGGACAGGCGGGACCAATAAAGCATATGCCAATCTCATGTATATCCCTATCGCCATTATGGCGTCCACCCACGGAAAATGGCAGGGGGTGATCCATGCGGTCGTAAGTGCTTTGCTGATTGGGCCATTCATGCCTTTGGATACAGTAATGGCGATAAGTCAGGAGTCGATTAACTGGATTGTTCGCTTACTGATCTATTCCATAAATGCTTTCGTGATTGGTTTTTTCTCCGACTATTACCGGCATGAGTATCAGAAAAGGGTGACCAAGGAAAAAGAGATTGCCGAGTCCAAGCTGGCTATGATTTACTCCCTGGTTAAACTGGCCGAATCGCGGGATGATAGCACCGGCGCGCATATCGAACGGGTTGCCCAAATCTGTCGGTTGCTTGCCAGCAATTTACGGAAAAAGAAAAAATACCGAGATTATGTTGATGATGATTATATCGAAAAAATCACCCAAGTCAGTCCGTTACATGATATTGGGAAGGTGGGGATCCCCGATCATATTCTGCTTAAGCCGGGACGTTTATCGGAGGAAGAATATGAGGTTATGAAGACGCACACCACAATCGGGGCGAAAACCCTCTTGGAAGTAAAGGAGAAGTTTCCAGACAACCGGTTTTTGGATATGGCGATCAGTATCACCCATTTCCACCACGAAAAATGGGATGGAACGGGGTATCCTCGAGGCCTGTCGGCAACGGCGATTCCCTTATCGGCCCGTATTATGGCAGTCGCCGATGTGTACGACGCTCTCCGGTCAAAGCGGGTGTATAAGGAGGCCTTTTCCCATGCAAAAAGCGTTCAAATCATCAAAGAGGAGAGCGGTAAGTCTTTTGATCCGGAAATGGTCGAAATCTTTATGGAAATCCATGAGGAAATAGGGAAAATCTATGACCGCTATAGTGGTAATCAAGTTCGTACCCACGTCCTGCTAGAACCGGCATGCCCTGCTGCTCTGGTGCTTACTTGATATTATAGCTTTCCAGAATATTGTTCATGCTGCGCCGGATATATTTATCCATGGCTTGAGAGTTTTTGGTTGTTAGCCGCCCTCCAAATGGTGGTGTGCAGGACTTGCTTATAGGCAACGTACTCCTCTGGCGTCAACTCGTCCATTTTTTCCAGGATCTTCTCCTGATGTGCGGCGAGAGAGGAGGTGTCCATCTGGTTCGCCGTAGCCCGGACCACCGCTTCACATTGATTTTTTACGACCGTCCTCGGCGGGGATTTCCCCTCCGGGGACTTTTTTACTAAAGGAATCAGGTAACTGTTTTATGTATTTTCCGCACCACGACATAATCTTCTGGGGGTTTCTGGAGGGTTTCTTGATCAAACATTGAATAAAGATCTATGATGCGTTCAATTAAGGGAAGGATGGTTTGCCTTAAATAAAAGTCGTTGATAATTTCGGACAATAATGGGGATAAGTAGATGAAAAAATCGGCAAGAACTGTTCTGATGGATTCTTTTAAAGAATTACTAACACAGAAAACGATGGACCGAATTACCGTGAAGGAGATCTGTGAACAGTGTAATGTTAACCGACAGACTTTTTATAACCATTTTGACAATATAATAGACCTCTTTAAAAGCCTATTTTATGAAGAATTATCAACGGAAATCGGGCAAAACAAAACCCTTGATACCTGGCAAAAAGGATTTCTGGCTACGTTGAGTTATTTACGGGTCAATTCAATGATGATCATACATATGCTAGACTCCTCGTACTGGCCGGAGATTAAAGCATACTGCGCAACCCTTTCCAATCGACTGCTGGATAAGGTGGTTGGCGAGTGTATGGAAAAGATGGGCGTCCAACTGGCCGATAATGACCGGCGCTTTATCGTCAATTTTTACCGACGGGCTCTAAACGGGTTGATCATCGACTGGGTAAGGGAAGGAATGGTGGAGGAACCGGAACATCTCCTCAAAAAACTTCTCACGTTGATTTCGGGGGGGATTACCCGTTCGATCGCCGCTTTTAATAAAGGAAAGAGCTGAGAATAAAGCCCCATAGTTCGACAGATTCTCATAAATGTCTATTGTCGTATCTTGGCCAGAATTGTAAGATAAATTTGACACCAGTTCTATTAAAACTATGAAGGCAAAGGAGGATGTTGTTTGTTTACTTTTAACTACGCCGAGGGGGCAACATTTTTCGGTGTTTGGGGTGTCTGGATTGTTGTCTTTATAGCGCTCTTTGTTTTTAATGAAATTTCACGGCGCTCGAAGTATGTTGGCCTACTTAGCTTCACGTTATTGCCAGCCATCCTTTCGATCCTTTGGTTTACCGTACTTAAAGAGAAGACTTATACCGACTGGTTCCATCTGGCCAAGGTCTATTCCGCCACCGCGGGATGTCTTGGTTTTTGGTTCCTCCGGCATCTGCGCGGGAAAAACAAAACAACCGGTGAAGAATGGCGCTTGGTGGAGAAAAAATGGGCTTTGTGTTATCCGCCACTGATCCTGGCGATCAATATTCTGGAGGCGGTCGCCCGTGATATCCAGATTGGGCTCCAATATGCGGGCGGCGGGATCCTTGCCGATCAGGCGATGTATGTTGTCGGGGGTTCCTGGAATTACATGAATGCCATCGCCGGTATCCTGAACATCATCACCATAACGGGTTGGTTCGGTATCTGTCTGCGTAAAGAGACGGCGCAAGATCGCAGTAAAGATATGCTCTGGCCTGATATGCTTTGGTTCTGGATCATCGCCTATGATCTCTGGAATTTCGCCTATACTTATAACTGTCTACCCGGTCATGCTTGGTATTGTGGTTTTGCCTTGTTACTGGCCCCGACGCTCTGCGCCTTTACGGTCGGAAAAGGGGCATGGCTCCAACATCGGGCCCATACCCTGGCTATCTGGTGTATGTTTGCCCAGACTTTCCCTGCCTTCTTGGATGAGGGGGCCTTTGCCGTGGCTTCCACTTACAATACAAGCGCCTTATTTATCACCAGTTTTCTCGCGTTAGTAGCTAATGTGGTCGTATTTGCTTACATGATTTACAAGGTTGTCAAAACAAAGCGCAATCCGTATCTGGGCGAGCTCTATACGGATTTGCGTGCATATCAGGAGATTAAAATGCTTGCCGAAGAAACCGGCGACCGCAAAGTATACCGGGAAACACAAGTTCAAAACTTTGCTTAAAGAGCAGTTAAGTAGTCCGTTTTTTTAAAAAAAGGAAGTATACCTAAACAACCAAATGGATAAAAGACGGGGGAGCGTGAGTTCTCCCGTTTTTCATATTTTTTTATATCCTGAGGTTAGCGTCTTTAGCGAAAGCCAAAATTAACATTTGCCGGGAAGTTTTCAAAACGGTTATTGCTAGTAAATGATACTATTGTTTTCGTTATAGTAAATCAATATACTATAAGGAGGAAGGAGATAGATACCATAAAGGACGGCTATGGGTGTTGAAAGAAAAGACAAGAAAATAAGGATTATCGCCGCAGAATTAAACAAAAAACAATTGAAAAAAAGAAAGAGGTAGCAAAAGATGAGTATTTTTGAAGTATTAATGCTAGTTTGTTTTGGTGCCGCGTGGCCTGCTTCGATCTATAAGTCATGGACCTCCAAGAAAACAGCGGGCAAAAGCGTAGTGTTTTTATATGCGATCCTAGTGGGGTATATTTCTGGTGTATTGCACAAGCTCTTTTATGCCTATGACGGTGTTATTTATCTGTACATTCTCAATGGTTTAATGGTCAGTACCGATATTGTTTTGTACTATAGAAACGAGCGGTTACAGCGAAAAAAATAATAAAGCGTTGCTTTTTCCGTGGGCGAAGCGAAGGGATGTGGTGGTTAGATGATTAAATTCAGCGAAATAGTGTTTTACTTGCTCATCGGTGTCTGTATCGGTAGTTTTTTGAATGTACTAATTTATCGTGTCCCGCTTCGCCGTTCGCTTCTTTGGCCCCCTTCTTCTTGTCCCAATTGTCAGCACCGGTTATCGCCTAGCGACTTGGTTCCGGTCCTTAGTTACTTATGGTTGAAAGGGAAATGTCGCTATTGCCGGAAACCAATTAAACTTTCTTATCTTGTAGTTGAACTGATTGCCGGTGTATCTACCGTGTTCTGGGTCTTGCGTTTTCATGGTCAAGCTTCGGAAGGATGGCGGCTGATTTTGATCTATGCCATGATTGTTATTACCGCCATTGACTTGAAAACCCACCTGATTCCGAATCGGCTGACTTACCCGTTGATTTTAAGCGGCTTGGTCTACCGGTGGGCCCAAGGGGAGATTGGAGCAGCTCTCCTCGGTGGTATGGTCGGTGGTGGGATCTTGCTTTTAATCTGCTTTTTTTACCCCAAAGGGATGGGCATGGGCGATGTTAAACTGCTGACGCTTTTAGGAATCCTTTTGGGTGTAGATGGGGTTATGCGCACTCTTTTTTGGGGCAGCCTCAGCGGGGCTGTCCTTTTATCTCCTTTGGTGTGGAAGGGAAGGATCGGTCGCCAACAGCCGGTTCCTTTTGCCCCCTTTTTAGCCGTTGGGACTTTTGTTGTTTTATTTTTCCCATAAAGATCGATTCTTCCCTCCCAAGTCCTCCTCTTCCAAATTAGTTGTCTCCCCTTAAGTCCGCACTTCTTTCGGAAACCTATGAAAACTGGGTTGACCCCGTCTTCGGTAACGGTACCTGTGGCTTCCGTTTTGTCAGGACCGATTAATCTTTAACGGGTTAAACGATGAAAACTGTTGGATTTCTGTTCAAAGGCGAAAAGAAAACCATTGACCTTTTACAAGTCAATGGTTTTTAAATTCCCTGTTTCATGGCGGTAGGCCAGTAGCACCGTTAGTTGATCGCACCGTATTGTAGCAGGTCCAATTTTACACTGAGTTTTACGATGGTCTCCCGGTAGGCGGTGCTCCAGTCGACTTCCTGCCAATAAGCGGGGTATTTGGCCCGGATCAGATCCCCGATCCCCAACGGATCGCTGCCAATCTCTTGCGTATAATGGATGATCTCCTGACAAGCCTGTTTAATCTGCGCGGCCAGTTGCTCTTCGATCTTCTTTTGGACTGACGGCTGATCGAGGGCGTCCCGGTGGTATTCGATTAAAGATGCGGTAAATGTTAAAGTAATGTCGGCTACTGGGCAGTTATCTTCAACGTTAACCCGAATTTTGCGCCGGCTCCGGACATTTGTGAGGCCAAGTCCTTGTTTTACAGATGTGGTCTCCTCCGGCGCAAGTGGGTCGAGAACTAAGTCCGCATTTTTAAACTGGCCCATCATGGCTAACAAGAAAACGGTTTGCTGTTGATTGATGGTACCGACCATCTTATCCCCGGCAAATAAGGCTGAGCCGAGAACCCTGATCCCGTCAGCTTCCAGCTTAATCAGGGGGGTGATCGGATCGAGACCCGGGGCGAAATAACGGATAAAAAAGTCATAGGTTTTAGTATCCGGGGTATAAGCCGAATTGATATTATTCAACAGGAGTTGGTTCATGTAAAGCGACGAGCGGGGCTTAGTGGTGAAGGTCTCGGCCTTTTCCAGCAGTTCTTTTGGACTACCATCGACAATTACCACATAGGAGATGGGAGGATTAAGCGGATCCCTCTCGAGGATCTCCATTATCGCTTGAATGCCTAGCGCGGCAAGGTCTTTAGAAAAAAGGAGTTGTTGGACTTTTCCGAAGCGGATTACTTTGGCGGAGGTTGTTTTTTGTTGGTTTATGGCTTCCCGCAGTAAATGTCCTTCGCCGCTAACGATCTCATCCTGGTCTTTTTCTTTGGCACCGATCGCCGGAATGCTACTGGTCAGTAACAGCTTTTGCTCTGGTGATAACTCTATCCCCGACTGTAACGCAAAACCGGTCTGCTTGACCAGCTTCTGATCCCAACAACCGGAAAACAGAAACAAACAGCCAATGATGGTGAAGGCGATGAGCATTTTCTTCATTTCGATTTTTCGCTCCTTTGTTTGATCAAGGAATAAAGGTAACAAAGGATCAAAAAACCGAAAACGGCGATGCCGGATAGATTGACGCCTTTCGCCAGTTGCGTGGCTTGGGTCATGTCGTTGGGGAGACGACTGAGCAGAATGGTTAGGGCGGTATAGAGCCCGTAGACTCTTTTTTGGTTTTTAAAGGCAAAAGACCGCCGCAGGCTGTCGTAAGTAGTGAAAAAATAGGAACGGAAAGTGCTTTCTAGAAGGGGAAACCACAAGAGGATAAATATGAGATCAACCCAGCCTAAGTATGTGCCCGATAATACCGGGCCAGATTAAATAACGGAGCAACCTGCATTTTCAACAGGTTTTCGCCGAATAATCCCGTAGTGACCACAAAGATGATGGCGATGAAGACCATCGTGCATAGATTGGCGCTCACCACCCATTTTAAAGTGTTCTCCTTATCTTTTATATAAGGATAAAGAAAAACGGTTAATTCCAAGCCAATAAAAGCAAGGGTGGCCGGAATGATGCTTTGACCAAGGGTAGTTAGATCCGCGGCCCCGACGGGCATTAAAAAGGTTAACCGGACCTTTTTGATCGTTAATAAGCTTAGCACTAAAACGAAGAAAAGAATGAAAAAGATAATCTGAGAAAAGCGGGCGACCGGTTTTAACCCATACCAACTGAGATAAACGGTCGGGGCGATGATCAGCAGCGCCAGGATGATTTCGGGAGTTGCTTCCATAGTGAATAACTTAATGAACTCCGTAAAATAGCGAAAAGCCGCGACCATTGAAAAGCTCAGGTAGAGGATTAAAAGGATGTTGATGGTTTGCCCCAGGATATTTCCGAATAAATGCCGGTTGATTTCAAAGATGGATTGATTGGAGTACCTTCTAAGCAGGGCTATTAAGATAATAGTGACTAAGGTGCTGAGGAGCCCGGCGCTGAGGATCGAAATCCAACCATCATGGCCAACTGCTTTGGCCAGGTCGGAAGGCAACCCGATCACTCCCAGCCCGACTTGGGCTGATAAGATGAACACTCCCAACTGTTTAGCGGTGATTTGATTGCGGTCTTCCATGGGCGCGGCCTCTTTTGCTAATATTTCTTCCCCAATTTAAAAGGGATCAAGGGCTGTAAATAAGGTTGCCCCAGGGATTCTAAGGTAATCAGATGGGCAAAGGTTACCGAAGCAGTGACTACTACGCCAAGGACCCCGAAGAGGGAAGCGAAAAAGAGCGCAGCAAATTTTAAGATCCGCACCGAAAAGCCCAGATCATAAGCGGGTAGGATTAAAGAAGCGATCAGTGTTACCATGCTCATGACGATACTCACACAACTGACCATTCTTGTCGTGATCGCTGCTACACCCAGTAAGATGCCAGCCCAAATACCGATGCTGGCGCCAAGGCGCGACGCGAAGCGGGAGGCGGATTCCCGGAGAAGTTCAACCATGATTTCCAGGAATAAGACCTCAACGATGGGCGGAAAGGGAACCTGCGCCCGGGACTCGGCCAGCGGCATGAGGAAATTAATCGGGATGATATAGAAGTGGTAAGAGATGATGGCAACGTAGAAGGCGGGAAGAAAGACAGCAAGCCCTGCTGCTAAGAGGCGCAGAAAACGGATAAAGGGTCGAAAAAACCAATTTAAATTCAGGTCATCCGGCGGCGTGAAAAAATCAAAGAAACTCACGGGTGCACTCAGGGTTACGGGTGTACCTTCGAATGGTCATGCGACACTCCGGTAATTCGTATTGCCAGAGTGTAGGTTTTCCTTGTTATGAGCGGGTTATACCTTAACCCAATAACCCAAGTGAACTCCTTCGCATCTCAGCTACCTTTTTCCAATAAAGAGATAAAAATCGACCCCTTCGATATTAAGCTCGCCAGAGTGGGGATCTTTCCAACCCCAGACCTGTGTAAAAAGAAAACGTAGATGCAAATTAACGTTTTGGTCTTTGATTATTGGTTGCCAAGCGGAGTCGGAAATAATCCCCTCTTTTTCGAACAGGTCCGCAATGTTTTTACTATATAATTCCCGGTTATTTTCCCTAATCACCAGTACTTTCTCCGGTTCGGAATAGGTGATTTCATAAAAGTCGTTTTTAGCGATTTTTTTCTCTGCATAGATACCGGTTAGATCGACGAAGAGGTCATAACCATCGAGGGAAAGAAGGCGTTCTTCATCGGGTAATTGGTAGTAAAAATGCTCACGTCCGTCCCGTCCGAGGTTGCGCTTGCGGGTAAACGGAAAACCAAAGACTTTTTCCATGTCGCTAATGGTAAAATCATCCGGTAGGATGCTGATCTCCCGGAGACTATGATTATCTTGAAAATAGGCGATTACCGAGCTGATCTGGTACTTGGCTTCGCTGGGTAAATCCGGGCGTGGTATGATCTTTCCATCCTCTAACAATTCGTATTTGTTTAAAAGGGCGACGAAACGGCTATTCTGGCTGTGTTTGGCGAGGGAAAAACTATTCCAAGGACCGGTGACCACAAGAAAAGCGATCAGAGCAAAGGAGAGCGGGAGCAGGACGTTACGGGGGCGTCTGGAAAGACCATAATAAAACATACAGCCGGTTACCCAAAAGCCAGCAGCTAAGACATAGTATCTGTTTTCAGTAAGGCCATATTCAGCAATGCGTTTACCCATGGCGACGAACATCATTGCGATCAGGGGGAGGATTATCCAAGGGAAAAGCGATGTAAACCGCTTGGTGATGATGTTTTGCGTTCGTAAGGGCTGGAGGACAAAAAGCAGCAGTGTACTAAAGAGCGCATACCAAAGGACCAGGTGCCCAACGATACCGGCGGGCCAGGTCTGTGTGATGAGAATCTTGGCAAAATAAACATAGAGAATGATGGTGTAGAGGGAGACAAGGGGGATGAGAAGATTTACAAACAAGACCCTAAGGACGGATGGGTAATCAATCGGTTCATAAGTTTCTGTGGGGTCGGGGATTTCTCCGAGAAAGGAGATGGGCGCAAAAAGACCGGCGCTCAGCAGCCACAGGTCATAGTAGAGTTTACTACTGATCTGGACGGTGAAAAGGAGGTTGATGGTTAGTAAAATGGCGACCGCGCCAAGGTAAAGGGTGACTGTGTATAAATAAGTAACGCAAAATTTCGTGAATAAATCAAGCACATACAAGACGAAATGTTTTCCGTTCGCCAGATGGGGAATAAACAGAAAAGATAGATAGCAAACGAGACTGTAAGCGACGTAACGGGAGATGGTTACCGTATTAACCTCTTTTAACAGGCAGGAAAAATAGGCCAACAGGAAGACCAGGACGAGGGGGAAGAGCAAAAACGGTAGTTTTCGGTATTGCTTCGCATATTGTTCCGCAAAAACCTTTAAAGCGAGGGTGAGGGGAAATCCTAAGGCTAGGGTCATCGTTATTCTGGATAATGCTTTAAAGGTCTCCTCTGGCGCCCGCCAATGGTTGATCAAAATGAGCAGTGTAACCGTGGCGGCCGCGCAAAAAGCAGCTTCGGGAAAACGTTTAACGCTGTTGGCAAATTTATGCGTAAGCAAATGAACCCAGGTCGAAAACTTCCTCACTAAGCTCACCGCTGGTCGTCCCCCTTCTCAACGATATGGACGGGATAACTTTGATCCCGTGTTGTAAACTTACGTGTTGCTCTCCACCTGCTTGCGCAGAGCTTTGAGGAGCATCTCAGCGGTGGCCAGATTGGTGGCGAGTGGTACATTATGCACATCACAAACCCGCAGTAAGGCACTGACATCCGGTTCATGGGGCTGAGCGGTTAACGGGTCGCGTAAGAAGATGACCATCTCAATTTCATCGGTAGAAACCAAGGCGCCGATTTGCTGGTCGCCGCCAAAGGGTCCCGACTGCATACGTTGCACGGGGATCTTGCATTCCTGCTCAATAAGGCGTCCGGTCGTTCCGGTGGCGACCAGCTCGCACTGGGCGAAGAGGCTTCGATTTCGTTTCACAAAATCAATAATCTGCTGTTTCTTTTGGTCATGGGCAATTAAAGCTACTTTTTTCACCAGTATTCCTCCTCCAACTTCCAACTATTCGTTGTTCCCCAATCAACCCAGGATAAACTTTTCCACGGCTTGCCGCAGGCTACCGGCGATATGACGCAAATTATCGGCCAGCATTCTAACCTGTTCCATGGCGGCGCTTTGCTCTTCAGTGACCGCTGAGACCTCTTCCGCACTGGCTAAGTTCTGTTCACTGATGGCAGAGATGGCGGTGATCGCATCGGTTGCTTTTACGTTTAGGGCAGCCATTTGTTCGGTGGATTTGGCAATGAGGTTGATCTCCGCGATGGTGTTCATTAGTCTCTTATTAATCTCTTCGAAGGTGATTACGGCTTTCTCCACCAAGTCTTTGCTCGTTACAGTCCTTGCGATCTCTTCCTGCATGGCCTGGACCGTCTGATCGGTGTGGGCTTTCATTTCATCGATTAACTCCGCGATGGAACGGGCCGATTGCTTTGACCGTTCGGCTAGCTTTGCCACTTCCGTCGC
>ERZ773359.5166-NODE-5166-length-12761-cov-5.200771_pt1 | contig 12761 bp, 15 predicted proteins | sample MGYA00374955_ERZ773359 | MGnify/ENA primary metagenome ERZ773359 (study PRJEB29098, sample SAMN04486028) | biogas fermenter metagenome | study: EMG produced TPA metagenomics assembly of the Biogas fermentation microbial communities from Germany - Plant 4 DNA1...
AATGGTAATCTCGGCAATGTAAGGATGAACACCTTCACTAGGTAATTTTTCTGGGAAATGATCAATAATCCGATCTTCTAATGAAAGCTTACCTTCCTCGGCTAATAAACCTATTCCTAATGCGGTAAAACTTTTCGTTACTGAAAACATCCGATGTAAGGTATTGGCTGTATAAGGCGCATAATATGCTTCGGCAACTAATTTACCATGACGAATAAGTAAAATACTGTGCATGGTCAAATTATATACTTCCAACTTCTTCATAAAATTAGTAATATGCTGTGACTCGATTCCTACTTCTTCTGGCCTTGCAGTAACAAAAAAATTATCCATTTATAATTCCTCCTGTAATATGCTCTGCTACAAATTTCTACAACCAATTACTATATCCTGCCAGATCGACTTGGACAGCCTGCTAGAATTCTTTTTGTTGATAGATTTTATTGGATAATTGTATGGACAGAAAAACAAGAATAAACACTACAATCGGCGATAGATACAGCATTCTAATTAATACTTGCTCACTTGGTAAGCTAACACCTAACTTGCCTAGCAAGATAAGACCTAAAGTTGGCAGAGCAATTACCATTAACATAATCATCCGACCTTTTTCAATCCCAAATTTAAAGATGATCGGTAAGACGATGGCTAGGAATAGGTTGGCTACTACAATAAAAACTAGGTTACTCTGCAGAATAAGGATAAGAGATAAATCATTCGTTAAGCTCATTAATAAATTGACCAATAAGACTAACAAGGAAGCAGCTAAACTACAAATAATTCCTAAGCAGTACTTACTTAAGACGATAGTCTTGCGAGAAACAGGCATAGCCAAAGCATACCGATCCCATTTATGGTATTCATCGTAGGACATAGTAGTTATTGGTAACATGGCTGATAACAAAGTAATCATGGTACCAAACATCCCAATATTTCCTGAGCTCAGCCCTAGTATTAAATAAAAGATAGATAGAGCAAAAATTACACGTCCTTGTTTTCTTAGGGCATAGAAATCTTTTAATAACAATCCTTTCATCGATTATCCCCCTTAATGGTAAACAACATAATTTGTTCAAGACTAGCTGGATCTACCAGATAACCTTTCTTAAAATGCTCCTTTAACACTAAAGCCTCCACACCAAACTGGTTTTTGCGATAGCCTTTAATATATTGTTGTTCTAGGGTTTCAAAGTCCGCTATAGTACATTTTAGAATCCCATAATTTCTAGCTAAGTCTTCCTTCGATTCTGCAAAAACAATCCGGCCTTGATGAATAAAGACAATATAGTCAGCAATCTTTTCAATATCACTGATGATATGCGAGGACACTAAAATCGACTTTTCCTCATCTTGAATAAACTCTAAAAACACATCTAATATCTCATCGCGAATTACCGGATCTAAACCACTAGTAGCTTCATCTAATAGTAATAATCGAGGATTATGTGAAAGAGCAACTGCTAAAGATAATTTCATTTTCATTCCCCGTGAAAAGCTTTTATACTCTTTCTTAGTAGGCAATGAAAACTTATCAATATAGTTGTAAAAAGTATTTGAATCCCAATTTCTGTAAATTCTTTTCATCACTGCATCTACATGAGGCACTAGAATACTATCAGGAAAATTGCTTTCGTCAAAAACAACACCAAGATCCTGCTTAATCTGCAGTTCATGTTTTTGATTATCCAAGCCAAAAACTTTAATTAATCCCTGATCACGATGAATAAGATTTAGAATTAACTTTATGGTAGTGGTTTTACCAGCACCATTTTCTCCAATAAATCCCATGATACAGCCTTTTGGTATCGCTAAATCAATACTATCCAATGTAAACCCATCATAACGTTTCGTTAATCCCTTAATTTCCAACAAGTTTTCCATTTTTTATCCCTCCCGATAAAGCAAACGTAATACTTCTTCTAATTCGGTCAATTCAATTCCAGCTACTTTTGCGGCCCGCACTGCTTTTTCCAAGTGTTCTTCCGCTATTCTTAAATATTCTTCCCGAATAAAATCAGTATTTTTACTAGCTACAAAACTACCTTTGCCAGGAAATGTTTCGATAAACCCATCACGCTCTAATTCATCATAAGCTCGCTTAGTAGTGATCACGCTAATACGTAATTCCTTAGCTAAGTAGCGAATTGATGGAAGTGCGTCTCCTGGTGCCAGTTCACCTGTGATGATTAAGTTTTTAATTTGCGTAGCAATCTGGGCATATATTGGTTGTTCGCTGGAATTACTGATAATAATATCCATCTACTTCCCTCCAACAGTAACATTCGTTACTACTGTATATACACATTATATACAGTAGTAACAGATCTGTCAACAAAAAAAAGAGGCTTTGAAAAGCCTCCCATTTACTTCTCTTGCTCTCGGACAAATTCACCAATTTTCCGATCCATAATCGAAATATGATTAGTTAACCAATCAATTACCATTTTATTTGCATTAATAATTACTAGTAAGTTACCGCCAGAAGAATTATATTCTTCTTTAAGTTGAGCTAATTTCTCGATAAAAGAATCGTGTGCTTTTTTTTGAGCCTCGTAACCTGGATAATTTATACTAAGCATGTATTCTTCTTCATCTGCAAAATGCTTTTTCGTATAACTATCCAGAAACTCCAATAACTCACCAATATACTCTTTAGCTTGTCGGTTACGTCCTGCCTCAAACAGTTTTTCCGCTTTATCAAACCAAGTCTTATGTTGTTCATCAATCATTTCCACGCCTACAGATAATGCTGGTGTCCAACCCACCTCCGAACGCCTCCCCCTTTAATAAATATTTTACTGAGCCATTATATCATTTTAATAAATATACCACATTACCTATAAATTAGCAATGATTAGAGAATAAACTCTTGAAACAGGCCTAACAGTTCCTGAGACATTTTACTTAACTCTGTAGAAGCTGTTGATAGGTGTTCAACTATAGCTGATTGTTCTTCAGTCATAGCAGCCATTTGTTGACTGCCTTCACCTACAGTCGCAATATTATTAAGAATTTCATTTAATCCTTCCGTTAAATTAGTAACTGAATCCAATACTTCATGTAAAGTAACACTGCTTTGAGCAACAATATCAGCAGTATCTTCAGCTTGAATAATACCTGATTCGATACCCTTGACAGCTTGTTGCACATCCTTTTTTATACCAGCTAATGATTGAGCAATATTTTCCGTAGCCAACTTAGACTGATCTGATAATTGCCTAATTTCTTCCGCAACAACAGCAAAGCCGCGACCGTGCTCTCCAGCTCGAGCAGCTTCAATAGAAGCATTTAAAGCAAGTAAATTAGTTTGCTCTGCAATATGGGCAATAGCTTCGACGATTTTTTCAACCTCTACTGAGTGAGCATTCAAACTGTCAATAGCATTGTACAAGCCTTGGATATCTTCTTTTAAAACCGCAGTTTGAGTAACAGTATTGTCTAATGCCTGTTCTCCTGCTACCACCTTATTTGATATCTCTTTTGTGGTAACTAACATTTCTTGAGACCGCTCATTCATCTGTTCAACAGTAGTAGCTAACTCCGCTGCTGCATTAGCAATCTCAGTAATCGATGCATTATTTTCTTCCATCGATGAGGACAATTCCAAGGAATACCGCTCCACCTGATTACCAGAATTACGAATAGCATCTAATAATCTTTGAATAGCGGTTACCATCCGATTAAAAGCCACTGCTAACTGGCCAATTTCATCCTTCCGATCCATAGCCAATGTCTGGCTAAAATCTCCTTCAGCTACTAACTGAACAGTATTAGTTAATTTTACTAATGGTTGAGCTAGACCTCTCGCAAACACATAACTTAATAGAACACCAATTGATAAAACAAATAAAGTTAACTTCACAAAAGAACTGCGTAGTAAGGTTAAATCAGAATACAAATCATTGGTTTTGGCAACCGTTGCAATGGACCAGCCAGTAATAGGAATCGGAGCAAAAGCAACAGTCATATCTTCACCCGACTCTTGATAGCTAAGCAAATCAAGGTTGCCAGCTGCCATTTATTCGGCAATTGCTTGTAATTCACTGTTACTCTGCAGAAGCAGATTATTGCCGATATACTCCTGAACAGGATGAGCAATTGTTGTTTTATGACTATCAATTACCCAACCATAACCATGTCCATTTATGTTGGTTCGGTTTGCTAAATCCCATATGTAATCAAGTTTCACCGTAGCTCCTAGTACTCCCGCTACAGTTCGCCCATCATAACCGATTATAGGACGAGCGACAACAAAAACTGGTTTTCCTGAAACAGAACTAATAATCGGATCGGAAAAGCTGACCTTTTGCTCGTATAATGCCTTTTGGAAAAACATGTGTCCCGCAACGTTCATAGTGTAATCGGCTGTAGTCCGAGCATAGCCAGTCAGGTCTGCAACAAACAACATTTCGTAATCTGGATGATCCTCTAGAACACCTTTTAACATCGATTCTTGATTATTCCATTCCATGCCTCGCATGGCACTAGCGCCAGAAAGAGCATCAATTTCGCGACTAACTGACATCAGCCAGTTAGAAATGATCTCAGCATTTTGCTTGGTGCTATTTTCCGCATTAAATTCAATGTTTCTTTGCAAAATGCTGTAAGTTTGTCTATAAGAAAGTAGCATGGAGCAAAAAGTTACAATTAAAATAATAAAAATAGTTCCAACAATAATTTTAGTTTTCAGACTAGCTGCTCTAGATTTACTCAAAAAAATGCCTCCATTCTATGATGATTAATAATTATTAGGAATCATTATCAAAGCAATTATATCAGTTTGTTAACACAAATACAAGTAACCAAAAATAAAAATCATCCAAGATATTGTTGGATGATTTTTTAACGAGTTACCATTTCTGCTAACCGACTGACCGTTCGTTTAATTGCGGTATGCATCATTCTCAACCGATTAGTATTCTCCATGCGCTGTGAAATTAAATCCTGATCGCTCTTCGCTAACTTGTGCAAATCACCTTGATAAATGATTTTGCACTCTAAGTTATTCAATAAACTCTGTGGTCTAACCAAATTACGAGGCATATCAAAATCGGCAATTCCACTTTCTTTTAAAATGTAGTAAACGAATTCTGAACACAAAAATCGATTCTCAAACTGAACCGGCTTATTTAATAATGCATAAAATAGTCCCAGGTAATTATATTTATAGCGATTGCTATTAGTGATAAATTCATCTAACAGCTTAACTGCTTCTTCATATTTTTCTACTGGAACCTCTATTTCCATAATTACGCCAGGTAACTCTCTACACAGTTTATAAATTCCTTCATTGAGATTTTCTTGTTTAAATCTGCCAACAAAAGGATTATAAGTTCTTTTACGAGCAAAGCTATACATTTTTTCCATGTTCTTATCTAAAGCAATTGCTGCGTGAGTGTAATCATCATGAGTGAAGAGGCGAATTAAGCGCGAAATAGTGGTATTTGTTCTTGTTAGCACTATATAAATATAGCAGTTTTCCACCTACCTAGCCTCCTTTTCAAATAACCAATCAAATAGCTTTCTTTATCATATTCGACCTTTATTAGCTGGTTCCTCCCTACTTGATACAATATAATCAGAAAGCCTTGAAATCAGTACTAAATCTGATCTCAAGGCTTGAGCATTTCTTAGAATGCTGGTACTACACTACCATCATAGGTTTCCAAGATAAATTGGCGGATTGCTTCACTGTTTAGTGCTTCTGCTAACTTGAGTAAATTAGCATTGTTAGCATTTTTAGCATCTACTGCCAGCACATTCACATATGGTGAATCTTTGCCTTCGATGACCAAGGCATCTTTAATTGGGTTCAAACCTGCGGCAATAGCATAGTTGCCATTAATGCAAGCTGCAGTAACATCAGATAATGAACGCGGCAATTGGGCTGCCTCTAACTCTACAATTCGTAGATTTAATTTATTCTCAGTGATGTCAAATACGGTTGGTGCATTCCCGGCTTTTGGATCTAGTTTAATTAATCCAGCCTGTTGTAAGAGAAGTAAAGCTCGGCCGCCATTGGTAGCATCGTTAGGAATAGCAATCGTAGCACCTAATTTTAAGTCCTCCACATTATTAAGAGTATTACTATACAAGCCAAAAGGCTCTACATGCACACCAGCAATGCTCACTAGATTGATCCGATGATCTCTGTTGAAGTTTTCTAAATACGGAATATGCTGGAAGAAGTTAGCCTCTAACTCACCTTCATGAACAGCTAAGTTAGGTAAAACATAATCATTAAACTCCACGATTTCCAACTTAATACCTTGTTTTTCTAAAATTGGCACTACATGTTCTAAAATCTCCGCATGCGGTACTGGTGTTGCGCCTACCCGCACTACCGCTTGTGCAAAACCAAGACCACTTAAACCAAGTACTAAGCTAGCTAATAGAATTAGACTAGTTACTAAACGAATTGCTTGTTTCATACTATCCCTCTTTCCATTTTTATTTATGGGCTACTCTCTTGGCAACCCAATCACCTAACATTTGAATCAACTGAACCATTAAAACTAAAATAATCACTGTATAAAACATAACGTCTCCACGAAATCTTTGATACCCATACCGTATCGCTAAATCACCTAGGCCACCCCCGCCAATGGTACCCGCCATAGCAGAATAACCAACTAAGTTAACAGCAGTTAGAGTAAATCCTAAAACGAGTCCTGGCAAGGCTTCTGGCAATAAGACTTTATAGATTATTTGCCAAGGAGAAGCACCCATGGCCTCAGCTGCTTCAATTACACCAGGATCGACTTCCTTCAATGAGCTTTCTACTACCCTAGCCACAAAAGGAATTGCCGCTACAATTAAAGGTACAATAGCAGCCGATGTTCCAATGGAAGTTCCTACTACCCATCTGGTAAAGGGAATAATCGCTACCATTAAAATGATAAATGGTATAGAGCGACCGATGTTAACGATAAAGCTTAAAATCTTATTTAGGATTGTGTTTTCTAAGATCTGATCTTTATCCGTTACTACAAGTAATACACCTATTGGCAAACCTAGCAATTCAGCAATTACTACGGAAACACCTACCATGTACAAGGTTTCTTTGGTGGCGTTCCAAAGCAAAGTAACCATCATACTATTCATTCATGAACACCTCCATTTCCACATCGTGTTCACGAATAAACAACAAAGCCTCATTCAGCCGCTGAGCCTCTCCGCGCATTTCTACTAATAACATGCCAAAGGGTACCGATTTCATCTGATCTATTTTACCAAACAAGATATTGACCGTTACATCATAGTTTTTCAATAATGAAGAGATAATCGGTTCATGGGCAGAACTGCCTACAAAACTAAGTTTAGCAAAAATTCGTTCCTTATCTGTCTGACCATTAATTTGTTGCAATAATTCTGCTGGTATTTGCGACTCTATAGAGCCTCCTAACAGACGTTTAGTGGCGCTAGCTTGTGGTTTAGTAAAGACATCAATTACTGGGCCATATTCTTTAATCTTACCATCTTCAATTACTGCTACATCATCGCAGATTTCTTGAATAACAGGCATTTCATGGGTAATAAGCACAATGGTTAAACCCATTTCTTCATTAATGCGCCGCAGCAATTGTAAAATTGAGGTCGTGGTCTCTGGATCTAATGCAGAAGTTGCCTCATCACATAACAGTAACTGGGGTTCATTAGCTAAGGCTCTAGCAATTCCCACCCGCTGCTTTTGACCACCACTAAGCTGGTGCGGATAAGCTTTCTCTTTGTCTCCTAATCCAACTAATTCTAATAATTCTCTCACTTTGTGTTGAATCTTTTCCTTAGTCATTCCAGCAATCTCTAGTGGAAAAGCTACGTTATCAAATACAGTTCTTGATGAAAGTAGATTAAAGTGCTGAAAAATCATTCCTATTTTTTTGCGCGTCTTACGCAATTCTTTAGGTGAAAGTTGACTAATATTAATTCCATTGAAAATCACTTCTCCCTGATCAGGTTTTTCCAAGCCATTGATGCACCTGATTAAGGTAGATTTACCAGCACCACTTTGACCAATTATTCCAAAGATCTTTCCTGCTGGAATCTGTAGATCTATACCACGGAGAGCATGAACAACTCGTTCTCCCGCATATGTCTTGTGTAAATCTTTTAAGATGATCACTCTCGCACCTCCCCTTATATACAAAAAAACCTCTTCTAAGAAGAGGTTTTGATCAATAAAGCAACACCTCCTCTTATCTTTCTGGGTATTTCCCAGCAGGAATTGGCACCTTATGGTGAAAACCATTGGTTGCCGGGCTTCATTGGGCCAGTCCCTCCGCCTCTCTGGATAAGAGTAGTCAAAGTTTGTAATTTGTAATTAGTATAAACCTGTTTTATCCTTTTGTCAACAACATCTTTTTATTATTTTTATAGTTTTTAATAGCTAACCACTAGCATCATTGACTTTTATTTATAAATAAGCTAAATTAAAAATAGAGCAACCGGTCTTTCGTCCTTAAGGGATAAGGGTGAAAGCTTTTTTTCTTTTAAGGAGGTTATTACTTGCTTACGTTAGATAAAATTTATCACGCTGCACATATCCTAAAAGGGATCATTCGTCCAACCGATTTAATTAAAGTCCAAGGAATTAATGATCAATGTGAAGTCTATTTAAAACCAGAAAACTTACAGATTACAGGCTCCTTTAAAATTCGCGGCTCTTACTATAAAATTGCTCAATTATCAGTTGAAGAAAAAAGTAAAGGGGTAATCGCCTGCTCTGCTGGTAACCATGCACAAGGGGTTGCATTAGCCGCCCAAAAACATGGAATTAAAGCTTCAATCTGTATTCCCGATAATGCACCAATTTCCAAAGTAGAAGCGACTAAAGCATTTGGAGCTGAAGTCATTTTAGTAGAAGGTTCATATGATGACGCATATAATAAAGCCATTCAACTCCAAGAAAAAACTGGAGCAACCTTCATTCATCCATTCAATGATCCAATGGTGATTGCTGGACAAGGCACCTTAGGTTTAGAAATTCTTTCTGATTTACCGGATGTAGATAGCATTATTGTGCCTATAGGCGGTGGCGGACTAATTAGTGGTATTGCTTTTACTATAAAATCCTTAAATCCCAAGATAAAAGTCTATGGTGTGCAAGCTAGTGGAGCTGCCTCCATGTATGACTCAATAAAAAACAATCGAATTCAGACCTTAACCACTGTCAAAACTATTGCCGATGGTTTAGCTGTAAAAACACCAGGCAGTCAAACTTTTGATATCTGCGAACATTATGTGGATGATATTATTACGGTGACCGACGACGAAATCTCTACTGCTATATTAACTATGATCGAAAAACATAAGTTAGTGGCTGAAGGTGCCGGAGCCGTGTCGGTAGCCGCAGCATTATTTAATAAACTGCCACTTGCAGGGCAAAAAGTGGTTTGTTTAGTATCGGGGGGAAATATTGACGTAACCATTCTTTCCCGGGTAATTGATCGGGGATTACAAAAATCAGGCCGTTTGGCTAAACTAACGATTGAGTTATTAGATAAACCAGGACAGCTAGTTGGAGTTTCAAAAATTATTGCTGACTTAGGCGGAAATGTGGTTTCAGTGAATCACGATCGGATGGATGTTAACATGGATATCAATTCTTGTTTTTTAGAAATTGCATTAGAAACAAGGAATCAAGAGCATGTTAACGAAATAAAAAAGGAACTAACACGGCAAGGCTATAAAATCCTATAAAGGAGGTTTTGTAGTGATTAAGAAAGTGCACACTAACATGGCGCCAGAGGCTATCGGACCTTATTCACAAGCTGTAATCGTTAATGACTTCGTATTTACCTCTGGTCAAATTGCTCTAAACCCTGAAACTAATGAAATGGAAGGCACGACAATCGAAGAACAAGCTGAACGGGTAATGAAAAATTTAGAAGCAATCTTAACTAAGGCTGGCAGCAGTTTAGAGAAAGTAGTTAAAACCACCTGTTATCTTACTGATATGGAAGACTTTGCTGCTTTTAATCAAGTTTATGCCAAATACTTTATTACCAAACCAGCCCGTTCCTGTGTTGCAGTTAAACAATTACCGAAAAATGCATTATTAGAAGTAGAGGTCATTGCCATCCTCTAAGGGGGCAATGACCTTTTGTTATTCTTTAACTAAAAGCTCTAAATAAAATTCAGCGTCCCGATCACAAACTAAGCAACCATCTTTCACCTCTAACTTAGCTACTTGTAAAACCGTTCGCGCTTCTTTATAAGTTAATGGTTTTGTTCGATTTCGTCGCTCCTCTTTAGGAAACTCTGGATGGACAAAGTAAAATATGTAAGCTTGATCATTGATAACTAAAACATCAGCATGATTACCAATACTAGAATCCTCAGGACGTTTACCAGGCTCTCGTAAAATATTCTCACCACAGCGAGTCCAATTAGTAAAATCATCTGATTGATAAACCGCTAAGCCATCCCAACGATCAGTAATCATCCACTTTTTACCGCCAAAGACAAAAACATTGGCTCCTTCATGAGAACCATCAGTAATCTCTGGACCTAACACTTCCCACTTATATAAATCTTTACTGATTGCTGTATATGTATGACTAGAATGCCCTTCGTCTTTGTACCACATCTTGTATTCACCAGAATCTAATTGATGAACACAGGCATCAATTACTTTATCGGATGATAATTCTAAAATGCTTTCAAACTTCCAATCCCATAAATTGTCAGCAGTGTAGTGGACAATATGCCTTGGATACTGCCAATCAGTAGGCACCCCTTGAATATATGAAACATACATGTGGTACTTACCTTCCGCATAAATTACTTCCGGTGCCCAGAAGGTATTGTGACCTGGTTCAATATCCAAATTTGGCAAAGTACCACGATATAGCCATTTAGCTCCATCTCTAGAAGAAGCAACCCCGATCTTGGTTCCATGAATACTAGAAACTCCAATGTTCACATCTGTTGAACGACGTTGAGTGTATAAAATCCACCAACATTTTTCTTCTCTATTCCAAATAATCACTGGATCAGTAGGACCATCATAAATAGGATCCCGAAATAAAGGTGCAGGTGGTATTACTCTATTCTCCATAAATCTTCCCCCTCTTTGCTAGTCTACTCGCTTACTACCAAAGAAGAAAAGGGCAACAGTACCTGGTCCAGTGTGAGAGCCAATTACTGTACCAACACTATTAATCTTTACTGGGCCATCTAAATTAGGAAACCTTTCCTCGATTAAATCAGCCACAGCCCTAGCATCTTCATAACAAGCTGAATTAGAAATAAAACATTTGCCTGAATACTGGGTACCGTTATCCGCATGTTCCTCCATCATTTTCACCATTTCCCCAATTACTTTCTTTTTGCCTCGAATCTTCTTACGGGGAGTTAATTGGCCTAAGTGATTTACATTCATTAATGGGCAAATATTTAAAACCGTTCCTACAATGGCCGATGTTGCCGATAAGCGACCGCCCCGTTTGAAATGCATTAAATCGGTGGAAAAGAACCAATGATGGACCCTTAATTTATTATTTTCAGCCCACTGATATACTTCATCAATCGACTTACCTTGATCCCGTAAATCCGCTACTGCATCCACTAGTAAACCATAACCGGAAGATGCAGCTAAAGTATCTACGATATAGATCTTGCGCTCGGGATACTTGCTTTTTAACTCCTCAATTGCCATACAGCCAGAGTTATAGGCACCTGAAAGCCCCGAGGAAAGGGAGAGATGTAAAATATCCTTGCCTTCCTGCAAAAATGGTTCAAAGAAATCAATAAACTGACCTACATTCACCTGAGAAGTAGTAGGCATTGCACCAGCGGCTATCCGACTATAAAACTCCTCAAAAGACATACTCTGCCCCAGATCGTCTGGATACTCCTTGCCATCCATATGAAAATGGAAACAAACAAAGGGAATCTGTCTTGCTTGAAAATACTCATAGGGCATGTCCGCTGTAGAACAACAAGTGATTACATAAGCTGACACCATCAACACTCCTTTATGATATGATTTGCACATACACCTTTCTAATCCTAGGACCATCAAACTCAGCAAAATAAACTCCTTGCCAAGTTCCTAATTTAAGCTCGCCATCACTAATAATTAAATGAACACTAGAGCCTAATAAAGATGCCTGCATATGAGCAGCTGTATTACCTTCTAGATGACGATAATTAGGATCATTTGCTGGCACTATTTTCTCCAGTAAATACACTAAGTCTTTAGCCACATCTGGATCCGCATTTTCATTTATAGTTAATCCAGCTGTAGTATGTGGACAAAACACCACACAAATTCCTTCTTTAACTTGTGACTGCCGCACAATTCTTCTAATTTCTGAAGTTATCGGGATTAGTTGACAACGGTGTCTGGTTTCTACACTAAATTGTTCCACAGTAATCCTCCTTTAACTCTCAAGCATGGCTTTTAGTTTGTTGGCTAGATTCTCACCCATTACAATATGACCATCATCAGAAGGATGAAGCAAATCAACTGTTAAACCTGAAAATCGACTTAGGATTTCAGTACCTGAAATGAAATACAACAATGGATCCTGTCTCCTGTTAACAATGTTCTCTAATATTTGAGTAAAGCTGTGGTTTGCTTGGGATAGCGAACCACTAGCACCATTAGGAAAGATACTAATAATTACAATTGGTTTATCCGGATGATTGCTGCGAATCTGTTCAATTAGATTCTCAGCTCGTTCTTCAAATTCAGCTGGCATAAACCTTCCCCGCATATTGACTCCTAATTCCAAAGTTACAACATCACTGGCAAT
>ERZ773359.5168-NODE-5168-length-12757-cov-73.983546_pt1 | contig 12757 bp, 15 predicted proteins | sample MGYA00374955_ERZ773359 | MGnify/ENA primary metagenome ERZ773359 (study PRJEB29098, sample SAMN04486028) | biogas fermenter metagenome | study: EMG produced TPA metagenomics assembly of the Biogas fermentation microbial communities from Germany - Plant 4 DNA1...
ACCCACGAGGTATCTGCGGACTTACGCAAAGGTAGAAAAGACGTGGGCCGATACTAGGTGGTGATAACATGAAGGACACAGGCGGCGGTACCAAAAAAAGACCAGGCAGAAAAAGTAAATGGGACGAAGTTCGGACGCGACTTCCGGAAATTGAGGGCTGGCTCAAGAAAGGACTGACGGAAGCCCAGGTCTGTAAGAATTTGGGCGTTGCCGTAAGTACTTTTAACGATTACAAGAAGCGATATCCGGAATTAATGAACGCCATCAAAAGAGGCAAGCAAACCATCATCACCGAGATAGAGAATGCCCTAATAAAACGGGCGCTGGGGTACGAATACGAAGAGGTTAAGACTTACATTAAGCGCGAAGGAGACAAAGAAATTAAGCATATCGAAAAAATCCAAAAGCATATGCCTGCTGATGTTGGAGCCTGCGCGATCCTTCTAAAAAACAAAGCACCAGACGAATATACCGACAACAAGGCGCTGCTTAACCTAAAGAAAGAAGAGCTGGCGCTGAGAAAGATGATAGAGGAGGCAAAGAACTGGTAATGGCAAAATACAACATTCTTAAAAGTTTCTACGCCTCCGAGGAATGGATAAACTTCCGGGCATATATAATCGCTGAACGAGGCTTAACCTGCGAACACTGCGGCAAGCCAATCCTGAAGGAACGAGATGCTACGGTCCATCACATTATAGAACTCACTCCCGAAAATGTACATGATGCAACTATAGCCCTGAATCCCGAAAATGTGCTGGCGGTGCACTCTCATCCATGCCATGATGAAATCCATAAGCGGTTCGGATATGTGCCCGAGAAGAAGGTTTATGTTGTTTATGGACCGCCTCTCAGCGGAAAGACTACTTTTGTCGAAAGAGAGAAAAGCAGAAACGATCTGGTAGTAGACATGGATCAACTCTATAAAGCAATAACGTTACTACCAGAGTACGATAAGCCTGATACATTATTCTTAAACATAAGAGCTATATATAATACTCTTATAGACCATATAAAGACGAGATATGGTAAATGGTATAGTGCATGGATAATCATGGGTGGTGCTGATAGGTACAAGAGAGAAAGGCTGGCGGAAGAGCTCGGGGCAGAGCTCATTTTTTGTAAGTGCAGCAAGGAGGAGTGCTTTAGACGACTAGCTCTGGATGTAGAGAGGAAGCACAGGCAAGACGAATGGCGGGAGTACATCGAGAAGTGGTTTGAGGAATACACGGCGTGACCCCCCCGGTCTATCTGGCAGGGCATTAGCGGGCAGACCGGCGCGCATACCCATTTTACGCGCACACCAAAAATTTTGGAATTTCCCCCAGCTTTTGAGAACCATTTTGAAACATAGCAAAAACAAAAATTCCGGATTGAAAGCAGGTGAAAACATGGACAGAAAGGCGGCATATGAGAAAGAATTTGCCGTGTGGCAAGAACTGTTCGCCGAAACCGATCCGTCAACTCAAAAAGCAGCAAAAGGGTTGATAGAAAAGGCCGCATATCTTCATTCTCTTTGCTCCGAACTGGAACAGGCAATTCAAGTTTCCGGCGCGATTAAAACCCACCCGCAGCACCCGGCGATTCAAAAGCAAGTGCCGGCGGTGAAGGAATATGCTAGGTTGGCGGAAAGCTACGCCAATATCGTAAACAAACTCAACGCCCTCCGGATGCGGAACATTTTGGAGGACGACGACGATCTGGGAGAGTTCGAATGAGCAGAGACTTTACACACAACGGAACCCACTCCTGGCTTCTGGAGTATATTGCCCGTTGCAGATGGGGCGACGAGATCGTTGGTCGCGAGCTCATGATGTGGCTGGACACCCTCGAAACCTTCTTCGATCATCCAGACATAAGGGTCGAATTCACTGATGCGCATAAGCGCATTAAGTTCGTAGAGACCCAATGTAAGCACTTCGAAGCGCCTTTTGCTGGCAAGCCGTTTATCCTGATGCTTTTCCAGAAGGCGTTTATCGAATCAATCTACATTTTCAAGATTTACGATGAAGAAATGGAGAAGTGGGTCAAAAAACACACTGACAACCTTCTCCTGGTTGCCAGGAAGAACGGCAAAACCCCGCTCATTGCCGCGCTGAATTTGTCCGAATTCTTCTGCGGCCCAACAGGGACCAAAATCCTTTGCTCCGGGAACGACTATGACCAGGCCGCCTTGATGTTCGATGCGTGTAACAACATGCGTGAGGAAAGCCCAGCGCTTGCAAAAGTCACGCGGAAAAACCTCCGCGGTATTTACTTCGGCAACCCGAGACAAAAGAAAACCAAAGGGAAATTTTCATACCAGAACAAAGGCAGCATCAGGAAAATATCATCCCGGACAGGATTTAAAGAAGGGCGCAACATCCGCGTTGGGGCGGTAGATGAGGTACATGAGCTTCAGGACAATACATCCGTAATGCCGATTAGACAGGCGCTGTCAACCCAGGACGATCCGCTTTATTTTGAGATTACAACTGAGGGGTTTATTAACGATGGATACCTAGACCAGCGGTTGAAGGAAGCAAGGCAAGTACTCAATGGAGAATTGGAACGATCTCGATGGAACATCTGGCTTTATACCCAGGATTCGGAAACCGAAATCTGGCAGGATGAAAAAGCATGGCTAAAAAGCAACCCAGGTCTTGGTACTATTAAAAAATGGTCTTTCCTCCGCCAGATGGTGGAGGAAGCTAAGACAAACACTGCAACCAGAGCCTTCGTTTTGGCGAAAGACTTTAATGTCAAGCAGAACAACGCCGCAGCCTGGTTAATGCAAGAAGATATTGTTAACGAAGAAACCTTTGCCCTCGAAGAGTTCAACGGCTGTTTTGCCATAGGAGGCGTTGACCTCTCAAAATCCGGCGACCTGGCAAGCTCCCGGGCAGTGATAATGAGACCCGGGGATCATAAAAAGTACACGATCCAGAGGTATTACATCCCAGAGTCTAAGCTGGAAACCCTATCAAAAGACGACAGAAAGATGTTTGATGGCTGGATTAAGCAAAACCTAGTCACCGTATCTCCTGGCAACGAAAACGACTTCAGCCTTGTTACCGAGTGGTTCATAAAACTATTCAAAGATTACGGAATCCGGATGTACAAGGTAGGTTACGACAAATGGGGAGCTGTTTACTGGAAAAACGAAATGGAAGATCTCGGCTTTGACTGTGTAAGAGTAGACCAAACCTGCGGCAGCATGTCGGAACCCATGAAGCTAGTTGAGGCCGATTTAAAAAGCAAGCTCCTTGTATATAACAACAACCCGATTGATAAGTGGTGTCTAGAAAACACCGCATTGGAAATGAACTCAAAATATGAAATCAGACCGGTCAAGATTCAGGGCAAAGAAGATAAAAAGATAGATGGCGCGGTGACGATGATTATTGCTTACCGTGTATATATTGACAACAGGTCAGAGTTTTTGCGGTTAGTGGAAGGGCGGTGAGCAGATGAAACAAAAGATCAGGCGATTAGCATTTAAAACGAAATTGGGGTTCATCGAAGCGTGGTACGTGTTGAAAGACGCATGCATGTATGTCGGCAAATTAACTACCAAAGCGGTCAGAAAGGCGGCTTTTTTTGTGAAAAAAACATTTAAATTGCTTTTTAAAGGCTTAAGCCTTATTTCGGATGATATTCTCTTGGTCGCCGGGATCGTTTGCGTGGCCCGCGGGGTATTTATGGTTTACGTTCCCGCCGGCTATATCGTATTAGGGTTATGCTTATTAGGGTTGGCTTATCTGGTAGCTCACAGGAAAGCGATGGCTAGGCGGTGATTAGATGCTTTTGAGTAGTTTTGTAAACAGGGAAACCAACAGACAGATGCAGTACGCGAAGATGCTGGATGGTAGCTACCCGGTGTTTTCTCAGTTCGGGCAGAACGTCTACGCCTCAGACGTTGTCCAGATGGCTATCGACTGCATTGCGACCGAAATCAGCAAATTGCAACCCCGGCATATCAGGACGGATAACGAGGGAGGACAAACGGTTCCGAAAAGTAGCATCAACCGACTTTTCAAGTTCGCGCCTAATCCGCTGATGACCACCCGGGACTTTCTTGAAAAAACCATTTGGCTCTTGTACATGAATTATAACTGTTTCGTCTATCCGGTGTTAGGAGAAACCACCAATAGTAGAGGAGAGAAAATCCGGGAGTATGCCGCCTTTATTCCGCTTAACCCGACAGCCGTTACGTTTCTTCAAGACGCCGCTAATCAACTGTTCGTCAAAATGGAGTTTGCTGGTGGGAACAGCTTTACGCTCAAGTATGCAGACGTGATTCACCTACGCAAGAAATTTTCGGTCAACGACATCATGGGCGGAGGGCGAAACGGACAACCGGACAACAAGGCACTACTAAAAGTGTTGGAGATAAATGACACCGTACTGCAAGGTCTTGGTAAAGCAATTAAGACTAGCCTTTCTGTCCGGGGTATTTTAAAAATCAACACAATGCTAGACGATGACAAACAAAAGGCAGAAAGGAAACGCTTCGAAGAAGCCATCAGCTCCGGCGAGTCAGGGATTCTCCCGATGGACCTAAAGGGTGATTATATCGACTTGAAGCCAGACCCGAAACTCATCGATAAAGACTCCCTGGCCTTCTTGCAAGACAAAATCCTCAACTGGTACGGAGTCCCGATAAAAATATTGTCTGGCGACTTTTCGGATGAAGATTACCAGGCTTGGTATGAAAAAACACTGGAGCCGCTCATAATCAGCCTGGGGCAGGCGTTTACTAAGGCGCTGTTTTCTCCCAACGAATTAAGCCACGGCAATGAGATAGTCTTTTACCATCGCCACATGATGTATCTCAGCACCAAATCAAAACTCGAACTTATAAAAATTGCCGGAGAACAAGGACTCCTAACCGACGACCAAAAATTGCACATTCTCGGCTACCCCCCTCTCCCGGATGGAAAAGGAAAGCGGAGGACAATCTCCTTGAACTACGTATCCACCGAGATCGCTGACGAATACCAGCTGAAACGCGCTGGAGCACCGAGAATAGAAGCCAACGAGTAACATTCTGACGAGTGTTTTTATTTTGCAAAGGAGTGATACAAATGATCACCAAAGACCGCACCTATAGGCATTTTGGTTTTGAGCTACGAGAGCAAGCCGAAGGCGGGGATATGATTGTGGTCGGGCAACCTGTTATCTTCGGAGTTGAAACCGTGCTTTGGGAATATGACGGAATCCAATATAAAGAGGTTATCGACTCTCGTGCCCTGGACGAGGCGAAGATGGACGATGTTGTCCTGAATATCGACCATGAAGGAAAGCCCGCGGCCAAAACTAAAAACGGGACGCTCAAGTTGTTTTTGCGCCATGACGGTCTGTACATGGAGGCCGACTTGAGCAAAAACGCAACAGGCCGGGAGCTCTACGAGGACATCAGGAACGGATTCTACGACAAAATGAGCTTCGCCTTCAAGGTTCGCGAGGATTTTTACGATCGCGAGACCCACACGAGAACCATCTTGAAAATTGAGCGGATTTATGACGTTTCAGCCGTCACCTGGGCGGCCTATGAGCAGACATCATTAAGTGCTCGCAACTGGGCGAAGGCCCAGTACGAGATAGAAGCGGCGGAGGCTGCTAAAAAGCAAGCGGAGGCTTTGCGAGGCGCGGAGGCGACTCGGGAGGACATTGAAAAATACAAATCTTTACTGCTGAAAAAATACTTTTAAAAAGGAGTGTGTACAATGAAAGACAAGATGTTGAAGATGTTGAGAACCAAAGAGGAGCGAAAAACAGAACTCGGTAAAAAGATTAATGAGACGGAAGACATCAAGGAGCTTCGGGAGATTAATGCCGAGCTTGAGACCCTAAACGATGAGATTCTTGATCTGCGGAGCATGATTGACGCCATTGAAGCTAAGGGAAAAGAGACCGATGGCAACAAAGAAACTCAAGAAGAGCGAGATGAGGACGACAAAGGTGTCGAAAAACGAACGGCCAGTCCTTTCGGACCCACAGAGATCTTGGCTGCGTTCGGTCTCGGAACTGGGCGGGCCTCTACTGAGGAAGAGAAACGCGCCAAAGAAAAAGAAGAGGCTGAAAAGCGAGGGAAGGCGTTGAAGGAGAAACGCGCGGTAACGGTCGGCTCTAGCAACATCATCCTTCCCCAGCACCAGGCGAGCGATATTAGACCAACTTTTGGCGAAGTCTCTTCCCTGATTGACCGGGTAACCATCAAACCGCTTCTTGGCGGCGAGAGCTTCGCGCAACCCTATGTTACGAGTTACGGAGAGGGCGGTTACACTGGAGAAGGGCAGGAATACACTGAGGCCGAGCCCATCTTTGGTTATGCCGAGATCAACAAGTCAAAAGTTACCGCTTACGCCGAAGACTCCGAGGAGGTCCTGAGACTTCCTGCGGCCGCTTATGATGCCGAGGTGCAGAAAGGCATCCAGATCGCAGTGCGTAAAAAGCTCGCCAGGGAGATCTTGATCGGGCAGGGCGGAACCAATGCGTTAGTTGGTATCTTCTCTGCGGCGGCAACCGCAATTGACTCTGCGACTGATCTGTCTCTTGCGACAATCGACAACAACACCCTGGATGAGATTGTCTTTTCGTTCGGGGGCGATGAGGAAGTTGAGGACGCGGCGGTCCTGATCCTAAACAAAAAAGATCTCAAGGCATTCTCCAGACTTCGTACCACTGACGGCAAGAAGTTCCATGACATCAAGACCAACGGCAACACCGGCACGATTGACGGAATTCCGTTTATCATCAACAGCGCTTGTAAGGCCTTGACGGATGCCAGCACCCAGGCAGACGACTACTGTATGGCTTATGGCCCGCTCTCCAACTATATGCTAGCCATCTTCTCTGATCTGGAAATTAAGCGCAGCGAAGACTATAAGTTTAAGCAAGGCATGATCGCCCACCGCGGGAGCGTGTTTGTAGGCGGAAACGTCGTTTCCAAGAATGGTTTCCTCCGCATCAAGAAGGCTTCTCAGGCTTAAATCTAATCGGCTATGACTGCCCCTGCCACAAAGCAGGGGTAGTCCCTTTTATAAGGAGGTGTTTTCGTGAAGTTCCCTGTTAAACGGTCGTTTACCGATAAAGTGACAGGAAAGCCGTATAACTGCGGCGGGTATTACGAATCAAACAATACCAAGCGCATCAAAGAGCTGCAAGAGAAAGGTTTTCTCGGCGGCGCGAAGATAGAGGATGAGAAAATCGAAACGGCCTCAAAAAAGGTTGAAGCAGAAACAGCCGAAAAAACGAGAACCACCAAGAAATAAGGGGGTGTGATGATGGCTATCTTAACACCCCAGGATGCTGCTGATGTTCTGGGATATGATTCCCCGGATGAAATGCCCGGCGACGTGACAAAAATACTATTGCCGGGCATTGACGATTTTCTTCTAAACGCGACCGGGAAAGACTGGGGCGCAGAAGAAGAAATTGATCCGGAGGCAAAAATGGCTGCACGGGTGCTTTTAAGGCGCTGGTTTGATGACCCTGGCATGGTCGGAGTAGCTAAGGGCGTAGAGATCTTGGGCCTGATTGGGCAACTACACGCCAAGGCGCTGCAGGAAAAACAGGCGGTGGTAACATGAGCGCGCTGCGTTACAAAATCAAAATAGCGGAACCTACTTACGGTCCTGGAGACTACGGCGATCCGGTGCTGAAACCACCTGAGGAATGGAACACCGTGGCGACAGTCTGGGCAGCTTACAGGGATCTATCGGGCCGGGAATTCTTCGCCGCACGGCAAACCAATGCCGAATTGACGGGGGAATTTAAGATCCGCTACCGAACAGGCATAAAATCGTCGCATAAAATCATCTGGGGCGAGCGCGTGTTCGACCTTGACGGTCCGCCGCGTGACATTGACGGCAAGAGACAATGGCTTTATATCAATGTCAAGGAAGTGGTCGAATGATCACTATGAAAATTGAAGGGCTGGAAGCCCTGGAAAAAGCCATTGACAAAATGGAGAAACGGTTTGAACGAGCGATGGTCCTCGCTACTCGCGAAGGAGCCAAAATAGTAACAAAAGCTGCAAAAAAGAATTGCCCTGTAAAAACCGGGAATCTCAAGCGATCAATTAAATATAAGATCGCCAAACGAAAAACTCCAGGAGAAGTTGTAGCTGTTATTGGTCCGACCGTTGGCAAGCGAGCGAGATATGATGGTTGGTATGGGCGGCTAGTCGAAAATGGCACCAGCAAAGCTCCGCCACATCCGTTTCTCCGTCCGGCGCTCGATAATAACCAGCAAGCTGTCCAAGAAAAAATTGCCCAGGTATACCGCGATGCTGTGGACGGCAAAGCCTTGGATATAGCAATTGATGCTATAGAGGAGGTTTTGTTCGATGTGTGAGGTGATTGAATGACGGCAGAAAAAACGACGATAGATAAAGCGCTAAAAACTTACTTATCATCATCTGCAGAACTCTCGGACATCGTAGGCCAAAGAATTTTCGTCGGCGTTGCTCCAGAAAACACAAAAGCGCCATATATTTGTATATACCGCATATCTCCCGGACACCTCGGGGATGTACCATATAAGCGGCCGCGTTACCAGATTTCAAATTTCGCCCCCTCATATTCGGTCGCGAGGGAAATGGCGCAAATCGAGGTTGATATGCTGGAGCGTTACAAAGGGATGATGGGAGAATTCCCGGTCGCTAATGTTACGATTGACAATGAACAAGGTGACTATGAAAATAACACTAAACTCCACCAAATAGCGGTGGATGTTTTTATGATGTACCAAGATCGGGTTGTGGTTAATGGTACATCGCACAAAATCGAATAAGGAGTGATAATAGTGGGACAGACTGTAATTCAAAACTCAAAATCTTTCAGGATCGGGTCTGCGAAATTTGAAGTAGGCGATTCGGTTAATCAACTGGTGGACTTGGGTGGCATGAGAAATGTTGTATTTGAGGAATCGTGGGAGGAAGTTTGGCAGGATACGGATAACGCAGGCGAGGTTTTATTGACTACCCGTAACCATCAATGCCGGGTAGGTGGCGATCTGCTTGAGATCGACCTACAGAAACTTGCCAACCTGCGCGGGAATTATGATGATTTTGCATCAGTTCCCGGGACAAAAATCGAGGGCGCCGAACAGCAAGTAGACAACGGTGATTGGTCATTTAACAAATTCATTCGGATCGCCAATCAAAACGCAGATGGCTCTAAAATCACCATTAATAGCGTATCAGGTAGTGTAGCGGGTCCGTTGACAGAAGAGACAGACTATATTATTGCTCAAAATGAGCGTGGCGAGTGGGGTATTATCGTGTTTGAAACCACGACAATCACAGACGAGGACCAGGTATTGACTATAGATTATGATTATACCCCCGCTTCCCATTTCCGTATGACCTCTGGAGGCCGGCTTACGATCAACCCCAAAGTGGTGCGTCTGACCAATACCAATGCGCAAGGGAAAAAGTTTCAAATTACTGTTTATAAAGCCCGGGCCACTCAAGGGATCTCAATCACATTCAACGCAGATGAAAGTGGCGAATTAAATGTGGTTCCTATCTCCCTAACCGGCCGGAAGGACGTCACGCGGGCTACTGGCGATCAATTGTTCGAGATTATCGACGAACAGGGGGTATAATCTGTGCAGCCAGATCTTGAGATATTAAACCTAGATACCATTATCCCACGACCTAGGTACATCGAGTTAACAGAGAAGGCGAAGCCTAAGAATGGGTTCACCCGCCTTCTCTATACTCTTTTTCCCAAATTACAGAAAAGCAGGAAACACCGGATTGATGTTTCGCGGATAACCGTGAGGACATCTTTGGAGATGGACAAATTTATGATCGAGTTCGTGAAAGCGTCGGTCGAATTTGCCAAAAACCCCAATGACGAACAGAGCGAAATAGTAGAGGAAATGATGTATACCATCCTCGAAAAGGTTTGTCAGCCATCTGCGCCTTGGGTTACCAGGGATTGGCTGATGGACAATCTAACACCAGATCAAGTGATAGAAATGTTTACATTTATTCTCCGTCCATATAAGGAACGTATCGAAAAAAACGCCGAAAGGCTCCAGGCGGCTCTGGCGGACCAAAAGGACCAGTAGACCTGGGGCGTATTTTTGCTGACCTGGGGCACCACTATGCATGGGCAACCCCAGAATTTATTTTGGATCACATGACACCAGAACAAATGTGTATGTACTATGATTTTATGGTAGAGCATTATACAGGGGAATCACCAAAGAACCAGGATGATGGAGTGGATCGCAAATCGTACCATGAGGCATATGGGGAGGGAGGGGTCATCAGACGCTGACCTCCCCGTATTGTCATGAGAGGTGAAAACCATGAGCCTGATCGGGAAATTAGCAGTTGCAGTAGTAGGTGATATAAACGAGGTAAAAAAATCATTTGCTGAAACGAAAAAAGAAGCTCGTGGGCTTGCACAAGATATTTCTGGTATTGGAGCATCGTTAAAAACTACCAGTCGCATTATGGCCGCGGCTGGAACTGCTATTATTAGCGGTATGGTAGCAATAACGATGAAGACGGTTGAAGCTGCAAATGCCGCCGATAAATTGGCAAAACAAACAGGCTTAACCCGGGAGGAAATACAGGAGCTTGGTTATGCGGCGGATCAAGAACATGCGTCCCTTGAAAAAATAGCAACAGCTATTCTCCGTTTGTCCAGGAACATGTCCGATGCTTCGAGAGGGGCCGGGGAAGCCCGATATGCATTCGAAAAACTCGGGATTGCAGTAACAAAATCAGATGGCCAATTGCGGAATTCGGTAGATGTAATGCTTGATGTAGCCGACCGTTTCAAAGATATGCGGAATGAAACAGAAATGACTGCAGCGGCAATGCAGCTTTTCGGACGGTCTGGCGCCGAGATAGTCCCGTTTCTCCGCATGGGTGGGGATGAAATCCGCAATCTCATGCAGGAAGCCAGGGATCTCGGCTATGTTATGGACGAGGAGACGGCCGAAGCACTTAAAGCGCTTGATGATCAACTGACTGCTTTAAAAGCATCTCTAGCTGGGGTAGGCAGGCAGATTGCTGCTGAGGTAGTCCCGCATTTGTTGGAGATGTCAAACAAAGCAGTAGATGCGGCTAAAGCGTACAATAAAATAGACCCTGAGCTAAGGTCTTTTATAACTCAAACGGGTTTGATGACTGGGGTACTTGCATTATTAACTAGCGGGTTTATGGGATTAATTATCAAGGTGGCAAAATTTAAGGCCGCATTAGCCACACTTGGCGTTACCATAAAGGGTATTACGGCTGCCGGAATAGGGCCATTCGCGATATTAATCGCTACATTGGCTCCACTAATTGTGTTATTCCAGAAATTGCGTCGTGAAGGCGAGGCCCTTAATAGGGACCTTAGTAAAGCTGATTTGAAGCAGGCCCAAGAATCATTGAAGTATTATGAAAAATTATATAATTACCAATTAGAGGAGCGCAAACTTCACCAGGAAAGGGTCAAGATGGCAGAGGAAGCACGGAAACGCGGGTGGCCTGTAATTGAACCATTGCCATTTGATGAAGAGACATTCCGAATGATAGAAGATGGCCTGAACAGGGCGAAAAAACGGGTAGCAGAACTAACTAAGAAGGAAGAAGAAGAAAAAGACGAAACAACTTTGCAGTTTGAAGATGTACTAGGAAAAGTTAATAATGAGATTGCAAAATTCGATGCCCAAAAATACCTTAACGGTTTGCGAGACCGGCTCGCTGAGGTCGACCAAGAAGAAAAACTTTTCGGAGTATCATTACAAACTGTATCCACCAGGGCCAACGAGTTGAGATCCGCTCTCATTGAGTTAACTACACACGGAATAGATCCGCAAAAAACGTCAATGGGAAACCTAATACAGCAATATGAATCTGCACAGAAAGCAGTCGCGGAATATACAAAGGCCATCGAAAACCAGCAAGAAAAAGAAAATCTTTTGGCTCAGTTAGAACAATTAAGAGAAACTTTTGTAAACCGCAATCTCTCCCAGCTTGCAATCCTGGCCCTAAAAATGGAAGAAATGGGGCTGGAAAACGAGGCGCAGCAAGCATGGGAATTAGCGGCAGAATGGGAAGACGTAACAGAGGCGGAGAAAAACGCGGCTAATGCTGCGGGCCTATTAGCCCAAGCCCAGCAGAAGCTTACTGAAATGACCTCATTAGCTTTACCGGAATGGGAGGAATTCGCGGAGAAACTGCGCGAAATGGCAGAACAAAATGGGGTCTTGGATGAAACGAGGGAGAAGCTGCTGGAGATGGCAAACGCTATCAGTGAGGCCGGAGCGGAGGCAGATGCCCAAGAGATATTTGAAGAGCGTAAACGACAGGCAGAAGAACTATACGAGGAATATAAATTTGCTCTTTCTGATTCGATCCGCGATGGATTCGAAAGGGGCAAAGGGTTTGCAGATGGGTTTGTTAGCTATTTGGCCGATAAAATTAAGATCGCCTTTTATGACTCTCTTGCCGACAGCATTTTGAAGGCTATAAATTTTGAACCAACCAAAGCCGGGAATATGTTTGGCGGTCTATTTAATTCTCTTAGCGGACTATTCGGCGGCGGAAAACAAGATTATGCACAAAATACAGCCGGCCTCATGCAGGCAATCTATGCCGGAGAAGGGGCAGCAGCTACAGCGGCCAGCACAGCAAGTGGTGGATTGCTCAGTGGTGCCATGCCATTCCTCGGCCCATTGGCGATGATTGGCAGCTTATTAGGTGGATTATTTGGCGGCGGCCCAAAAAGCATTTCAGTAAAAGCGTCCGTTGCCAAAATGG
>ERZ773359.5169-NODE-5169-length-12754-cov-25.959209_pt1 | contig 12754 bp, 7 predicted proteins | sample MGYA00374955_ERZ773359 | MGnify/ENA primary metagenome ERZ773359 (study PRJEB29098, sample SAMN04486028) | biogas fermenter metagenome | study: EMG produced TPA metagenomics assembly of the Biogas fermentation microbial communities from Germany - Plant 4 DNA1...
ATGGAACTATGGAAAAGAGAAGACATTTTACACCTGAAGAAAAAGCAAAAATAGTGATCGAGGTCCTAAGGGAAGAAAAAACTCTGAATGAGATTGCTGCGGAGTATGGAATTCATCCAAATCAGTTAAGTCGCTGGAAGGCTGAATTTATAAGTAATGCGGGCAGAGTATTCAGTAAAGAAACTGATGAAGTAGAAAAGGTCAAACAGTCGTATGAAAAGGAGAAGGATGAACTGCTTAAGCAAATTGGTCAACTCTCATATGAGGTTGCCTGGCTCAAAAAAAAATCTGGCCGACTCTAAATCCCGAGAAGACCGCATGAAAATGATTGATAGAAATGAGAAGAAACTCAGCATAACAAGGCAAGCAGAATTATTGAGCTTAAACCGTACGAGCGTTTACTACAAGCCTGCTCCGGTAAATGATGAGGAATACTTGATAAAGCGTATCATTGATGAAATTTACGCGTCTCATCCGGAGTATGGTTATCGCAGGATGACGAGTATCCTGAACCGGGATTATCACATTCATATTAATCGAAAACGAACCCGGCGTTACATGAGGGAACGTTGATGAAAGCTCACTTATTTTATTCTCAAGCTGTATTATATAGTTATTCCATAGAGGTTTGACATCTGGAGAAGGAGGCTCATCTTTGCCTTCCATAAATAAATAAGTATCAAGTCTGTCACAATCTATTACAATGCTGTAAATATGTTTAATTAATAAATGAAGATTAAATGAAACAGGTAATTTCTCATTCTTTATTTTTCTCATTATTTCATTTAGCTCATTACATGCTTCTACAAATAGAATCTCAATTTCTTTCTCACTGCAAACGTTTTTCAAAAAACGATTTACACACATATAGTATTGTTCGTCTGGATAATCTGGATTTAAACGACTATAAAGCGGAACTTGACAGTCCATCGTTATAAAATCGTTAAGACCGCCATGATGATAGCTGATAACCATAGCAAGTATCTCTGATAATACTCTTTCTGATACTCTGTCCGAATTATGGTATTTGTTATAAATGTAGAGGGCACCAATTTTCCCATGATCTACTTTACCACTGTAAGGTTCATTATCATCGTCCTGTTCTGAATTTGCCATTTTTGAATTAAGATAATCTTGAAATTCATTACTAAACTTACCCATATCGTGAAGAAGACCGGCTAACTTCGCAATCTTACCAATACCAGTAGGTGACCCATATTCCTCACACCGCAAAGCTACTGCCAATAAATGATCACTTAACTCATGAATAGCCTTATCTGATTCTCTGAAGTGTGCTTTGTAACTCATAAAGCGTACACCAGCTTTTAACTATAAGATAATTCTACTTTTGTAGACATTATATCATATTATTGTAATAAATTTTACAATTACTATATACCAACAAGTATGTACTAAAAGTAATTTATTGGAGAAAACTTATAAGGGCAGGGAAGGAGTTATGCACAATGATAAAGTATTGCCAAGCTCTGCTTTCCTTCTAATGATAATTATAATAAAGAGATTGCTTCATCACTTCACTTCTCGCAATGACATAAACGGAAGGAGATTGCCGCGCTCGTTTTCACTCGCTCGCAATGACATGGGGGAAAGGTTCGCAATAACAGTTAGTAAAGCAAAAACAGCAGGGAAACCTCCCTGCTGTTAGCGTATTACGGTATTGTGCATTTACATGCTTTACGGGCTTATTGGTTCTTGAACACATCCAAGCTCACGATCTCAAGCTCTTCGGGCTTTTTGCCCATTTGGAGGCAACGCAGTACCGCGAAGGCTGTGTCGAGGCTTGTAAGGCATGGGATGGAGCGTTCAACGGCTTTTCTTCTTATCTGGAAGCCGTCGCGCTCGGAGTTTCTGCCCCTGGTGGGAGTGTTTACAACCATCTTTATCTCGCCGGATTCCATCATGTCAATAAGGTTGGGTGAGCCCTCATGGATCTTCCTCACCGCGTTGGTTGCTATGGCATGCCTGTTCAGGTAATTGGCGGTTTTACCCGTGGCGTACAGCTTGTACCCCAGCCGCTCAAAACCATCGGCCAGGTCCACCAGCTCAGGCTTGTCGGTATCACGCACAGTAAACAGTATCCCGCTCCCCGGTTCCGGGAATTTCATGCCCGCTGCTATAAGGCCTTTAAGGGTTGCCTCGTGAACATTCTTGGCAATGCCCAAGACTTCACCCGTGGATTTCATCTCGGGGCCAAGGCTTGTGTCCACGTCATGGAGCTTCTCAAAGGAGAACACGGGAACTTTCACCGATACGTACTCCGAGGCCTTGTAAAGGCCGGTACCGAACGGGAAGTCGGAGAGTTTTTTGCCCATCATGATCCGGGTTGCCATCCTGACCATGGGGATACCGGTCACCTTACTGATGTAGGGCACGGTGCGGCTGGACCTGGGGTTAACCTCTATAACATATACCTGGTCGTTGAAGACCACGAACTGTATATTGACCATGCCGACAACGTTCAGGGCCCGGGCAAGCTTTTCGGTGTAGTCCACGATCATGTTCTTGATCTTGAAGGACAGGCTCTGGGGCGGATACATGGAAATGGAGTCGCCCGAGTGGACCCCTGCCCTCTCAAGGTGTTCCATGATGCCCGGGATAAGTATGTCCTTTCCGTCGCAGATGGCGTCAACCTCGATCTCCTTGCCCATCATGTACTTGTCGACAAGGATGGGATGCTCCTGCTCCTCGCGGCAGATAATCTCCATGAACTCGGTTATGTCATCATCGTTGTATGCGATCTCCATGCCCTTTCCGCCAAGGACGTAGGAAGGACGGACCAGCACGGGATAGCCCAGAGTGTTGGCAGCCTCCAGCGCCTCTTTAAGGGTGAATACGGTAGTGCCTTTCGGCCTTGGGATGCCAAGCTTTTCGAGCAGTTCGTCAAAGCGTTCCCTGTCCTCGGCGGCATCCACGTCCTCGGCCTTGGTACCGAAGATATATACCCCGGCGTCTGCAAGGGGATTTGTGAGCTTTATAGCAGTCTGCCCGCCGAACTGGGCGATGACTCCTTCCGGGTTCTCATGCTCAATGATCTCCAGCACGTCCTCGGTGGTAAGGGGCTCGAAATAGAGCCGGTCCGAGGTGTCGAAGTCGGTGCTTACGGTTTCAGGGTTATTATTTATGATGATGGTTTCATAACCCTCTTCCTTAAGACCCCATACCGAGTGGACAGAACAGTAGTCGAACTCGATACCCTGCCCTATCCTGATCGGGCCCGAACCAAGCACGATGACCTTCTTGTTCTTTGTGGGTATGGATTCGGTTACCTGGTCATAGGTGGAGTAATAGTAAGGGGTCTGGGCTTCGAACTCCGCGGCACAGGTGTCAACCATCTTGTATGCTGGCCTTATGCCGGCTTTTTTCCGTCTACTCTTTATATCACCGTTGCTTGCCTTGACATATTTGGCGATTACGTCATCGGGGAAGCCCATCTTCTTGGCCTTCAGCAGCATCTCATCGGTCAGTGTATCCAGGGTAAGGGTCTTCAGCTTTTCCTCCATGGCCACTATGTTTTTGAACTTGCTCAGGAACCAGCGATCGATCATGGTGGTTTCATAAATCTCATCCAGGCTGAACCCTCTTCTTAAGCATTCGGCTACCACCAGCAGGCGGTTGTCGTCCACGTTTTTAAGCCTTGCCCGCAGGGTTTCATCGTCCATGTCCTTGCAAAGCGGCGTTTCCAGCGTTCTGATCCCCAGTTCCAGGGAGCGCAGGGCTTTCATAAGCGCCGACTCAAAGGTATTGCCTATGGCCATGACCTCGCCGGTAGCCTTCATCTGGGTTCCAAGGGTCCTGTTCGCTTTTACGAATTTGTCGAAAGGCCATTTGGGGATCTTCACAACAACGTAGTCCAGCGTCGGCTCAAAGCAGGCATAGGTCTTTCCGGTAACGGCGTTCATGATCTCGTCAAGGCTGTATCCGATGGCGATCTTGGTTGCCACCTTGGCTATCGGGTAGCCTGTTGCCTTGGAAGCCAGGGCGGACGAACGGCTTACACGGGGATTGACCTCTATAACGGCATACTCAAAGCTGTCGGTATGCAGGGCAAACTGGATATTGCAGCCGCCCTCGATACCCAGCGCCGATATGATCTTCAAAGACGCGGACCGGAGCATCTGGTATTCCTTGTTGGACAGCGTCTGGGAAGGTGCGACCACGATGCTGTCACCCGTATGGACTCCCACCGGGTCTATGTTTTCCATGTTGCAGACCGTGATGACATTGCCCTTGCCATCCCGGATCACTTCATACTCGATCTCCTTCCAGCCCGCAACGCATTTTTCTATAAGTACCTGGTGCACCCTGGAAAGACGAAGTCCATTGGCGCCGATCTCCCTTAATTCATCCGGGTTATAGGCAATGCCGCCGCCGGTCCCGCCCAGGGTATAGGCCGGGCGCACTACGACCGGGTATCCGATGCTCTCGGCAAACTCCAGGGCATCCTGCAGGTTATAGACAATCTTGCTGGGTATGCATGGCTCGCCGATGCGGAGCATGGTATTCTTGAACTCCTCCCTGTCCTCCGCCATCTTGATGGCATTGACGGCGGTGCCGAGGAGCTTCACTCCATGCTCTTCCAGGAAACCCGATTCCGCCAGTTCCATGGCCAGGTTAAGGCCTGTCTGACCGCCAAGTGTGGGAAGCAGGCTGTCGGGCTTTTCTTTTCGGATGATGTTCTTTAAAACATCCACCGTAAGTGGTTCAATATATACCGTGTCGGCTATTTCAGTATCGGTCATGATGGTGGCCGGATTGCTGTTGACCAGGATGCTCTCCACGCCTTCCTCACGAAGGGCCCGGCATGCCTGGGTGCCGGCATAGTCGAACTCCGCCGCCTGGCCTATGATAATGGGACCCGACCCGATAACGAGAACACGTTTTACATCTTGTCTTCTGGGCATTTATGATCCTCCCTTGCGCTCTTCCATGGATTTCACAAAATTGTCGAACAGGTAGTGGGTGTCCGCCGGACCCGGCGAAGCCTCCGGATGGAACTGGACCGTGAATGTGGGCGTATCCAGGTAACGGATGCCCTCAACCGTTCCGTCATTCATGTTGATATGGCTGACCACAGCCTTCGAGGGATCGAGGCTTTCGGCCAGGACCACATAGCCGTGGTTCTGGGATGTGATATATGTCCTGTCCTTCTGCAGATCCTTCACCGGATGGTTGCCGCCCCTGTGCCCGTACCTGAGCTTGGCAGTCTTCCCGCCATAGGCCAGGGCGATCAGCTGATGACCAAGGCAGACGCCGAACATGGGCCTCTTTCCCAGGAGCTCCCTGAGCACCTGGATCTGGAAGTCGCAGTCCACGGGATCTCCCGGACCATTGGACAGCACGATGCCATCGGGATCGATGGCCAGGACCTCTTCCGCCGTTGCTGATGCCGGGAAGATCGTAACATCGCAGTTCCTCTCCATTAAGGAACGGATTATATTCGCCTTGGCACCGTAATTTATCAACGCCACTCTCATGCCGGTTCCATCGATATGGATCTTTTCTTTGGTCGTCACCTCGTCAACAGGCTTTACAATGGTATATTGATGCACGGTGTTTATCCAGTCATCCGGCTTGAAATTTGGATCCGTGGATATTACACCGTTCATGGTTCCCTTCTCGCGCAGTATCCTGGTAAGGGCCCTGGTATCGATTCCCTGGATCCCAATTATGTTGTGGCTTACAAGATAGTCATTGAGGGTCTGTTTTGAACGCCAGTTGCTGGGTTCGTCGCAGAGTTCCCGGACGATAAAGCCCTTGACCCAGGGTCTGCCTGACTCACTATCATCGTCATTTACTCCGTAGTTCCCGATGAGGGGGTAGGTCATCACAACTATCTGCCCCGCGTAGGACGGGTCGGTTAGTACTTCCTGGTATCCGGTCATTGAAGTGTTGAAAACAACCTCGCCCACCGAGGTGCCTGAAGCTCCGATGGCCTCGCCCTCGAATATAGTACCGTTTTCAAGCAGCAATATCGCTTTCATACTGACCTCTTTCCCTTTGATTTTGTTTATTTGCAGGCTGCCCGGCTATACGCACACACTCATCCATGCCCATATCGCACGGGCTGCCGTAACTTCCCTTTTTGCGGGTTCCTTTAAGGGGATCTTTCCGGGGGTTTATTGCAGCGTCGACAGTATGTCGTCCCGCATCCGGATGGCTTCCTCCCTTGCCGCTTCCGCGAATTCCTCGTGGCTGAACCTGTCCTTCCACCGGTCAAGCCTGTATGCGCACATGAGGCTGCGGGATGCGTTGACGATGGCGCCGAGGCCGTTTTTGTCGAAGGCGTGCGCCACGTCCTTTGCCGTGCCGCCCTGGGCCCCGTAACCGGGCACCAGTATCCAGGCATTGGGCATCCTTTTCCTTAAGGCCTTCAACTGCTCCGGGTAGGTGGCTCCAACCACTGCCCCCACCGGGGAATACCCGTTTTCGCCGACTAAGGATTCGCCCCACTCCCGCACCAGGTCGGCCATCATCTCATAAACCCTTCTCCCGTCCTCCAGCCTCATGTCCTGGAGCTGGCCAGATGACGGGTTGGAGGTCTTCACCAGCACGAATATGCCCTTATTCTCATTCATGCAATCCCCGATAAAGGGCTTTATGCCGTCCACGCCCAGGTACGCGTTGACAGTGAGGGCATCGGCGTTGAAAGCCCGGCAGGCCTTGCCGAAGATGTCGGTCTTGCCCAGGAAGGCCGTGGAATAGGCCTCAGCCGTAGGTCCGATATCGTTGCGCTTGCCGTCGGCGATGACTATAAGCCCTTTTTCACGGCCGTAGGCTATGGTTTCCTCCAGCGCCCACAAGCCTTCTATGCCGTACATCTCGTAATAGGCAACCTGGGGCTTGATGGCCGGGATTATATCGCAGGTGGCGTCAATCAGCCTTTTGTTGAATTCCAGGATGCTTCTTGCCGCGGCCTGGAAGGCATTGTCGACCTGCTGCCTGCATTTTTCCTTTATGGATTCCGGGATATATTCCAGCTTTGGGTCAAGACCCAGCACCGATGGGTTGCTCTTCTCCTTTACGGCCTTACCCAGCCTGTCCGAAAAGTTCATGGATCTCCTCCCGTTTATTTCACCTTGCTGCTTATTATCTCCTCTTTCACTGCCATTGGAAAGCCTGAGCATCTTATTGGTTTTATTTGTCCTGGTACACGATTTTCCCGCCGCATATCGTGTACTTCACCCTTCCCGACACCTTAAAGCCCTTGAAAGGTGAATTCTTGCTCTTTGACAGGAATTCGTCCGGGTTGATTACATATTCCTCTTCCAGGTTTACAATGGCCAGGTCGGCGTCGGCCCCGACACGTATATCGCCCTTGTCTATCTTAAGAATTCTTGCGGGCATGGCGGACATTTTGGATACTACCTGGTTAAGGGTCAGGATGCCCGGCTTCACCAGGTATGTCAGGGCAAGGGGCAGCGCGGTTTCAAAACCTACTATGCCGTTTGCCGCAAGTTCGAACTCCACGTTCTTCTCATCGAAGTGGTGGGGCGCGTGGTCGGTGGCGATAATATCTATGGCGCCGTCAGAAAGCCCCTGGATCACAGCGTCCACGTCCTCCTGCGTTCTGAGCGGAGGGTTCATCTTGGTGTTTGTATCATAGCCCTCGCAAGCCTTTTCTGTCAACGTGAAATAGTGCGGGCAGGTTTCGGCGGTAACCGGAACGCCCCTCTTCTTGGCCTGCCTGATCAGTTCCACTGCGCCTTTTGTGGAAACATGGGCTATATGGACAGGCATGCCCGTATACTCCGACAGGATTATCTCCCTTGCCACCATCACGTCCTCGGCAGCGGAAGGTATACCGTGAAGGCCAAGCCTGGTGCATGTTTCGCCCTCGTTCATGCTCCCCCCCTCGGCAAGGTCCAGGTCCTCGCAGTGGGAGATGACGGTAAGGCCGAACCCCGCTGCATATATCAGGGCCTTTTTCATGACCGATGCCTGCATAACAGGCTTTCCGTCATCGGATACGGCCACGATTCCTGCAACCTTCATGCTTCCCATCTCGGCGAGCTCTGCTCCCTGCTGTCCCTTGGTTATGGCGCCGATGGGATACACGTTTATTACGGCCTCGCGGCGGGCCTTCGCTATAACGGTTCTGACTATGCTCTCGTTATCTATGACCGGGTTGGTGTTGGGCATGCAGGCGACCGAGGTGAATCCTCCCTTTGCGGCGCTCATGGTCCCGGTCCGGATATCCTCCTTGTATTCATAGCCCGGGTCCCTCAGGTGGCAGTGGGCGTCCACAAGCCCGGGAATCACGGCAAGGCCATTGGCGTCGATCACCTGGTCCGCCGTATCCGTAATGCCCTCGCCGATGCGGCTTATCTTTCCGTCTTCTATAAGGATGTCCTTATTTGCCTCTGTCCTGTCGCCTGTAATTATGGTTCCGTTTTTTATAAGCAGCTTCAATTTTCTTCCCTCCCGGCTAAAAGATACAGGAGCGCCATACGCACCGCTACGCCGTTTGTCACCTGTTCGGTGATCTTCGACTGGTCCGAGTCGATAAGGAGGGATGTCATCTCCACTCCCCTGTTGACTGGCCCCGGATGCATCACAAGGACATCCTTCTTCGCCCCTGCCAGGTGGCGCACATCGACCCCGAAGAACCGGGCATACTCTTCGGTGGAAGGTATCAGGGCCTTTTTAAGCCTCTCCTTCTGTATGCGAAGCCCCATCACCACGTCCGCGCCGTCAATGGCTTCTTCAAGGCTTTGGCAGATCGTGCATCCCATCTTTTCAATACCTGGCGGGATCAATGTGGTCGGCGCGAAGATGCATACCTTTGCACCCATCTTGCCAAGGCCGATCATGTTGCTCCTGGCAACCCGGCTGTGCATTATGTCGCCGATTATGGCCACCTTCAGACCTTCAAACCCGCCTTTTGCCTCCCTCATGGTGAACATGTCAAGAAGCGCCTGGGTGGGGTGCTCATGCATCCCGTCTCCGCCGTTGATCACCGAGGCATTGATATTCCTGGCCAGAAGATGCGGCGCCCCGGGCTGGGAATGCCTCATTATGACGATATCGGTACCCATCACATCCAGTGTCTTTCCTGTATCGATGAGGCTTTCTCCCTTGGCCACGCTGCTGGTGGAAACCGAAACATTCACCGCGTGGGCTCCCATGTACTTTGCGGCCAGCTCAAAGGAAACCCGTGTCCTGGTGCTGTTCTCATAAAAGAGGGTTACCACGCTCCGGCCCTGAAGGTAGTTGACACGCTTCATGTTGCTTTGGACTATTTTCTTCATGTCCCGGGCCATGTCCAGAATGAGGGTGATTTCATCGGGTTCCAGGTGGTCGAGGCCCAGGATATCCTTTGAGCGCAGCTTCATGGCACTTTTGCCCTTCCTTTCTTTTGCGTTTTCCGGCGCGGCTATAAAAAAATAGTAAGACCTTTGTCTTACTATTTATCAAGGTTATAATACGCTGTTTTTTGGGATACCAATCCCGAAAGAGAAAAAGAACTCTGTCCCCCTCCATGGCAGGACGCATTTGGTTCAATCAACTTCCTCAAACCTCCAAATGCCATATCTTTTTCTCCTCCGTTCAATGCTGGAAGTATGATACCACAGAAATCAACGGTTGTCTACAAAAAAAGGCTAAAACTTTATGCCCCTTAAGGCCGCGGTTTTATATGCATTGCACAAATCTGCAGGCCACTGTTTTACGTGTTTTTCGGCACGTATCCGGGCTTTTTCAGAAGAGTGTAGGCCTTTCCCATTATTTCCGGCTGGTAGACGCGCTGGTTCCACTCCTCGGGCGTCACTTCCTCCACGGCTATGGAAATGGATTTCTCCTCGCACCCGATCGTTTCCAAAAGGGCCTCTGTTATCTTTTCCGCCATTTTTTCCTTCTGCTCCTGTGTCCGGCCGGGGTACATCTTTACCACAACATGAGGCATATTTCTCATCCTCCCTGATAATTCATATTTAGAATAAGAATACATGGTAATTTGAGTAATATCAAGAGGTACGGTTCCGACCAGGGGGACGGTTCCGCTGGTTTGACCACGGAGACGGTTCTTCTGGTTTGTTGCAAAAGATTGCTTAATCAGCTTCTCCCCCGTAATGGAACTGAAAAAGCACCCCACAACAACATACCCGAACTGTCATTGCGTGCGGAGCGCGGCAATCTCATCAAATCCTACCCGCAATGACATACGCCTAATGCGTCCCTGCGCTGAAATAATCGTCGGTAGAGCGTTTGTCGGCGTAGTAAACTATCGCATCCCCCGGCTCAAGCTCCCAGCCATTCTGGTTGACAGAATACCCTTCCAACCTCCATCCATCCCCGGTCTTCCCTGCATACTTCAGCGACGGGTTATCGAAATCATTATCATTAATAACCGAGATATCCCTGAAGTTGACGATTATGTACCCGTCCTTCAGGAATACCGGTGAACTGCTGGTCAGGTTCCTTTCCTTCGAAAGGTCGGTTCCCTTCGGAACAGCAAGGCAGTTGGCCGGCAGACAATACTCGCCATACCATTTCTGGGCTGACGCCAGAACCTTGTCCATGCTGACGCTTGCAGGAATATTATTCTTAGGTCCTACATAGCTTCTCACAGGCTCATTAAGCTGTATCTCGAAGAACTTGTAATTGGCAACCCCGTTCCTGGATACCTGCGGGAAGAGGTCCACCCATTCTTTCAGGCTGTAGTCATGCATGCCTCCTCTCAGGCGATACATTACACCGGCCGTATCAGTGAACTCCTTCGGATCGATGCCCCTTCGCTTAAAGTCCAGCTTCATGGTATGGGTCAGTGTATCCTTCTCGCTTCCTACCTTGATCAAAGGACTTGTGGGGGTTGAATAGTAAAGGTTAACCTCCTGCCTGTTCTTCCCGCTTTTGTCCACGAAATAGAATTTAGGTGTTATCTTCAGATAATCATACCTGTCGTAATAGTTCCCCAGGGTCCTTATCTCGAACCTCACCGCATAGCCCAGTTTTATCGCGCGGTTCTGGTATCCGCGCACATCGTTCTTACCCGGCATCACAGGAAGGACATATTTCCTCTGGGTCTCCCTGTCACCATTGATATTCCGGGGACCTGTGAAGAATACCTTGCCTGACGGCTCGGGCTTTCCCTCAGCCTTGCGGAAGAAAGCCTCCCAGCCCGGATCGTCAGTATCGGTCACCTTAAAGTCGTACACCCTGCCCGATACCTCCACCAGTTTCAGCTTGGAAGCGGCATAATTGGACGGGCTAAGATTCGCATGCTCCTCAACATGCCTTCCGTTGCCGCTGTCATTTATGGCAAGTGTTCTTACCTCTATCTCATATACTCCTTCATCCACCCAGAAAGGCGTATAGAAGGTGATCTCATCCTGCCCGCTGCCGATACCCAAATCATTGAGGGAATGCCATGTGTCACCCTTGAGGAAGATTCCCTCCCTGCTTGAACCAAGATATGTATCAAATCCAAACCTGATATGCCTGTCCTTCACATAGGCCGTGTAATCCCTCGCGCCATAGCCCGGGATATTACGATGGGTACCGTAATTGGAAAGCGAAACCGTAAATGGTCTTGCCAGGACAAGACCGCTTATTCCCTCTATGGGTTTTGGCTTTTGGTTATGTTCGGCGTCATCGGAAATTGATATATCGATATATACCGGGGTATGCACCGACACCGGGTTTCCCGCAATGGGAACGGTTATCTCCTGCTCACCCCTGGGGTTTACGGCATATATGCGTTCATAGGTTATGGTTCCCGTGGTGTCATATGCCTGGTTCAAGACCTCGGGCGGTATCTTAAGCCCGCTCTGGAACAGGGCGTTGGGACTTGTCATTTCTGGATTCAGCCTTTCGGGAAAGAATCCCCCGCTTTGGCTTATTATCACCTTCTCGTTGATTTTCAGGGAATCACTTATCACTGATAGAGATGGCAGGTTGCTGTAGGCAACAGCCCTTATCTCATCCGGATCAGTTGCATAAGACATAACAATGGAAGAACTGCCTGTTGATACATGGTTCGCAATATCCACAAACTCTACATTTGGTTTTCTGTATGCGCTTGTTGGAGTCAGGGTGGTTTTGCCCCCGGGAAGGGCGCCATTCACCAATGTGGCGTTCTTTATGCCATATACCTCAAGGGAAGTGATATCTATGTAGCTATAGCCCCTGGTAAAGCTTACATCTGTTGAAACGATATTGCCTTCCTCGTCGGGATGATAGACGGTAACGGTATCGGATACTGATCCCGATACTCTCCTTGCAGTAAGGCGATACAGGTATTCGCTGGTGAGGATGTTGGCATAAAGGGGTTCTCCTGAAGGAATACCCTTGGACACATCAAACTTTTCATTACCCCTTGGATCAGCCTTAATGACAACCTGTGTATCAGGATAGGTGATTTGCTCTTCTATGCTTTTGCTGCCTGACTGGCCTGAAGGTGTAATCTCGCCGATGAAAATGGTCGCTTCAGCGTCATCGGTTCCGTTGAAACCGAGGCTTTCGATATCATCACTTGTGACACTGCTCCACACATATATCATGGTATTGGGTGCGATGTTATGTAAGGTGATATAGTATGTATCTGTTTCGCCCGGGGTAACAACAACTTCACTCTCCACCCTTGAACCTGTTCCGGCCCAGTACCTTCGCTTAGAAAAATCCTTTCTTTCCTTGTCTGCCATCACCCAGTAGCTGTGACTCGTATCTATTTTAATTGTCACACTTTCGGTCTTGCCTGTTTCTATGGCAGTCTTGTCTGCCTCAGCCGTCATTATGC
>ERZ773359.5174-NODE-5174-length-12740-cov-6.042255_pt1 | contig 12740 bp, 12 predicted proteins | sample MGYA00374955_ERZ773359 | MGnify/ENA primary metagenome ERZ773359 (study PRJEB29098, sample SAMN04486028) | biogas fermenter metagenome | study: EMG produced TPA metagenomics assembly of the Biogas fermentation microbial communities from Germany - Plant 4 DNA1...
TTTTTTCTTTTCAAAGTCTCCAGATATATCAGAAGTACAGAAATATCTGCCGGGGATACTCCTGAAATTCTGGAAGCCTGACCCAATGATTCAGGTCTTATTTTACTGAGTTTTTGCCTTGCCTCTATTCTGAGACCTTGAATTTCATTATAATCCAGATCATCGGGAAGCCTTCGCTCCTCCATCCTTTTAAACTGCTCAATCTGCTTCATCTGTCGCTTCAGATAGCCTTCATACTTAATGGTTATTGTTACCTGCTGCTTTACTTCCCTTGACAGGTCCTTTGCCTGCCCTATTTCAGATAAATGATCATATTCTATTTCAGGTCTTCTTAAAAGATCGTAAAGACTTATGCCTGTAACGATTTTTGCACTGTTATGTCTCTCAAGAAAATCATTTATTTCCCGGTCCGGAGAGATTATGGTTTTCTTCAGACGCTCCAATTCCTCCTCAATATTCTTTTTCTTCTCCAAAAAACGATTGTATCGCTCATCTGTAACAAGCCCTATTTCTCTTCCCAGTTCTGTAAGGCGCATATCAGCATTGTCCTGCCTTAACCATAACCTGTACTCTGCCCTTGAAGTCATCATCCGGTAAGGTTCATTTGTACCCTTTATTACCAAATCGTCAATAAGAACACCAATATATGCCTGAGATCTGTCCAGGACAAACGGATCAAGATTTCTGATCTTTCGTACGGCATTAATTCCTGCCATAATTCCCTGGGCAGCAGCCTCCTCATAACCTGAACTGCCATTTATTTGCCCTGCAGAAAAAAGCCCGTCAATTTCCTTAAATTCAAGAGAAAGTTTTAACTGTGTCGGGTTTATACAGTCGTATTCAATTGCGTAGGCAGGTCTCATAACCTTGGCGTTTTCAAGTCCAGGAATAGACTGAATAATTTCCTGCTGCACATCCTCGGGCATACTGGTAGATACTCCCTGGAGGTACATCTCCATGGTATTGAGCCCCATGGGCTCAACAAAGACCTGATGCCTGTCCTTATCCTTAAACCTTACAACCTTGTCTTCAATCGACGGACAATATCTGGCACCCACCCCTTCTATATCACCACTGTAAAGCGGGGATCTGTGAAGATTTTCATTGATGATTCTGTGGGTTTCAGGATTTGTGTATGTCAGATAACACATTACCTGATTTTCGTTAGGTTTATCAGTCATAAAGGAAAACGGTACTATTTCCTCATCCCCGGGCTGTTCAATGAGTTTTGAAAAATCTATTGATCTACGGTTAACCCGGGCAGGAGTACCTGTCTTAAATCTCATAAGTTCAATTCCAAGAGCCTTTAGACTCTCTGAAAGTTTATTGGCAGGGAAAAGACCGTCAGGACCACTGTTTATACTTACATCACCTATAATTATTCTGCTTTTTAAATAAGTCCCTGTGGTTAAAATAACAACTTTGGCAAGATATATGGTCCCGGTATGGACCCGTATACCTTTGACTTTTTTATTTTCTGTAAGTATCTCAATAACTTCTGCCTGTTTTAGATCCAGATTTTCCTGCTGTTCAAGTGTCAATTTCATATGTTCCTGATAGGCGCGTCTGTCAATCTGTGCCCTTAAAGAATATACAGCAGGCCCTTTGCTGCGGTTCAAGATTTTGGACTGAATGAATGTGGCATCAGCCGTAATACCCATCTGTCCGCCCAATGCATCTATTTCACGAACCAACTGCCCTTTGGCTGTACCGCCTATATTGGGGTTACAGGGCATATTTGCTATGCTATCCAGGTTAAGAGTAAAAATTGCAGTACTGCATCCCAGACGTGCGGATGCCAGTGCTGCTTCACAGCCTGCATGGCCGGCGCCTACAACAATTACGTCGTATTCTCCTCCAATATATTCACTCATATATCTACAATCACCTTTTTCAAAATATAGCTTCAGGTCAATACTGCTAACTATTTACCAATACAGAAACGTGAAAATATTGCATTTATAACATCTTCATCAGCATGATGACCTGTAATTTTGCCGAGTTCCTCCAAAGCAGCCTTAAGATCCATTGCAATTATATCCAAAGTCAATCCCTGATCAACAGAGCTAAGGGATGCTTTCAGATATTCCTTAGCCTTTCTTAACTGATACTCATGTCTCGCATTTGTTATAAGGATCTGATTGTCCATATCCTGATTATTTTCTGTAGCATATTTTAATATAGCCTCTTTAAGTTTATCAATTCCTATATCATCGGAAACTGAAATCATCAGAGCCCGTGGATATTCTTCTTCCAGTTTTTTAAGATCCTCTCGGTTATCGACAAGGTCTATTTTGTTGAAAACTAAAATGTAGGACTTATTCTCCTCCTCGACTTTTGAAATAATATCCTTGTCTTCATCTGTAATACCATCTCCGGCATTTGCCATTACAATAACAAAGTCTGCCTCTTCAAGAGCTTTTACGCTTCTTTCGACACCTAACCTTTCAACAATATCCTGGGTTTCCCTTACTCCTGCTGTATCCACAAGTTTAACCGGAACACCGTCTATGTTTATATATTCTTCAATAATATCCCGGGTAGTGCCGGGGATGTCGGTGACAATTGATCTGCTTTTCTGAGCAAGGTAGTTCATTAATGAGGATTTGCCCACATTCGGCTTTCCTGCAATTACTACTTCCATGCCCTCTCTGAGCAGTTTGCCGAAATGAAAACTTTTTATAAGTTTATCAAGATCCTCAATTATTTCTTCCGATATTTTCTGCACCTGGTTAGAAGTTATTTCTTCCTCGTCATATTCGGGATAATCCAGATTTACTTCTATATGTGACAGAATATTGACAATTCTTTCCCTCAATTCATTTATCTTATTTGAAACAGAACCTTCCAGCTGCTTGACAGCAACTTTTGAGACCCTGTCTGTTCTGGCCTGGATAATATCCATAACGGCTTCAGCCTGGGAAAGGTCTATCCTTCCGTTTAAGAAGGCTCTTTTTGTGAATTCACCAGGTTCTGCCGGGGTGGCACCTGTTTTATATAGCAAGTTCAGCAAAGTTCTGGCAATAGAATAACCGCCATGACTGCTTATCTCCACTACGTCTTCCCTGGTATATGTCCTTGGTGCAGCCATTTTAACAAGCAGCACTTCATCAATAACCTCATTGGTAAACGGAGAGATTATTTTTCCATATTGAACTGTATGTGATTCCTGATCCTGTACTTTTTTCTTGCCTTTAAAAATTTTGTCGGCTATCGTAAAGGAATCAGGTCCGCTTAATCTTATAACAGTAATGCCTGCATTTCCAACAGCAGTAGAAATACCTGCAATAGTGGTATTGGTCATACTATACATTCCTTTTTTTATATTTAAAAAGACAACGGTTACCCGTTGTCCGTACATTATAATATATTAAATCCTGGTATACATCAATTAGTTACCGTACCTGTAACGGATAACGACTTTTCGGTTAGGCTCCTCACCCACACTATAAGTGTCCACATATTTATGATTTTGCAAAGCTGAATGTATTATTCTTCTTTCATAAGAATTCATGGGTTCAAGAGTTAGATTTCTGCGCATTCTGGTGGCTTTTTCAGCCATCCTGTTTGCCAGGCGGATCAGAATATCTTCTCTCTTTTGTCTGTAATTTGCAGCATCCAGAATTATTCTCTTGTAAATTCCAAGATTTCTGTTTATAACAAGACTCAACAGATACTGCATGGCATCCAGGGTTTCACCGCGCCGGCCAATGAGTATACCTATATTGTCACCGTCCAGTGTGATATATATTTCATCATCGTTTTCTTCAATTTCAATTGCAGCATCGATATTCATACTTTCCATAATTGGAAATAAAAAATCTTCTGTTATTTTTACAATATTAACCTTCTCGGTAACTTTAACAACTGCATTTTTATTGCCTATAAAACCAAAAATTCCTTTGTTTCCTTCCTCGATTACTTCTATTTCTGCTTCTTCCCGGTCAATTTCAAGCTCATCCAGTGCTAATTTTATGGCCTCATCAACGCTTTTTGCTTCTTTTACCACTGACCTTAACAAGTTTTCCATCCTCCTTATTTGAGTTATCGTCGGTTTTCATGAAAGTATTCAGTATCTTATGCTGTATGAATGACAATATATTATTGAGCAGCCAGTAAAACGACAGACCACTTGGAGTTTGAAAGCCTATCAACACAGTCATAACAGGGCCCATCCAAAACATACCTTTTCCAGCACATCCGGCATTGGCATTTTCCTGACCTTCAGGCATCTGAGGCATCATCAGTTTATATGTCAATAATGTAGTAGCTACTGCCAATAACAGCAAAATCAACGGCGGTATATATACTGACGGATTTTGGGATATGGTTTTTATATTATATGTTGGCTGTACTCCCAGGTTGAATATATTGAACATTTTTAAGTTAAAATTCTTAAGAATATCCTTCATATTTTCGTTCAAAGTCGGATTTTCTTCAATTATTTCGGGATGATTGTTTATAGCATCTATAAGTCTTATTTCAAAATGGGAATCTCTTTGAGTAAACTTTTTATATATTTCTATAGGATCATCTTTCAATTCATCATAGGTCTCTTTTCCAACATTACCATATGAGAGATATCCATTGTCCACTGAAACAATAGTCATCTCACCAATTGCTTTTGCGGGTACAGACAGCATATAGGACATGGGCATTCTTATTACATAAAAAAGCGCTATAATAATCGGGAGCTGAATTAATAACGGCAAGCAACCCGATGCTGGATTATAGCCCTTCTCCTGGTAGAGTTTCATAGTTTCTTCCTGTAATTTTTCTTTATCGTTTTTGTACCGCTTTTGAATTCTTTCCAGTTCCGGCTGAATTTCCTTCATTCTCTGGCTTGATTTAATTTGATTTATAGATAAAGGTAAAAGGATCAGTTTATAAACTATAGTAAAAAATAATAACGATAATGCATAATTATGGAAACCAATAGTATTATATATAAAATACATTATTTTTCCGAAGATTACTGCAATTGCGCTTAATAAACCCATATTTGTTCCTCCAGACAATTACTTTACAGGATCGTATCCTCCCGGGTGAAATGGATGACACTTAAGGAGCCTTCGTATGGATAAATATACCCCTTTAAGAGTACCATACCTTGTTAAAGCTTCAAGAGCATAATTTGAGCATGTTGGATAAAATCTGCATGTAGGTTTTCCTTTAAGAGGAGAAATATATTTCTGATATAATCGGATTAACCATTTAAGCAGCTTTCCCATTTATTCTTCCCTGTCCGTTTCTTCTATCAGATTCAGCTTTTTCAGCAGATATCTTAACTCTTTTTTCACAGTATGGAAGGATGCGGTATCTTCTGCCTTTCTCGCTACAATAACTATATCCATACCGACCTTTATCTGAACATCTATTATTCTCAAATTTTCCCTTATTAACCGTCTCATTCTGTTTCTTGTCACAGCATTTCCTATTTTTTTACTCGTAGTAATACCTATCCGTACAGCGTTCAGATTATTGGGAAGGGCATATACAACCAGGTTCCGAGAGGCAGAATACTTTCCTTTTGTATAAACCCGATTAAATTCTTTATTCTTTGTTAATACTAAATATTTACTCATTTGATATGCTCTCAAATAGAAGAAAAGACCAAAAAACTTGGTCTTTATGCAGTTAATTTTTTTCTGCCTTTTAATCTTCTTCTTCTTAACACTTTTCTTCCGCTAGCGGTCTTCATTCTTTTTCTGAAACCGTGCTCTTTTTTACGTTGCCTCTTCTTTGGCTGATACGTACGTAGCATTCAGGCACCTCCGTTCAATTCGATATATATATAAACATCTATTCTTTGTTATCATCTGCATATGCTTACATAAGTATCAGCAAATATTATATACCTCTAAGCATTGATAAGTCAAGATAAAGTGGAAAATCAATATATTGAATCCCCGTATAAAGTTTGATATATTTAAGTATACGGCAAAAATTAATTGGAGGAATTTCAGTGGCAGGAAATCTAAAAGAATCTTGGAATAATGTTATGCAGCTTTTAGAAAAAGAGATGACCAGCGTCAGTTTCAGTACATGGATTGAGCCGATTGTTCCAGTTTCTTATGATAATAATTGTGTTGTTTTGGAAGTCCCATCGGAATTTAATTTAGGTATTATAAAATCACGATACAAAGACCTTATACAAAATGCATTCAGAATAGTAACCCACAAAAATTTGGAAATCGAATTATGTTTAAAATCTTCAGATAATGCAAGTCCGGTTAAAAAAAACACAACCAATGAAGAAACTCAAGTTTCGTCGATATTAAATCCAAAATATACATTCAGCACATTTGTAAAAGGTAACGGTAATCAATTGGCTCATGCAGCGGCATTAGCTGTTGCTGAAGCTCCGGCTGCAGCTTATAATCCTCTGTTTATATACGGAGGAGTAGGCCTTGGCAAAACTCATCTCATGCATGCTATAGGGCACTATGTTCTGGAAAATAATTCGAATATGAAAGTTCTCTATACTTCTTCGGAGAAATTCACAAATGAACTTATAAATGCCATCAGGGACGACAAGAATGAAGAATTCCGAAATAAATACAGGAATATTGATGTCCTTTTAATAGACGATATTCAATTTATTGGTGGAAAAGACAGAACTCAGGAAGAATTTTTTCATACTTTCAACGCTTTATATGAAGCCAATAAGCAGATTGTTATATCCAGTGATAAACCCCCAAAAGAAATCCTTACTTTGGAGGAAAGATTGAGATCCAGATTTGAGTGGGGTCTACTGGCAGACATCCAGGCTCCTGATACCGAGACCAGAATAGCTATTTTAAGAAAAAAATCTGAACTTGAAAAATATGATATTCCGGACAATGTCCTGGAATACATAGCAAACAATATCGAATCAAATATCCGTGAATTAGAAGGTGCTCTAAACAGAGTTATTGCTTATGCATCCTTAACAGGAGCCCCTATAACCCTTGAACTTGCTCAGGATTGCTTAAAGCAGATTATTGAAGGTTATTCAACCGCGAATATCGACCACAATACCATTATGAAAGTTGTTTGCAGATATTATGATGTTACTCCTGAGCAGCTGAAATCAAAAAAAAGATCACGAGAAATTGCTTTCCCAAGACAAGTTGCTATGTTCCTTTGCAGGGAACTTACCGGAATGTCTTTGCCCAGAATAGGACAGGTATTCGGTGGAAGAGACCATACAACCGTTATGCATGCCTGTGACAAAATCCAGACCGAAATGGATACAAACAGCGAAGTAAGGCGCGCAATTTCTGAAATGAAGCGAAATATTACGGGGAAAAAATAAAGTTTTCCACAGAAATATTGTTTATATGTTGACAAAAAAATGTGTATAAAACAATCAAAAAATGTTATCAACAAAATCAAAAAAAATCCGACATACTTATTCACATTTTTTTCAACACGGTAAAACAGCGTATTTTGTGGATTAAGACAAGTTATCAACATTTTCAACAACACTTACTATTATTATTACTGATTAAATAAAATAAATAATAAAAAAAGAACCGAGGAGAGAAAAATGAAAGTTACCGTTCTAAAACAAGATCTTCTTGATGCAATTAATATAGTTCAGAAAGCCGTTATGCCGAAATCAACCACCCCAATTCTTGAGGGTATATACATGGAGGCCAATGAAAATCTTAAACTTATCGGCAACAGTTTTGAATTGGGTATCCAATACACTGTAGATGCACAGATAGAACAAACCGGATCTGTTGTTTTAAATGCGCGTATTTTTGGTGAAATTGTGAAACGCCTACCAGACGCTCCTGTCTCCATCGAAGTAATTGAAAACAATAAAGTCAGAATTGAATGTATCAACTCGTTTTTTGAAATATTTGGTATCGATGGAGAAAATTATCCGCTTCTGCCGGAAGACGATAATGATCTTCAATTAACACTGCCTCAAGCGACTTTAAAAGATCTTATCAGGCAAACTATTTTCTCAGTCGGAAGTGATGAGAACAGGAAAATAATGACTGGCGCCCTTATGCAGGCCGAAAACAGTGAAATAAAAATGGTCACCCTTGACGGCTTCAGAATGGCTGTTTGCCGGGCTGTTATAAAAGACAATGTAGAGTTTAAAGTTATCATTCCCGGGAAAAATATGAATGAAATATTAAGAATATTGGATACATCGGATAACCCTGTAAAAATATCTCTTTCCGGTAACACAGTATCTTTTGTTTTAGAAAACTGCAGGATTGTTTCAAATGTACTGGACGGAGAATTTATGAATTATAAGAGCTATATTCCTTCCCAATTTGAAACTGTTATTGAGATAAATACCAGAGATTTTACAGAAAGTCTTGAAAGGGCATCATTGATTTCTTCTGATGTTAAGCGCTATCCTGTCAGACTGCAGATAGAGGAAGACACTCTTACAATTCATTCTGTTACAGATATTGGTGTTTCAAAAGAAACATTGAGAATAGAGAATAAAGGGTCTGATCTAATAATTGGCTTTAACCCCAAGTATCTGATTGATGCTCTGAAATCTATTTCTGATGAGACGGTTAAAATTTCATTCAGTTCATCAATAGGCCCCTGTATCATAACAGCTATTGACAACGAAGATTATTTGTATCTCATTTTACCTGTAAGATTAGCAAATACCAGATGAGGGTTTTTATGAAGGAAGTAAAAATTAAGACAGAGTTTATAAAATTAGGCCAATTTTTAAAACTGATTGATATCATAGGTACCGGAGGAGAGGTTAAGGCTTTCCTTGAAATTAACGATGTTCTGGTCAATGATCAGAAAGAGCACAGACGTGGAAGAAAGTTGAAAGATGGAGATATCGTCTTTGTAAAAGGACAATATTTTAAAATCATTCAAGACGGTGAAGCATTGTGACCGTAAAGAATTTAAAGATAAAAAACTTTAGGAATTATGAGTATTTGGATATAGATTTCAGCGAAAATATAAATATTCTTTATGGCCACAATGCACAAGGCAAGACTAATATTCTGGAAGCTCTCCATATTGCTTCTGCAGGAAAGTCTCACAGAACAAATAATTACGCTGATTTGATAAAAAAAGGTGAATCTTCCTTTGAGTTAAATTTGACAACGCGGCTAAAGGACAGGGATAATTTAATAAAATTCAGATATGTAAAAAATAAGGGAAAGCATATTGAAATCAACGGCGTAAAGCGCGACAAGCTTTCCGATATATTAGGTCATTTCAATATGATAATGTTTTCTCCCGAGACACTGGAAGTAATTAAAGGTTCACCTGCAGTAAGAAGAAAATTTCTTGACATACTTCTCTGTCAGACTAATCGCAATTATTTATATTACCTTCAGCAATATAATTCGCTTATAAAAAATAAGTCTGCCGCTTTAAAGAAAGGTAAGGATGAGCAAAAGTATTTAGATATAATTCCTATCTGGAATGAAAAGATTTCCTTTTATGGCGGCAGAATAGCTGCCATCAGAATGAACGCCGTAAATATTCTGGACAGATATATGAAAACAGAGATGGGTAAAATTACAGCAGGCTCTGAAACGTCTTCAATTGTATATAAAACTTTTTGTGATTTTGATGTAAACTCAGATGAGGAATATTTCGAAAGCCAGCTTAAAAAAAAGCTTGATAAAGGTATAGACAATGAACTGAATATTTCACAGTGTTTATATGGGATTCACAGAGATGACTTTGAAGTTTTTTTAAATGATCTGAATTCCAGATATTACTGTTCCCAGGGACAGCAAAGAACATTGGCATTATCTCTTATTATAGCTGAACTTCATTATATAGAGGACATAAAAGGCGAAAAACCTGTATTGCTTTTAGATGATGTTATGTCAGAGCTGGATAATTTACGGCAGGATTATCTGATACAAGGCCTATACAATGTTCAGACAATAATAACTACAACCGACTCATTGGCTCTTGAAAGCATCAAAAACAGAGATATTAAGAGATTTTATGTTGAAAAAGGCCGTGTTTTTGATAAAAGTTGAAACTATTTAGAATTTGGAATAAAATTGTTTGGTGATGTTATGTTTTTACATCTTGGTAATAATGAAGTAGTCTCTCTGAAAGAAATAGTAGCAATAATGGATTTGGAAAAGACTACCACGACAAATACTGCACGTGAGTTTTTAAAATATTGTGCGGATAAAAATATGGTGAAAACTATCGGCAGTGATATGCCGAGATCCTTTATAGTTACCGTTAAAGACGGTAAACAGACTGTATATTTATCGCCTATTTCTACATCGACACTGACAAAAAGGATCTCTAAAAGAGTACAGAAGGCAGGAGGAAGAATTACTGATGTCCTTAAAGAATTATGAAAATTATAACGAAGAACAAATACAGGTTTTAGAAGGTCTGGAAGCTGTAAGAAAACGACCGGGGATGTATATTGGAAGCACCTCTCTGAGAGGATTACATCATTTAGTTTATGAAATCATTGATAATAGTATCGATGAATCACTTGCAGGGTATTGTGATCATATTACAGTAATAATAAACCAGGATAACAGTATTACTAACATAGACAATGGTCGTGGGATCCCTACAGGTATCCATCCTCAGCTTGGTATTCCTACTATTGAAGTTGTCCATACCGTTTTGCATGCCGGAGGTAAATTCGGTGGTGACGGATACAAAGTATCAGGAGGACTTCATGGTGTTGGAGCTGCTGTTGTAAATGCGCTGTCCAAATGGATGGAAGTAGAGGTAAAAAGAGACGGAAAAATTTACAAGCAGCGTTATGAAAAAGGTGTTCCTGTAACTAAGGTAGAGGTAATAGGCAATTGTGATATAGATGATACAGGTACCAAAACCACGTTTTATCCTGATGACGAAATTTTTGACGAAGTAAGGTTCGATTTTGATATACTTCTTAAAAGATTCAGAGAAATGGCTTTCTTGAACAGCCATATAACAATAACACTTATAGATAAAAGGGAGGAAGAGGAAAAAGAGATTACACTTCATTATGAAGGTGGTATAAGCTCTTTCGTTGAATATATTAATAAAAATAAAGAGAAAATTCATCCTGAAGTAATATTTTTTGAGGCTGAAAAAGATGATGTTGAACTTCAGGTTGCAATGCAGTATACAGATTCATTCAGCGAAAATGTGTTCAGCTATGCCAATAATATAGCAACTACCGAAGGCGGTACTCATGTAACTGGATTTAAATCTGCTATTACAAGGGTAATTAACGATTATGCAAGAAAAAATAATTATCTTAAAGAAAATGACAGAAATCTGTCTGGTGAAGATGTAAGGGAAGGTTTAACAGCCATTGTGTCTGTGAAGCTAACTGAACCACAGTTCGAGGGACAGACCAAGACTAAGCTGGGGAACGCAGAAATACGTTCATTTACAGAAAGCGTTGTTACTGAAAAACTGACTTATATTTTAGAGGAAAATCCAAAGCTTGCAAAGACTATTATTGATAAATCTCTGCTTTCCTTCAGAGCAAGAGAGGCAGCACGTAAAGCAAGAGAAATGACAAAGAGAAAATCAGCCCTTGAATCTACTTCTCTTCCCGGTAAACTGGCCGATTGTTCTGAGAAGGATCCTGCCAAATGCGAAATATTTATAGTCGAAGGAGATTCGGCCGGTGGCAGCGCCAAACAGGGCAGGGACAGAAGATATCAGGCTATACTGCCTCTTTGGGGAAAAATGCTCAATGTTGAAAAAGCAAGAGAAGACAAAGTATATGGAAATGATAAATTAAGTCCTATTATTACTGCTCTGGGGACAGGTATCGGCGAAGATATGGATATTTCGAAACTCCGCTATCATAAAGTTATAATTATGGCTGATGCCGATGTGGATGGACAGCATATCCGTACTTTGCTGCTGACGTTCTTCTACAGATATATGAGACCTTTAATAGAAAACGGTCATGTGTACATTGCACAGCCTCCATTATATAAGGTCAAGAAAAATAAAGAAGAGCACTATGTGTATAATGACAGAGAACTTAAAAAATTAATGGATGAAAAAGGCTGGAACAGGGGAGACAACGGTCTGGTCATCCAAAGATATAAAGGTCTTGGAGAAATGAATGCAGAACAATTATGGGAAACAACTATGAATCCTGAAACCAGAACAATACTAAAAGTGGAACTGGATGACCCTATAAACTCAGATGAAATTTTTACTGTATTAATGGGTGAAAAAGTTGAACCAAGAAGAGAGTTTATTCAAAAGTATGCTAAGACAGTTAATAATCTTGATATATAATACTAAATTTGTAAAAGGAATTTAAAATCTATCATATAAAGCAAATTTTAATTGTAGGGCGAATATCGCCCTTTTTATTATTTAATAACCTGAAATTAATGGAATATTTATACAAATACAATCTTCACTGCTATTTTGGTTGCAATATATCTTATAAAATTAATTCCTTTCTGTAAGATTTCCAACATACCTGATACAAAAATATTTAAAGAGAAATGTTTCACGTGAAACATTCTCTTTTTTTAATATAAGAGATAAAATATAATATAAGAGGATGGAATGAGAGTTAATTCATTAAAAAATCAATTCATTTTACTAATAAAAATTGAAAAAGATATTTGCAGAAAACTTTTTATCAATATAAAACAAGAAATATATACATGAATATGAATCGAATATCTGTTTATATCATCATAAACAGATGTATTATTTGAGATAATTAATGATGTTTCAAATTCTGCCTCTCATAATTTGCATCGATGATATATTTAAATATGTCACATTTTATTTAT
>ERZ773359.5175-NODE-5175-length-12732-cov-10.067445_pt1 | contig 12732 bp, 10 predicted proteins | sample MGYA00374955_ERZ773359 | MGnify/ENA primary metagenome ERZ773359 (study PRJEB29098, sample SAMN04486028) | biogas fermenter metagenome | study: EMG produced TPA metagenomics assembly of the Biogas fermentation microbial communities from Germany - Plant 4 DNA1...
CGACTGCCCGATCTGGCGGGATAGAATCATTCAGTACAGCAGATATAGATTAGAAAAGTAGAACCTGCGCCGGCAGGTTCTACTTTTTCTTCTCAAATGCCCCTTGGTAATAATCAATAATCCTATCCAGAAAATACTCAAAGTCAAAGTACTTCTTGGCAAACTCATAACTTTTATACTGCAAAAGCCTTAACGCCTCGCGATTCTCTATCAGCGGAGCTAGATCGCTCACGATAGTCCTCGGAGACGGCCACACCTTCGACTCGCGTCCGGTAAACTCGGGAACCGGGGGAAGCAGGTCCGGCTGGACTATGCCATCTATGAATTTACCCATTACATAACCTACGTTTGCTGCAGCCATCCCCTCTCGGATTGCCATACCGGTTCCGATCACGATATCCGAATCTCCCAGCCACTTGGCTCTGTCTGTCTGCCAGCCAAGCTGCTTGATGTAGTTGACCTCATCGAAGATTCCCCGGGGAATATTGCCAATGACTCTCGCTTCTACCGGGCGATCTTTCCTAAGAGTCTTGATGGCATTGTTAAGCGCGATCAAGCCCACACGCTTACTGTCGGCGTATCTGCCCAGGTATGTGAGCATGACCTTGGTGGTGTGCTTCTTTTGTGGTTTATGAACATCCAGTTCAACAGCGTTCCCCAGAACTATGATGTTTTCAGCAAAACTCCTATACGGTGCAGCAAACACCTCTGCCACAGACAGCACCAAGTCTGCCTGCTGCATAACATCTGTGTAACGCTCCAGTCCAGTGCCGTGGATAGTTACAGCAAAGGGACAACCGCTTGCCTTTGCAAGTTCCAAACCTTTTCTCCACGTGAGAGCCGAGTGTGCGTGGATTATGGTATCCTGCGACACCTTCTTCGGTAGGGATCCAAGTACATTTACTCCAGCTTCTGCAAGTGCGTTCAACTGCAACCTGAAAGCTTCGATAATCGCCGTACGGGACCTGAGATACCTGAAGTTGTTGTTGAAGTAGATGCTAACATCGAAGCCCCGCCTGGCAAGGGCTTTCGCGAGCATTTCTACATGTACAGATTGGCCGCAGCGGAAATAGTGGTTGAGCAGCAAAACCTTCATACACTCACCTCCGTTAAATCAGTCTATGCGGAGGCAGGTTTTCGTGTCGCTAAAGGTCCTGTGTTCTAAAGCCCCATTTCATCTGTGTTTGAAGAAATAGCACTTCGAGTCATAAACCGCAGTAAAAAAGAGACCCTTTTACGAGCCTCTCTTTACATCTGTATTACTTGCTTAAAAGATAAATAGCGTAGGCATAGATTAGTGTCATTTTCTCCAAAGACTCTAGACTGAGCCTTTCGTTAGCTTTGTGGGCAAGCATCGGCTCTCCTGGAAACTCTGGGCCAAATGCCACGGTGTTGGGGATGGCTTTGGCATAGGTTCCCCCGCCAATAGCCAGCAACTTGGCTTCTTCTCCGGTAACTTCCTCATAAGCCTTCTGGAGGTTTTGGATCAGTGGGTGGTCGCTCTCCACCAAAAGTGGTGCCTTTGTGGTATCTCCGCCAACCGATAAAGGTTTTACCTCCAAACCGGGAACAAGGTGCCGCTTAACTCTCTCTACGATCTCTTCGATGGTCACGCCGTAAGGATAGCGGATGTCGATAGTGACTTTGCACTGATCTTGAGTTACCCGCAAAACCCCAGGGTTCATCGAAAGCTTGCCTGCGATCTCATGCTCGAAATCTATGTCAAGAGCCGCACCGTCGGGGCTGTGGCCAACTTTGGCAAAGAACTGAACCATTGGATGTTGAACACCCATTTTGTCCAAGCCGATGAAAAGGTCGATGATAGCGTTGTGTCCGAGCTGTGGTGTTGAACCATGAGCTTCTAGACCTTTCGCCCAAACAAACTTGAAGTTACCTTCAGGTGAAGGTCCAAGAAGTGCTTCTGGTTCGGCAAGGTCTGCCTCTTTGACCTCCTCAAGTGGAGCCTCCACTTTCAGGCCCGCAGGTACTTTGGCAAAAGCTCTGTTTGGCACTACGTTTGCCCGCTCTCCTGCAAAAGCTCTGAACTTGTCTGTAAGAGGTCCATGGATCTCTAGATGCAGAATGCCTTTTTCGCTTTGGATAATCGGGAACTGCCCGTCAGGGGTAAAGCCATAGGTAGGGATCTCCTCAGAGTTGAAATAGGCGGTCATACATTTCCAGTTGGTTTCCTCTGCGGTGCCTACGATGGTCCTGATGCGCTTTTTAGGTTTGAAGCCCAGATTCATTAATGCCTTCTGGGCATACAGGCAGGCAATGGTCGGTCCTTTGTCATCGAGGGCACCTCTTCCCCAAATGTAGCCGTCTTCCACTTTACCGCTGAAAGGATCGTCGTCCCAACCGGTACCTGCAGGAACCACGTCCAGGTGTCCCAGAACCGCTACGATCTCATCGCCGCTTCCCCATTCAGCGTGTCCTGCTACGTTCCCCACGTTCTTGAACGAGAATCCCAACTCTCTCGAAATCTCTTCCATCTTCATCAGAGCTCTATAGCAACCCTCTCCCTGGGGTTTTTCTGGAGACTGGGTCTTGGGATCTTCCACGCTGGGAATCTTTATCATCTCACTGATGCTTTCAATCATCTCTGGCATCAGTTTTTTGATTTCCCCTTGCAGTTTGTTGAGCATCTAGTATCACCTCTTCATGAATTGCACCTAAGCAACATCTAAAACAACTAATACCCTGCATCACGCTGAGCTAACAACTTTACCATTCTTAAGAACAGTTAACTTGAACTCAATATTATTATCCTCACAAAGCCCCACTAAATGAGTCTGGCATGTGAAAAACAGCACTTGGTGCATGGATTCTAAGTCCGCCAAAATACGGAGCGTGTTCGCAGCCCTGTTTGGATCGAAGTTTACGAGAATGTCATCAATCACCAGCGGAAGAGGCGTTTGGTGTTTGGCAAACTCCGAAATGAGCCCCAACCGGAGGCAGAGCGCTAATTGCTCTAAGGTACCCCTGCTGAGTTCGTTGGTTCCCTTCACCTTCCGATCTCTGCTGAGAACCTCAAACCTTTGCTCTGTGAGAGGGGACATCACTTTGATGTAGTTTCCGTTTGTGATCTTTTCGAAGTAGGTGGACGCGGTCTTCAAAACTCCCGGCTGTTTCTCCCTCTCATAAGTTGCTCGAGCCTTTTCTATGAGATACCTACAGATTACTAGCTGCGACCACTGTTTGGCGTACTCGCTGAGTTTCTGTTTGGTCGATGCTTTTTGCCTTAGAAGCTCTTCCGTTTGCCTGCCGGTCTCTAGCTGACTTCGCTGTTCCTGCAGTCTGCCCAACTTTTCGCTGGCCTGATTCTGTTCGGTCCTTGCGGAAGCTAGAGCAAGATCTGTATCGTTGATATCTTTTTGGAGTTCTGCTTCGCTGAAAGAGGCAAGATCTGCAAGAAGCTTTTGTCTTGATTCCTCGCCGGAAACTAGTGAAATAAGATTGGACTGGTGCAGAGCCAGCTGCTTCCTCAGTTCATCTTTATCCGTCTTTCTCTTTGCCAAAGTACGGAACTCTTCTACAGTGCTGACCTTGGCTTTCTCGAGAATTCCGTCAAGTTCTTCGCTCTTGCCCTTCTTTTTCTCTGCTTCGATTTTGATCTGGGTTTCGATCCTTTTTACCTCGGTCTCGAGCCTCTCTTTTTTCAACAGAGTATCGTTGTTTTCACTAAGTTCCTTTTTCCATGATACGACATCTATCTCTACATTTTCCAGATTTTTTCCAAGTCTTAGAGCAAGGTTTTCCGCTTTCTCCGTAAACTGTTTTATGTTGGCTTGGACAGCGTTTTTTTGCACTGCCTTCTGCCTAAGTTCATCTACTCGGGTCTTGAGTTCCCTGTATGCGCTGAGCCAGTCCAAAATGTTAAGAGGTTCCATTTGCGGAAGGTCGTTTTCTCTCAGGAAAGCCTCCCACTGGCTGAGGGACTCTTCTTCTAACTTTAGGGCCTCCTTTAATGCAGCTTCAGCGGCTTTTCGCTCATCTTCGCACTTCGCTTTCTCTGTGGCAAGATGGCCAAGTTTTCTCTGCAGTTCTTCGCGCTTTTGCCATTTATCTTCTTCAGCTTCAATATGCTTTTGGATTAAATCAATGAGGTTTGCTTGATCGCTACTGGCACTGCTGGGCAGGACTTCTTTTGCTAATTCCAGCTTTGCGTCGATCTTTTTCATTTCATCCAGCAGCTTCTCCAGTTCCTCCAGTCGCTTGCTTTCCTGCTCCTGCCAAGCTACTAAGGCTTTCTTGTAACGTCTGCTAGCTACAATCTGCAGACCGATGCTAAATGCAGCACCTGTCGCCCCAGCTACTGCTAGTGGCCAGTTGGCCTTCAGTCCGAACACTCCAGATAGAACCGCCAAAAGCACAGCCGGTATCAGGAACAGGACCGGACTTAGTTTTTTAGGCTTTGCCTTTGGCTCTTTTTGCGCTTCGATCTGCCCCTTTAAAAAAGCTCGGCTTGGTGCAAGATGCCTGTAGGTTTCAAAGGCATCCTTGATTTCCGGGAAGTTGTCTATTACATCTAAACGCTGCAGTTCTTCCTGCAGTGTTTCTTCCTCTTGGTCAAGGGTTCTTTTCTTAGTGTCTGCGGCCTCGATTTTTTCCCCAGCCTGCTTGATGGCAAACTCTTGGTCTTTGAATCTCTCCTCAGTTTTCCTTACCGTATCGTTGATCTCGTAGGAGAAGGTGCGTTCTTCTTCTTTCAATTTGTCCAGATTCCAGCCGTTACCGAGCCTTCCGACGATCTGCTTCTCCAAAGACTCTTCCAGAGCCGTGATCTCATCTTGAAGACCCTGGACTCCAGACTTCCACTCTGTGAACCTGGAAAGCTCACCGCTCAAAAACTCGATTTCTGCTGCGTTTTCCAAGATTTTTTCATCAAGGACAAGTGCATTAAGCTCTTCCTTGTGTGTGGAAAGATCGGCGTTAAGCGCAAGCAGGCGGTTTTCACACTCTTCGATCTCCGCTTTAAGCTTTTCTACTTGACCGAGGGATTCTGCCGGGAATTCGTCGTCTACCTCGATCAGTTCCATAAGGGTTTTAATCTCCTGGATTTTGCTCCATGTAGGCCTCCCTTTGCTGAGAACCCCAAGCCAGTCGCGCTTTTCCTGCAGCGTTCGGATCCTCTCGCTAATGTGGGTAAGCTCCTTCCCTGTCTCTTCGATCTCTTTTAAGCAGCTGTTGTACTTTTCAGGATCATTCTTAAACTCGCCCAGCTTGTCTTCGATCTCTTCCCAAGAGCGCAGCTCCTGGTTGATCAAGGGGTTTTTGGCATGCCGCGAAGGCGAATACAGTGCTTTGCTCTTGTCTTCCAATTCTTTGGTGATCGCAGACAGAGGAAGCTTTCCCGGATAGAGACCGCTGGAGTAAAGGAAGCTGCTTACCTCTTGATCGTCTTCCACTGTGCTGATCTGCTGCAGCTCGCCCAGCCCGAAGGCAAAGACGTTCTTGTAGACGTTGTCGGTGATGGAGCCTAGGAGTTTTGCCAGGAAGTGTTCCGCTTCTTTGCCGGTTAGGTTTTTCCCGTCCACAACAATCGAAAGCTCGCCTTTTAGGCTTTTTCCCTGTCTCCGTATGACACACTCCTTACCGTCAAGATCCACTAAAAGGTACCCGCTAGGGTCGCCACCGCTAAAGGGAACAAGTTTTTCGTTTCTGGCAAAACCAAAAAGTACCCAGCGGACGAAGGTGAGAAGTGTACTCTTCCCTGCCTCATTCTCGCCTTGAATAATATTCATCTTTGGAGAAAGGTGAATGATACAGTCGTTGAAAAGGCCAAAGTTTTCGATGCCAACTTCAAAGATTCTCATCGGCTCTCACCTCTCCAAAACAGTTCTATGCCCAGTGCAATGCTACCATTGATGATCGACTTTACTTCTTCTTCGTCGAGATCATCTAAAATGCCGCCTAGCCGGTCGTAGAGGGGGGCAAGCTGTTCCTTGAGTTCCGAGCTCACGCCGAGAGCCATAAGTCTTTCTGCTTCTCTAAGAAACTCCCCGGGAAGGCTTTCCTCAAGCTTAACCTCTTCGAGATCGACGTCAGGCAGAATATCCAGCTCGACGGACTCCAGAACGTAGTGCTTCCCTTCCTTAAAGCGCTCCTCTAGATCTTTTAAGTCGGTGATGAGGGTTTCGTACAGGGGAGTCATGCCTGTGAGCTTCAGGCGATAGACCTTCTTCGCGCCAGAGGCTAATTCATCTAAGCCCTCCAGGAGTTCTGTAAACTCATTAAGGGTTTTGGGCGCTTCAAGTTCTAGCTTTTCCCAAGTGTATGCTGATGTGGGAATGAACTGCAGAGACACCGAATCGTTTTCAACCTCAACCAAGTAACAACCCTTTTCGCCGGTTTCGTTGACGTGGGTTCCCTGGGTCGTTCCCGGATACACTACATGGGGCTTTTCAGACAGAACAGCTCTTGTGTGCACATGGCCCAGTGCCCAGTAGTCAAAGCCGCTCTGGGTCAAGTACTCCAGCTTGGACGGAGCGTAGTTTTCCTTTTTTCCCGCTCCCTTAACGTTGGAGTGCAAAACGGCGATCTGGAAACCTTTTGTGCCCGGTACCAGCTGCCGGCTGAGATCATCTGAAACCTTGGCAACAGGGAAGCTGATGCCGGTTATCTCCGCAAGAGTCACGCCGCCCTTAACAAACGGGATGGTTTCTGCCCTTTCGCCAAACAGATGGACACCCTCTGGAAGAGTGGTCTGAGCTTTTTTCAGGTCCAAAGGATCGTGGTTGCCACCTGCCATAAAGACCTGGATCCCCGCACGGCTCAGTTTGTTCAATCCAGCAAAAAGGTCTAGCTGCGAGTTCAGGTTGGGGTTTGCCGTGTCCAAAACGTCGCCTGCCAGAATCACGAAATCCACATTCAGTTCAATGGCTTTATCGATGAGGTTGCTGAAGGCAGTTGTGGTTGCTTTGTAGATCAAGTCCGCCCATTGTTTGGAAAAGCCCGACGTACTCGGACCGCTGTTACCCAAATGAAGGTCTGCTGCATGAATAAAACGGAACATTCCTCTTCCTCCTGGGTTATGTATTAATTAAGTGATTCTTTAAGTCGGCTTCTATCCCTCTATTTTCCATTCCAGCGCACACAGGCTGGAGAAGAAGTAAGGGGCCGAGCTGCAAGGGAATGAGAAACATAAAATGCCCGATGTCTCTATAAGCTAGGTGGACGGTAAGTGTCGACACCTACAAAAAAAACGCCTATATTTATCAGGCGATGATAAATATAGGCATCGGTGATTCAGATCCAAAAGTCGCGTTTTGAATTAGTAAGCTTCTCTTTCGTACTGTCTGAACTTAGAGTGTTCGTATTTCTCGATTTTAATGTTATCGAAAGCAACTCTGCAGCCGTTGACATGGAGGCCAAAGATGCCTTCATCCCGGTATCCGTTTTCGTAGGCTGCAAACTGGAGCTCACCGTTGATGAAGTAGAGGAATAGATCCCCATCAACTGCAACTGTGAGCGTAAATGTCTCTCTGAAGCCGAAGTCTCTTTCGTACGGTTTGGTCCTCCTTACATCCCAGTACCCTTGGGGATGTCTGAAGGCGAGCTCCGTACCGTTGTGAGCACTAGCGCCTTGTCTGATGGTGAACATGTGGTAAGGTGCAGAACCGTCTTCAGTCGATCTGAAGAAGATCGAGAACCAGCGGGTGGACTCTACTACGTTAAGGATGGTGACGTCTACGGTATAGACAAAACTATCCATTACAGGACCAAAAACCACGCGTCCTTGAACTGAGCTGTTCGGGCTTTCACCGATGAGCTGTCCGTTGACCACTCGCCAAGATCCTTCAACAACTAGAAAATCATCGGGCATCTTGTTGTCTTCAAAGTCCTGGCTGTAGATAACCTCTGCAAAAGCCCCAGCAGAAAGAAGCAAAACCACTACTAAAAGCCCTAATAGTTTTTTCTTCATGTGTATAACCTCCCTCACCCTATAATCCCAATAGGGAAATTCTTCATTTTTTCGAATTTACCTGCAAGTTTATCCCAAATGCCATAAATACCGTGAAGAAAAAAGCACAGTATACAAAAGACCGAAATCTTGCGCGTCTACGGAGAAAAAGATAACATGGAAGAAAGGTTTTTCATTCTGTCTTTTTGGAGGAGATCATCATGACAGAAACCATTCGCATTGGCATCGTTGGTTTCGGTAATCTAGGCAAAGGAGCACTGCAAGCGCTGAAGTACAGCAGCGATATGGAGATTGTGGGGATTTTCACCCGCCGTGATCCTAAAAGCGTCAAAGTAGACGGACACGTTCCGGTATATCATATGGACGATGTTCAGGACTTTGTTGACAAAATCGACGTTATGCTCCTCTGCGGAGGTTCGGCAACAGACCTGCCCGAGCAAGGACCGGTACTAGCAAAGCTTTTCAACACCGTCGACAGCTTTGACACCCACGCTAGAATACCCGAATACTTTGCCAAAATGGATGAAGCTTCCAGATCTGGTGGAAAAACCAGCATCATCTCTGTAGGTTGGGATCCTGGTCTTTTTTCCATCATGCGTGCCTTTACCGAAGCTATCCTGCCAGAAGGCGATACCTACACCTTCTGGGGCAAGGGAGTAAGTCAAGGCCACTCCGACGCCATCAGGCGCGTGCCCGGGGTGAAAGCGGGGATTCAGTACACCATACCTCTGGATGATGCCCTCGAGCAGGTTCGAAGCGGCTCAAGGCCTGTGCTTTCTACAAGAGAGAAGCACCGCCGGGAGTGCTTTGTTGTTGCAGAAGATGGCGCAGACAAAGCTAAGATTGAGGAAACCATCAAAAATATGCCCAATTACTTCGCAGACTACGAAACCACTGTACACTTTATCAGCGAAGAAGAACTGAAACGCGACCACGGAGAAATGCCTCATGGTGGCTTTGTGATTAGAAGCGGTGAGACTGCCGACGGAAGCAGCCATGTTGTGGAGTTCTCCTTGAAACTTGCATCCAACCCAGCCTTTACCTCCAGCGTACTGATTGCATATGCAAGGGCTGCATACCGCATGAACGAAGAAGGGCAGCTAGGAGCCAAGACCGTCTTTGACGTGGCCCCAGCATATATCGCCCCAAAACCAAATGAAATACTCAGGAAAGACCTCCTGTAAGTTAAAATTGGCAGAGGCTGAACGAACAGTTCAGCCTCTGCTTTTCTCGCCCTTGATCCAGATTATAGGGTGTAGGCGGTTTTGTTTTTCATGGCCACCTATCGCTTAACACAGATCCACTTGTTAATCTCCGAGTGTGTGTTTCGAGCATATACACTATTGAACGGTGCCGGTTAACTTCCTTGCAGATAGTCTGGTAAAAAAGCTCTGCATCTTTAGCGCAACCTGAAGTACCTTATCCATCGTAACAAGCAGTGCGCAGCGGTATATGAAACCCAAAAACAGTGCTATGACAAAATCTAAAAAGAGAAGCCCTAGTGCACCAAACATTGCCTCTCTAGCACCCCATGTCAGAACTATAAGTGGTATGTAGATAACCGCAATAGGGGCAGCAAAGCGGGTGTAAAGCTTGTTCGGGAGTTTTTCTGACTTTGGATCTTTCAAAGAGACAGACCGCAGGTAGACATCAAGGATGCCTGTGACAAGCGATGGCAGTACAGTGTATTTCAGAATCAGCTTCATGATGCCAGCGAAAAAGACCGCATTTTCACTTGCCACTTGGCTAAAGGAAATACCTTCAAACCCTGTCACTCCAGGCACTAAAAACTCTGCGGCACTCGAATAGACAAAACCCACAGCTAGGTACAGCAGCAGTGGTAGACACACGATGATCGGTGTTAAAGCTCCTGTGAGTGCGCCAAGCAGAACCACTTTAGCCTTCCCTAAGCTGATAAACAGCTTGTCGATCCTGGATCTCTCTGGATTTTTCATCTCGAGCATGACCAGCGCGTTGGAGAAAGCAGCGAAACCTTTCATCGAATTTCCTCCTCTTTTTACATAGTCAAAAGGTGGGGACACAGTTATCCCCACCTCATACATACTACTTACGCTGCTCCTCTAGCAGTTTTTGAATGAATCGAGCATACTCGACTTCTTTTTTCTTGATCTCAAAGTTGTGCTCTTCGGCATATTTTACAAGCGCTTCTTCTGGGGACACGTTCAACAGGATGGCTTCTTCTGCAGCAAACTGCAGATAGCGCCTTCTGTGTCTAGGTGCAACCAGCCCGTAGATCGAAGTGGTGCCCTCTGCCAGCGCTTTCTTGTAAACTTCAATGTCTCTTTCAGGCAAATCGACTTTCGCAAGAGCATTGAGATCTGCGGGAAGCACCAATCTCCCTGCAGAGGACGCAAGTGTCCTTTTGGCGATCTCAACCTGAATTGGTTCGGAAATGATCCATTTGATAAAGCTCCACGCTTCTTCTTTCATGTTGGAAGACCGGAAAATTGCCAAAGCGTTGCCAGCTACAGAAGACTCTCTGTGAAGAACTCCATCGCGCACGGTACCGGGAACCTGGACTACGCTCCACTTGCCCTGCAGCTGCGGATGTGCAACAAGCAGGTTGGAGTACCAAGGTGGTTGCTGGATGAAGTAAAACAGACTCCCGTCAGCAAAAGCTTGAATCTGAGGTGAAGCCCTGTCAATGCCGTGTTTTGTGTACAGCTCGACGTACTCGGTGAAACCTCTAATGGCTTCTGGCTGATCGTAACCGGATGCTTTGAGATCCGGAGTGTAGTCGTCTCCGCCGTGCTGCCACATGAACATGTTGACGTCTTCATAAAGGTCGGTGGTCAGCTGCCATGCCAGAGAAAGATTGCTGCCGTTTGCTTGGAGTTTAGGGAGCGCTTTTCTCACGTCATCCCAAGTATCCAAACTGCCGATTCCGTGCTGCTGCAGAATATCATCTCTCTGGAAGCCGGTCATGGCGAAGTTGGCATCGAAGTGGACGCCGAACACCGATCCCTGATAACTCAAAGATCTGAACACTGCAGGATAGAGGTTCTTTACTACTTCGTCGAAATCTGGGAATGTTGCCCGTAGGTCAATAACTGCACCCCTGATCCCCAGTTCCGGTGCAAATAGAGGTCCCATACCGCCCACATCAGGAGCATCACCGGTTGCAGCGGCCAAGATAAAACGGTTTTCGAAGTCTCCCCAGCTCAGGTTGGTGAACTCAACTTCAATTCCTGTGACGGGGGTGAACTTCTCCTCAACAAGATCTCTGTAGATGTTCAGAACTTCGTTGTTCACACCAGTCAGCCACACTGTCAGAGTTTTAGCTGACACAAAGGCAGACAGCATAATAATAAGACATATTAGTGCTAGTCTTTTGGTCCTCACTAAACCCACCCTTTCTCCCAAATGCTCTATAACAGGTACTTCGGTCACATTAAGTTGTTTCCCTTCTTTGTTAATTTCAGTAAAATGCCTGTGTTATCTCTCCTTGTAAGCTGCTGAACTGTTTTGGAGGTGGGTATGGACGATGCTACTCTGGAATTCGGTTTATCCCGGAAATGCACTATAATATAATTAGAGATTAAGCCTGCAAATCTGGCATTTGCAGTTCGAGGGGGCTGGTGGATTGAAAAAACTTTATGCTGCAGTCTATTTCTTAATGATGCTGTCTGTTGCTGTAACCGCAATCTTTCTTACACTAATGCCCGACACGGTTCCCATGCACTACAACATCAAGGGAGAGATCGATCGTTACGGCAGTAAGTACGAGAACCTGATCATGCCGGTTTCAATGATCCTGCTAGGGGTCCTGTTTCTATTATTGGCACGACACTTCCAGAAAAGACAGCAATTGGAGAACCAGAGGGTTGTTTTGGCCTCAGGCTCAGTCCTCTTAGGCTTTCTGAACGTACTTTTTGCGTATTTCTTGCGGAATTCGGCCTCCTTTGCCCCAAACTTGACTGATACTACGACTGATAGCATTATCTTCCAGATCACTACGATAGGTCTGGGATTCATGTTGATGATTTTAGGCTACCTGATGCCGCAGACCAGCCTTAACGGCATTGTTGGACTCCGCACTGTCTGGAGCATGAAAAATGAGAGAGTCTGGCAGAAGTCCCAAAAAGCCGGTGGCATTATCATGTCAGCTTGTGGTGCTGCGTCGATGCTTTTAGGTGCGTTCCTCCAAGGGATTTCCTCGTTGATCGGTGCAGTGGTTCTCCTTTTAGTTGGGACCATATTCGCTGTTGCAGTATCTTATCAAATCTTCCTCAAGGATCAGAAACAATAGTGATCGCACATGGGCTTCGATAACACTAATCCTATAAGATCGCTAAGCTACAGTACAAAAAACCCCCAGGATTTCCTGGGGGCATTTTGTATTTTTAGGGCAATTGCCTTGCCCTCGCCATTATTATGCGCAGTAGGTTTTTCTTTTATGCAGGTCTCGTGCGCTTTCTAGCTGTTTTCTTTGATAGGGTAGGTTCAATAAAAGGTCTATCTACTCATTGGGGATAAACCACTCAGGTGACACTGAAATCACAGTACTTGTTTCAGGAACTTTCGTGGAAGATTGTTCGAAGCTGGTTAACCCCCCACCAATGCTAAGAGCATGAAAACAAGTCCTATGGTGCAAAACTTCACTTCCATTTTCCAGAGAACCGCAAATATGACTTTTGCCCTATTTAAATTTCTGAAATATCAAACGATTATTTTAGTATAATCTCCGTGTCACATGAAGATTCTTGAATGGACAAGGCCAAAAAGCTGCGTGCTCTTAAGAAGCGACAACGATGTTTCGTTCCTCTAGTACATACGCCTAGTCAGTA
>ERZ773359.5176-NODE-5176-length-12732-cov-5.031238_pt1 | contig 12732 bp, 13 predicted proteins | sample MGYA00374955_ERZ773359 | MGnify/ENA primary metagenome ERZ773359 (study PRJEB29098, sample SAMN04486028) | biogas fermenter metagenome | study: EMG produced TPA metagenomics assembly of the Biogas fermentation microbial communities from Germany - Plant 4 DNA1...
ATCTGTTTTGAACATATCTGCTTTAGCATAAGAAGGTGCAGTTTCTCTAAAATCGATAACAACGGTTTTTCCTGTATCAGCCATTCTTATGAGCATAAAGCCGCCGCCGCCTAGACCAGATGCATTAGGTTCCAAAACTCCTAGAGCAAAGCCTACAGCAACAGCTGCATCTACTGCATTGCCGCCCTTCTGTAATATGTCTATACCAACCTGAGAGGCTTCAGGCTTTGCAGCTGCAACAACACCATTCATGCCTTTTGCATCTCTTGAATAGAGGTTCAGCGGATTATCGCCAAAAGCGACTGAACTTAACATTACGCTGAACAACATAACCAATGAAACCAGAATAGAAATGGATTTAAATGCTTTTTTAGATTTCAAAAATACCCCTCCTTATTATTTGGTTGACCTGCTAATATTGTATATTAACAGTGCCTTACCATATTAATATTATTAATATTCTAAATATTCTACGGATATGGTTGCCTTCCTGTTTTTTCTCTTATTTCTCATGGATTAGTATATATAGGCGTATCTTGTATAGTGACATTAGCTTAGGGGCTATGATATAAGCTGGATTGTAAAATGGATTCCTAAAGGAATGGTTATAACAAGCAAGTAAGCTTCTTTGTAAATCATGTCGAATAGTTTACATGAATATAGCGTTTATCTTTTTATAAACAAAGAATGGTTCTAGCCTAAACTAAAACCACTCTTTGTTATACTTATTTAAATCGAGGGTGTAAGGATATTCAACTTCTACTCCATTATAATTGCTAAAAAGCTCTACTGCTTTGGGTACGGGCATTTTGTCACCATAATGGAAATCTTCCCTGACCTCCCAAAGCTTCCATTCTCCATCTTCTTCACGAAAAATATGGCGCCTGTAGTATTTTACATTCAGATTGGGATCGTTATATGTCAATTCATTTTTTACAAAAACCACTTTATTTTTAAATGTGTCATCATAATATACCTTAGAAATCTCAAGGGGGCCTCTGGCGCCTGCCAATTCTACGGGTATAATCTTACCATCTCTTATGCTTTCTTCCAGGCTTTTCTTAATATCCTGGCGCAGAACTTTTAAATCTTCTGTAGAATAATCTAATATATCCTTTAGAACAAGCTTTCTGTCTTCATAGCTAATTACCGGTCGAGTACTGTTTTTTATATAATCAAGACTATAATTTTTATAATAAAGCTTCTTCATGTTTTCCTCATATTCGGAAAAAGGTATTTGATAAGTAAAGAACAGATATTCATTTATTTCCTTTTCTTTAACCATATCTATAAGTTTTTCATCCTGGTGGGTTTTATCTGAGGTGCAGCCAATTAAAGATAAGCAGCAGATTATCATACATAACAATCTTATCATTTTTTTATACATAAAATTCCCTCCGATTAAAACACCCTGTTTAAAGAAAAAGTTTCTTTGGGTTAATCTTAGTAAATTTTATTTACAAATCATAAATAATGTTTTTCTATATTAATTATTACATAATATTTCCATTTACACAACAAACAAAGGCTGAAGCGTTTATAAACACAGAAATAAATGGTATAATAATACCAATAATTATTTAAAGATGGAAGGTGATGTATATGAAAATCAAGTTTATCGGTCATTCATGCTTCCTGATAGAGGAAGGAAAATACTCACTCTTATTTGATCCATTTATAACCGGCAATCCTATAGCAGCAGTAAAGGCATCAGAGGTTAATCCTACTCACGTATTAGTGACTCATTATCATGGAGACCATAAAGGTGATGCTTTAGATATAGCTAAAAGAACAGGCGCTGTGATTTATTCCACCAATGAAATAGGTGTTGAGTTTAAGAAAAGTCATGATAATGTGGTGGCAGGACATATTGGTGGGAAAGCAAAAACTGATTTTGGAAGCGTCAAGTTCTTCCAAGCTTTTCACGGCAGTGGCATAGAAGGTGGTCATGCCTGTGGATTTGTAGTAGATCTTATGGGTAAAAAAGTATATCATGCAGGAGATACAGGACTGACCAAAGATATGGAATTGTTGGAGAGAGAGAATATCCATGTAGCATTGCTGCCCATTGGAGATTTTTATACCATGGGTCCCGAAGACGCACTGGAGGCTGTAAAGATGATTAAGCCTAAATATGTGATACCAATGCATTATAATACATTCCCTCTCCTTAACCAAGATCCTGAAGCTTTTAAACAGGCTGTGGAGAAAGAGACCCGTTCAAAGGTTACAATACTTAAACCAGGAGAATCAGTAGATTTATAAATCATATAATTACATTGAGAAAAAAGGTATATGAGCTTTATCGGTTTATAAAATCAAAAAGAGTATACTCTTTCTTTGGTTCCATAGGGCTTATATCAAAATCAATAATAGCAGGATTGGACATAATGGACTTGAGCGAATACAAATCAGTGTTTGGATCAAGCCATATATCTTCTTCTTCTTTATTAAGGATAAAGGGCATTCTGTCATGAATGCTCTTCATTTTTTCATTAGATCCCATAGTCAGTATGACAAAAGAGTCATCATTATATATTGCCCCCATAGAAAAAATTCTTACTCCATCCTTGCTGATTTTATGTTTTATCTTTTTTCCATTCTCTGCTTTCCATTCAAAAAAAGCATTGGCGGGGATGATACATCTTCTTTTCTGGAAAGATGAATTAAACATAGGCTTCTTATCTACAGTTTCAATACGGGCATTTATAACAAGCCTTTTACTTTGTTTCATAGGGAAACCCCATCTCATAGGCATTAGCTTTATTTTATCATCTGCTTTGATGACGGTAATAGCATTTTCTGAAGGAAAAATCTCCCCTAATTTATAATTCTCCATAGAATACTCTGCATTATATCTAGCTACCAAATCTTCAACTTCGCTTTCTAATAAGAATCTACCGCACATTTTTATTTCTCCTTTTTGTGGTATTATAATTATAGTAGCATATTGGAATTGTTCGGGAAATAGAAAAAATAAGGAGTTGATTTGTATGAAAAATAGGATTGAGCTTTATCTGGGAGATATTACAAAGCTTCAAGTTGATGCGATTGTCAATGCAGCCAACAATACTCTTCTAGGTGGCGGTGGAGTAGACGGAGCAATACATAGGGCTGCAGGTCCAAAGCTGTTGGAAGAATGCAGAGGATTAGGAGGCTGCGAAACAGGAGAAGCAAAGCTCACTAAAGGTTATAATTTGCCGGCAAAGCATGTTATTCACACAGTAGGACCTGTTTGGAGAGGCGGTAATAATAGAGAAGATGAATTATTGAGGAATGCTTATAGGAATTCTTTGAAACTGGCAGTAGAGAACGGAATAAAGACAATTGCTTTTCCTGCTATAAGCACAGGTGTATACGCTTTTCCTCTCGAAAGAGCTACAAAAATAGCTATAGAAGAGGTTCAAAAATTTTTATCAGATAATACTTCTATAGAAAAAGTGATATTTGCCTGTTACAATGAAAAAGCTTATGAATGTTATAAATCACTGCTTGATGAATGATTCAATATGATGGAAAAAAATTTTTCCACCATATTGACATTGATAAATTTTCATAAATTTATTATAATAATATAGTGCGATACAATGCACCTATAGCTCAGCAGGATAGAGCAACGGTTTCCTAAACCGTGTGCCGGGGGTTCGAATCCCTCTAGGTGCACCATTATTTTCATCATGGTTTTATTAATAAAGTACCAAGATTTTTAAACTTGGTATTTTTATTATGTCTATTAGGTAATTATAGCTAAATTAAGCTTTATATTTAAATGATGGGAAAATTAGCAGAGAAGAGAGTTGAAAATGATGGAAGAATATGGGAAAGATAAAATAAAGAAAGATGTTTTGAAAATTGCATGGCCTGTACTGATAGAGCTTCTTTTAGGTTCATTGTTCGGTATGGTTGATATGATGATGCTTGGGAGAATCAGTGATCAAACACTGGCGGCGGCTTCTGTGGCTGCTGTAGGAATGACTAATCAACCTTTATTTATAGGTTTGTCCCTTGTACAAGCTTTAAATGTAGGCGGAACTGCTATGATTGCCAGATATTATGGTGCGAAACAAAATCATAGATTGGAGACAGTATTAAAGCATGTTATGCTATTGTCTTTGACTTTGCTCATCATCCCTATATCAATAATCGGATTTATTTTTACAGATAATATAATGACTCTTTTGGGAGCACAAATAGACGCGCTGGAAGCTGGAAGGATGTATTTTAAGATAATAATGATTGGGTTTATATTTCAATCGCTAAACTTGTCCATATCTGCAGCTTTGAGAGGAATAGGTGAAACAAAAACACCTATGAGAATAAATCTGAAATGTAACTTTTTAAATGTCATCGGTAATGCTGTACTGATTTATGGATTGTTAGGATTCCCTAAACTAGGTGTTACGGGAGCAGGTATTTCTACTGCATTGTCCCAGGTTATTGCATGTACTGCTTTATTCAGTTATCTTATAAAAGGTAAAAGTGTCATCAAGCTTAATTTAGGAAGTAGATTTAGATTTGATAAAAATATAATATATAATTTAATAAAAATAGGATTACCTGCTTCTTTGGAACAGATGGTTTTAAGGACAGCCATGCTTTTGTTTGTAAGAATAGTTGCCGGGCTGGGAACCGTTATATATGCAGCTCATCAAATAGCTCTTAGCATATTGAGCCTTTCATTTCAGCCGGGCCAAGCTTTTGGTATAGCAGCTTCATCTCTTGTGGGAAGATCCCTAGGCGCTCAAAAACTAAAAAAAGCCGAAGAATATGCAAGGGAAACCAGAAGGTTTGGTTCCTTGATTTCTACATTTATGGCTTTAATATTCTTTTTCTTTGGCCCCCAATTGGTAGGATTATATTCTGGGGATCCGGTAATAATTGAAAACGCTTCAAAAGCATTGAAGATAATTGCATTGGTACAACCTTTCCAATCATCACAGTTTATATTAGCAGGGGCTTTAAGAGGTGCTGGCGATACTTTTTGGCCTTTGGTAGCAACATTTATAGGAGTACTATTAATCAGAGTAGTGCTTTCCTATGTATTCGTTATTATTATGGGATATGGTCTCATGGGAGCCTGGATGGCTGTGCTTATAGATCAGTTTGTCAGATGGATATTCGTATATGCCAGGTTCAGAACCGGCAAATGGAAACATGTGAAAATAAGATAGACAGAGTTTCTATAAGAATGAGAGACATCAAACGTTCAGAGCCAGAAGGCCTTAAGCGTTTAGACAAAGTCCTTCTTTATGCTAGAAAGGATTCTAAAGGGAGATTATATGAAGCGGATATTGAATTGATTGAAGAAGATTAATAAAAAACATGCCTGTGTTTATATAAAATATAGACTCAGGCATGTTTTTTGTGTAGAAACAATACTTTCTACAAATGGGGAACTGTTGTCAAAGGAGGGTTTTTAGTTTTCGAAATTATTTTTTTATGTTATAATTTATGGAAATATTATTGTTTTTGTATGCATAGTTAGTTTATGAAAATTTTAGTTAGAATATATATTTTAGAAGGTGTTTATGCATGGAATATATTTGCATTAAATGCGATAAAAAGTTTCCTATACACAGTAATACATGGAAGTGTAAGTGCGGAGGATTATTGAACCTTGAATATGAGAAAAAGCCTGTGAATTTTGAAGCTGCTGCCACATCAAAGGACCGCTCACTGTGGAAGTATATAGCCGCTCTTCCCTTTGAAAAAGAAGACTGTTGGAGAAGCATAACCATGGGAGAAGGGGGCACTCCTTTGGTTTTGATTGATAAAAACCTCTATGGAAAAGCAGATTACTATATGCCTACTTTATCTTTCAAAGATAGAGGGGCGGTTGTATTGGTTGCAATGGCAAAAAAACTGGGGAAAGAAAGCATTGTAGCAGACAGCAGCGGAAATGCAGGAACAGCAATTGCCGCTTATGGAGCAAGAGCAGGGATAAAGTGTCATGTGTTTGTACCAGATTCAACATCTGATAAAAAAATAAAACAGATAGAAGCTCACGGGGCAGTAATTCATAAGATTCCTGGAAGTCGGGAGGATACTGCAAAAGCTGCAATAGATATGGTAGAAAGTTCAAATATGTTTTATGCCAGCCATATATATAATCCTTTATTCTGGGAAGGAACAAAGACCTATTTTTATGAAGTATTTGAGCAGCTTGATGGTAAAATGCCCGATGCTTTTATAATACCTGTTGGAAACGGCACTTTATTGATGGGTGCTTATATCGCCTTCAAAGAAATGTTTTCATGGGGAGTCATAAATAAAATGCCAAAGATTTTGGCAGTGCAGGCAGAAAACTGTGCTCCTATTAAAGAAGCTTTTATAAACAATAAAAGCGAAGTGGAACCTTGCAAAAATAAAGGAACCTTGGCGGAGGGAATTGCTATAGCCGCCCCTGCAAGAGGTGCAGAGATATTGAAAGCTGTGAGAGAAACATATGGAGATATAATAGGCGTTAAGGAAGAGAGTATAGTATGTGCAAGACAAAAATTAGCATACAAGGGTATATATGTGGAAATCACAGCTGCAGCAAATTATGCAGGCTATTTGGATTATATAAAAAAATATCCTGAACTGAAGGATAAGACAGTTGTATTGCCATTAACCGGTGCAGGCATTAAAAGCAACTGATATAGGGACAACAAAATATATTGGCTCCGATTCCATGTAACCTAATAAAGATGGTTTATGGAACCATAGGGTATGGGGAGAAATCCTCATGCCTGCCGTTTTGCAAAGGAGTCCATCTGTATTGTGCAAATCAATATTAGATGGACTTTTTTTATAACATATTTTTGTAACTTTAAAAAACATAAAGGAGGTATGAAGCAAATATGGCATATGGATATACAGGCAAGATACTGGAAGTAAACTTGACGGACGGAAGCATCTCCTACAGGGAAAGTAAAGAAGAATATTTCCGAGAATATCTTGGTGGAAGCGGATATGGAGCAAGAATACTATATGATGAATTTGATCACACTGTAGATCCTTTTAGCCCTGATAACCCAATAATATTCATGAATGGTTTACTTACAGGAATACCTATACCTACAGCAGCAAAAAGCTCCTTTATAACAAAATCTCCTTTGACAGGAATATGGGGCGAATCCACAGTAGGAGGGCATTTTGGACCGGAAGTTAAAAGATGTGGTTATGACGGTATAATAATAAAAGGAAAATCTGAAAAATTGGTATACTTATGGATAACCGATGAAGAAGTAGAAATCCGTTCAGCAGAGGAATTAGCAGGAAAAGACGTGTTTGAGACAGCAAAAACTATAAAATCCATGACTCATGAAAAGGCAGAAATAGCTTCCATTGGACCTGCAGGAGAGAAACTTAACAAAATTGCAGCTATAATGATAGGAGAGGGAGAAATAAGAGCTGCTGGAAGATGCGGCATTGGAGCCGTAATGGGATCTAAAAATTTAAAGGCTATAGCAGCTAAGGGGAAACTTACTCCACAAATAAAAGACCGGGCAAAGCTTAAAGAGTTGCTGAAAGAATTTTTTCCTGTACTTCAAAAAGGAACCAGAGGGTTGTATGACTTTGGTACAGCGGGGGGAGTACAAGGGATAGAAGCAAATGGTGATTTGCCTATAAAAAACTGGACCTTAGGAGATTGGGCTGAAGGAGCAGCCAAGATTTGCGGTCAATATATGGAGGAACAAGGAATAACGGTATCTCACCATGCTTGTTACAGCTGTCCCATCAGATGTGGTAAAGATGCTAGAGTTGAGCTAGGTCCCTATAAAGGAACTGTAAATCATGGACCTGAATATGAAACCTGCGCAGCCTTTGGTTCAAACATATTAAATGATGACATAAGATACTTGGTTGCGGCCAATGATCTATGCAATAGATATGGCTTGGACACTATAGATGCAGGTAATGCAGTAGCCATGGCCATGGAGTGTTATGAAAATGGACTTATTACAAAAGAAGATACGGAAGGTTTAGAATTGACATGGGGCAATGGTCAAGCAGTTTTGGAATTACTTAGAAAAATGGCATATAGGGAAGGCATAGGAGAAATATTTGCAGACGGAGTAGTAAATGCAGCAAGAAAAATAGGCGGCATTGCAGAAGAATATGCTATACATGTAAAAGGCTTATCGGTGGCTTTTCATGACCCAAGAGCCTTCACCAGCATGGCAGCCAATTATGCCACAGCCAATAGAGGCGCATGCCACTTAGAGGCATTAAGTTACTTTGTAGAATCGGGAGTATTCCCTGGTGAATTGATAGGATTTAATAAATCAGTAGAGAAGCATAGTGATGAGCATAAAGCAGAATTAGCAGTAAAGATGCAGGATTATATGAATACCTTAAATGCTTTAGGACTATGCAAATTTCTTATGAGAGGCAAAACTGGACCAAAAATTATAGCTGAATGGATAGAAGCTGTAACAGGTTGGGAAATAACCGGAGATGATTTAATGTTCATTGGAGAGAGGCTTCACAACTTAAAGAGGATGTATAATGTGAGGCTTGGTATAAGCAGAAAAGATGATAAACTTCCTCCCAGGTTGGTAAGCCATGATCGAAAGACAGGTAGCGCAGCAGGTATTCTGCCACATATGGGCAAGCTTCTCAATGAATATTACAGTATAAGAGGTTGGAATGATGAAGGCATACCTACTAAAGAAAGATTGCAAAAGCTAGGATTAATGTGATTTAAAAAAGGAGCTCGGTTAAATGATAAAAATCAGGTTACAGGTACATGGACATCTATACTGGTATGCAGGGAAAAAGAATGAATTAGAGGTGGAGATTGAGCCTAAGGATGTAGAGACCATATTGGAACAAATCGGCATACCTATAGGTGAAGTAAGTTTTGTAGCAATAGATAATAAAAAAGTTGGGTTTGAATACATACCCAACGATGGAGATATACTAGATGTGTATCCAGTAGTTGGAGGAGGCTAATCTATTTAGCCTTCTCCATTGTTTCTATAGATCTTTGCATGCCCTTTTTCTAAAAGTTCCATAAAATTATCATAGGGCATTTGTTTATAAGCGCCGTTTTCATCAAAAATTTTTACTAATTTTGTATCAATCTTTGAAAGGCGCCATTTTACTTTTTTATCGCCTAAATTTAATTCAATTATTTCACCGCCACATAATTCCATAATCATACCTTCTTTACAATTTTTAAATGATTAATTCTATATAATTTTTCGATTTCCTTTTATTTTTAGTATATAATATATTATAAGAACATGAAAATTGTGGCGAACAAAGGATATGCATTAAATGTGAGTTGATAAAGATTTATATTTTTTATATAATATAATAGTGCTTCTTGAAGAAAAGGATTAATGTATATGAGTACACATGAATACTTTATGAGGCTGGCATTGGATGAAGCAAAAAAAGCCCAAGATATAGATGAGGTTCCTGTAGGAGCTGTTATTGTTAAAGATGGAATAGTTATATCTAAAGCATTCAATACAAGAGAAACTTCCAAAGATGCCACATGTCATGCTGAAATCACTGCTATAAAGAAGGCTTGTAAAGCTTTGGGAGGTTGGCGTCTAATTGGCTGTGAAATGTATGTAACTTTAGAACCATGCCTTATGTGCAGCGGTGCAATACTTCAATCGAGGATTGAGAAGCTTTATATAGGAACTATGGATCCAAAAGCTGGTGCTGCAGGATCTGTTTTGAATGTTTTTGAAGACTATTGGTTTCACCACAAATGTGAAATAAAGGTTGGGATTCTTCAGGAAGAATGCAGCACTATTCTAAAGGATTTTTTTAAAAGAAAAAGATATAAAAAAGATTAAACATGGAGAGGTATCGAAGTGGTCATAACGGGGCTGACTCGAAATCAGTTTGGGAGCAATCCCACGCGGGTTCGAATCCCGCCCTCTCCGCCATAAAGTGCTGAAAAATTTACATATTAATCAATAACTAATAAATTATTTATATATAAATTATAAGAAAGCACCTATTTAACAATTGTAGATAGGTGTTTTAATCTGCAAAAGGGGTAAAACTATGAATACAATACATTTCGAATATGCAATAGAAGTTGAAAAAGCTGGTTCTATTACGCAAGCGGCAGAAAACCTTTTTATGGCTCAGCCAAATCTGAGTAAAGCCATTAAGGAACTTGAAGATAATCTAGGGTTTGACATATTTGAAAGGACTCCAAAAGGAGTGGTGCCAACAAAAAAAGGAGCTAAATTTCTTGTTTATGCAAGAAAAATATTAGAGCAATTGGATAAAATGGCGGCCTTATCCAGTTCCGATGGTACAGATACTCAAAGGTTCAGCATTTCTATTCCTAGAGGAAGTTATATTGCCAATGGTTTTACTAGATTTGCGGCTGAATTAGATATGGAAAAGGGAATAGATATAAACATTCAAGAAACAAACTCTATGCAAGCCATCAACAATATTGTGGAAGGTAGATTTAATCTAGGCATTATTAGATATGAAAATAGTTATGAAAACTATTTTCTTGATTACCTGACAGATAAAGAATTGTTCTATGAAACTATTTGGGAGTTTGAATACTTGGCGCTAATGTCGAAAAATCATCCTTTGGCAAATGCTCAAGAGGTAGTCTATGATGAGTTGGTTAAATATACTGAAATTGTTCATGGTGATAATTTTATACCATATTTGCCCCACGAAGAGGCTAGAAGGCTGTCAGAGCCTACTCGTATTAAAAAGAGGATATATCTATACGAGAGAGCTAATCAATTTGAGCTTCTTACAAATATACCTACAACCTATATGTGGGTGTCGCCTATCCCTGATAATTTCTTAAACCGATACAATCTGGTCCAGCGTAAATGTAAAGCAGCAAGCCGTAAAAAATATAAAGATCAGTTGATTTATCCAAAAGGATACAAGTTTTCTGAACTTGACAAAAAGTTTATAAACAAGCTGTTTGAGTCAAAAAATGAAGTTTCTTTTAAGGAATATAATTGAATATGATAAGCGTTTGTTTTCAGGTTGTTTTGAGCGCTTAATGTGATAGAGGCATATGGATAAGTATATATCCCTATGCTTCTTTTATATTACTACTTTACGAGCAAGTTTGTTAAAATAATAACAAATAGTTTGTTAAAAATATAACATATAAATAATAAGGTGATTATTTTGAAAATTACCATATGTATCGGTAGTTCTTGTCACCTAAAAGGATCTAGACAAGTAATAGAACAGTTAAAAAGTCTAGTGGATGAATATGATTTGCAAGTGAAAATTGAGTTATGTGGCGCTTTCTGCATGGGAGAATGCTTAAGGGCGGTATGCGTAAAAGTTGATGACAAAATATACTCTTTGAAGCCTGAAAATACAAGATCTTTCTTTGAAAAAAAGATACTTGCGAAATTAAGAGACTAGAGTAACGATTGGAAGTGGCTTTATGGTTGAATGTATAAAATTTAAAGAAGCAAATTGCAAAAATTGTTATAAGTGTATACGGCACTGTCCGGTAAAATCTATTCGCTTTTCTGATGACAAAGTCAGCATCATAAATGAAGAGTGTATTCTTTGCGGTAACTGTTATGTGGTATGCCCACAAAATGCAAAAGAGATTCGAAATGATGTATCTACTGCAAAGGCTTTATTAAGAAGTGGTGTTCCTGTGTATGCAAGTATAGCACCCTCCTTCGTTGCTTACTATGGCAATGTTACTATTAATTCTATGGAGAAAGTTCTAAAAGAACTTGGTTTTGCAGGGATTGAAGAAACAGCTGTAGGGGCAACTATTGTGAAGAAGCAATATGAACGTATGACCCATAGGTCTGAACAGGAAGTCATTATTTCATCCTGCTGTCATACTGTTAATCTGCTGATACAAAAGTATTATCCTAAAGTACTTCCCTATCTAGCCAATATTGTATCTCCAATGCAGGCTCATTCTATAGACATAAAGCATAGGTTTCCAGGATCCAAGACAGTTTTTATAGGGCCTTGTATCTCCAAAAAGGCTGAAGCGGAAAGTTATGGCGGAATTGTTGACTGTGTATTGACTTTTCAGGAATTCTCACTTTGGTTAAAAGAAGAAAAGATGCAGTTGGAATATATCGAGGATGCAAATAATGAAAGCCGAGCAAGATTTTTCCCCACAACTGGTGGAATATTGAAGACTATGAGTGCAGCTAATCCGGATTATACATATATAGCTATTGATGGAATCGAAAACTGCATACTCGCTATTGAAGATGTAATCAAAGGAAAGCTTAATAAATGTTTTATAGAGATGTCTGCTTGTACAGGAAGTTGTAGTGGTGGTCCTATTATGGATAAAGATAATTGTTCGCCTATAAAGAATTATATTTCTATAAGCAGATATGCGGGTAACGAAGATTTTCCAGTCAGCGATTATGAAGAGAAGGAACTAAAAAAAGATATGTCCCCGCAAATACCCCGCCAAGTTTATTTAGGAGGCAAGGCAATTGAAGAGGTTCTGAAAAAAATGGGCAAAACAAAGCCTGAAGATGAGCTTAACTGCGGCAGCTGCGGCTATAATACCTGCAGAGACAAAGCCCATGCTGTTTTACAGGGTAAAGCAAATCTTCATATGTGTTTGCCATATTTGAAAGAAAAAGCAGAATCATTTTCTGATAACATAATCAAAAATACTCCAAATGGCATTATTGTATTAAATGAATCCTTTGAAGTACAGCAGATAAACGCTGCTGCATGCAGGATGATGAATATTAGAAACCCTAAAGATATATTGGGAGATAATGTGGT
>ERZ773359.5177-NODE-5177-length-12722-cov-16.244415_pt1 | contig 12722 bp, 9 predicted proteins | sample MGYA00374955_ERZ773359 | MGnify/ENA primary metagenome ERZ773359 (study PRJEB29098, sample SAMN04486028) | biogas fermenter metagenome | study: EMG produced TPA metagenomics assembly of the Biogas fermentation microbial communities from Germany - Plant 4 DNA1...
CATGAACCCTTCCCGGGTCAAGTTATGCCGTCCTTTATATAATTATATACAATTCGGGGGTCCAAATAAACATGCAGCGTGATTATTCAAAGGCAGGCAGTATAGCGCCCTTGTATTTTTCTTCTATGAACCCCTTGACCTCTTCCGAGTTAAGCGCATCGGCAAGCACTTTTAAATCCTGCCTGTTTTTATCCTCGGTACGCACTGCAAGGATGTTGGCATAGGGAGAATCGCCGTCTTCAATGAACAGAGCATCATCCCCGGGCACAAATCCCGCTTCCAGTGCATAGTTTGTGTTTATCACCGCCAGGTCCACGTCTTCAAGGACCCTGGGCAGCGTCGCGGCCTCAAGTTCAACTATTTTTATGTCCTTGGGATTCTCCTTAATATCTTTCACCGAGGCGGTTATGCCAACCCCCGGTTCCAGCCCTATCACGCCGGCCTTATCAAGCAGCATTAGCGCCCGTCCCCCGTTGGTAACGTCATTGGGTATAGCCACCGAAGCCCCCGGTTCAAGGCTGTCAATACTGCCGAGGCTTTTGGAATAAACGCCCATGGGCTCGATATGCACCTTTGCAATATAGGTAAGGTCCAGGTTGTGGTCCCCGGCAAAGGTCTCAAGGTAAGGTATATGTTGAAAAAAGTTTGCATCCAGTTCCCCGTCCGAAAGGCTTAAATTGGGCTGAACATAATCGGTAAACTCCACCACCTGCAGTTCAATACCCTGCTCCTCCAGCATTGGCTTTACAAATTCCAATATTTCCGCATGGGGTACCGGTGTGGCACCCACTCTTATGACAGGCCCGCCTTCACCGGTGCCAACCTTAGCGCAGCCCGCCGCTGCAATTGTTAATACCACTACTGCAAACAAAGCCAACAATACTCTTTTCATAAAGTGCTCCTCCTTATTAGTATAATTTTAATAATATTTCCCAGGTAACACTTGCGCCCCACGGCCGCTATTTAGGCTGCAACTTCTCCAATGAACCTTCCTTTTTCCCGCGGCCGGTTTCAGTGGGTCACTTTTTTTATAACTAGGTCCCCAATCAGCTGTGTTCCCTGGACGAGTACAACCAGTATAACCACAATGGCCGCCAGTACTTTCATATCAAAACCCTGGTAGCCGTACCTTATGGCCACGTGTCCCAGGCCGCCGCCTCCTATGGCACCCGCCATGGCCGAGTAACCGATCAGGTTAACGGCGGTAAGGGTTATCCCCGCTATGATGGCCGGCAGTGCCTCGGGAATCAATACCTTTAGTATTACCTGCAATGTTGAAGCGCCCATTGCCTGGGCTGCTTCTATTACGCCCTTGTCAACCTCCCGTATCGATGTTTCCACCACCCTGGCAACAAAGGGTACCGCAGCCACCGATAGAGGCACTATTGCAGCGGTGGTGCCTATTGAACTTCCCGTCACAAACCTTGTAAAGGGTATCATGACAACCATCAGTATCACAAAGGGCACCGACCTGGTGGTGTTTACCAGAAAGGCCAGTATCGCGTTCAAGGTCCTGTTTTGCGCTATGCTGCCGTCATTGGTTATCGCAAGCATAATACCCAGGGGCATGCCGCAAATTGATGAAATAAGTGCCGACATGCTTACCATGTACAAGGTCTGGTACAGGGCCTTAACCAACATTCTTTATCGCCTCCTTTCCGCGGGGTTGAAGCCCTTCAAAGTCCCTACGCTGTTTGGATGTGTCCACCATAAAACCGGCTGCATCCATACCCGCCAGCAGACCCTTGGTTATTTCCGCACCCGGCCTTGTAAACAGGTCTTGTACACTGCCCTGCTCTACAACACCGCCGTTTTCAATCACAGCCACCCTGCTGCATACTTGTTTTATTACCTGCATCTCATGGGTAACCATGACTATGGTAAGCCCAAACTGCTTATTTATGGACCTAAGCAGCTCCAACACCGAACGGGTGGTTCTCGGGTCCAAGGCGGAAGTGGCCTCGTCACAAAGCAGTACTTTGGGTCTGGTTGCCAATGCCCGGGCAATGCCCACCCTCTGTTTTTGGCCTCCCGATAACTGGGAAGGGTATGCACTCGCCTTATCCTCCAGGCCCACCAGGCCCAGGAGTTCCTGCACCCTTTTATCAATCTCTGTTTTTGGTATCCCCGATATCTCCATCGGGAAAGCTATGTTCCGGTACACCGTTCTTGAAGAGAGCAGATTAAAATGCTGGAATACCATGCCCACCTGCCTCCTTACAACTCTCAAGTCCCTCTTCGTAAGTCCGGTAATTTCCGTCCCGTCAATGTATATACTGCCCGAAGTAGGCTTTTCCAGCATGTTTATACACCTTAGCAGGGTGCTTTTTCCCGCGCCGCTGGGACCGATAATCCCGAATACATCACCCCTTCCAATATCAAGGTTCACATTCTCCAGGGCCGTTACCCCCTGGTTCCCGGTACCGTCAAAAGTCTTCCTAAGCTGCCTTATTCGTATCATCAAAATACCTCCCAATTATGAAAATAACCCCTTCCGGCAAAAAGAAGAGGTTTAAAAATACCGCTTATCTGCCAGAACCAAACGTTCTGCTGGATTTGGCACCTTTCAGACCCTTTAGTCTGGTGGTTGCCGAGGCTTCACTGGGCCAGGTCCCTCAGCCTGCTCTCGATAAGAAGTTTGAATATTCAATTGTAAAAAAAACGACCCTCCCCCGGCAGCCGGAAGAAAGTCTCCGTGTTTTTCTTCCTATCTGCCAGAACCAAACGTTCTGCTGGATTTGGCACCTTTCAGACCCTTTAGTCTGGTGGTTGCCGAGGCTTCACTGGGCCAGGTCCCTCAGCCTGCTCTCGATAGAAATACCGTATTCGGTTTAATGAATTATATACTAACACTGATATCTAAAACTGTCAATAGGTAAACATAAAATAAAAAAACCGAAGGCAATTTCCTTCGGCTAATATTGGTGCCGTGGACTGGACTCGAACCAGCACGAGCGTGGCTCACTACCCCCTCAAGATAGCGTGTCTGCCAATTCCACCACCACGGCGCAAAAGTATCAATTCAAGCTGCAGAATATATTATATAAACAACCGGCAGTTATGTCAATACCTATTGCCGCTGCTCCGGAATATACCATTTTTCTATATTAAGGAATATATTATGGTCCCTTGGTTCCACTTCGCCCCTTACCCTGTTTTTGACAAGCAGCGCGGCCGTTTTGAAGTATAGGCTGTTGTAGGGCAGTTCTTCGGCTACGTGTTTTTGCACCTCTGCACTGGTTTCCTGCCTTAACTGTTCAGTAGCCCAAAAGTCCCGCTGCAGTAAATCATCCATATCTTCGCTGCTGTAAGATACGAAATTGCTTCCCTCTTCCACCTGGTTGGAATGGAAGGCAAAGGACAGGTCAAGGTAATTCGCAAGGTTCCAGCCAAGTATTACCGCATCAAAGTCTCTCTTATTCACCCTCTCCACCAGCTGTTCCCAGCTAAGTTCTTTTAGCTCCACCGCCATACCCAGGGCATTAAGGTCGTCCCTTACCATTCCCGCCGCTTCAAACCTTTTCGGGTTGTCGGAATTTGATAACAGCGTAAACTTTAGGTCATGCTTTTCACCGTCTATCTCCTTTTCAAGCAGCCCGTCATTGTCCCTGTCCGCCCAGCCCGCCTCCTCCAGCAGTGCCCTTGCCTTTTCCGGGTCATAGGAATAACCGGTAACATCTTCCGAGTAAAGCCAGGCATGGGGAGGTATAGGCGTATCAACCAGTACTGCATGCTTCAGGTAAACCTTATCCACTATCATTTCCCTGTTTATGCCGTACTGGATGGCCTGTCGAAGGGCCTTGTCCCGGAATATCGGTTTTGTAAAATTAAGTCCCAAAAAATCGTACTTGTTGGTGGTAAACTCCTTAATATATGACTTCCCTTCCTCCCGGTACCTTTCCCAGTCGGGATAGGTCGCAATCGCCGCATCCACTTCACTGTTCTTAAAGGAAGTTAGCGCAGTGTTTTCGTCAACCACAAACTGCATATGAACCTCGTCTATGTAGGGCTCGTCGCCCCACCAGTCGGGATTTCTCTCAAGGGACAAATGCTTGAAGGGTTGATGCTCCTTCAGCTTGTAAGGCCCGGTACCTATTAACTGAAACTCCGCCGTGCCTTTGGCCAGGTCCTGCGGAGAGGTGTACAGGTGGCTGGGCAGCAGCGGAAAGGTCATTATGTCAAGGGCCCCATTAAACCACTGGTCAAATACCACTTTAACCGAATGGTCCGACAGGGCTTCAAAATATGCAACCCTTTCAATATTTGTGGTATAAAGTCCGGCGTCATCCTCCAGCGCTTTCAGGTATTCCAGTGTGAATATTACGTCCCTGGATGTGACCGGGGTACCGTCATGCCATTTTATATTGTCTTTCAGCGTGAAGGTACAGGAATTGCCGGTTTCCGAAACGTTCCAATCCTCTGCCAGCATCGGCTTTATTTTGAGGTTTTTATCGTAGTCCACCAGTCCCTCAAACACCAGTTTAAGGAAATGAAACGCATCCCTTTCGGTATTGACAATGGGGTTTAAAGTCTTTGGCTCGGTCCCGGCAAAGGTAATCTTACCGCCCTTGACAGGGTTTTCAGGAATCTCCGGTTCCTGCTCGGGACCGTCAATGCTGGGCTGACAGCCTATCAGCGCAGCCGCCAGCATCACAGCCAGCACGCCCGCCAAAATCCTTTTTGCCGTAAACAATACGCTCCCCCCTCATTTTATCCTTTTAAGTTTATCATTATGAATAAGGCCGGGAATCCTTCCCCTTTTTGCTATGGCTTTTCCCTCAACTTCCTTTATATCCATCGTCATATCTATCGGCGCCGCGGATGAAATGTAGCTGCCTACACCAAAGGCATCGGCCCCCGCATCGGACAAAAGCCTTATCTTATCCGGGTTCAGGCCGCCGGATACGAATATTTTAACCCAATTGAAGCCCTCCTGGTCCAGCCTTGCCCTTAACTCCCTAACAAGTCCCGGTGTAACGCCGCCCCTTTCACTGGGGGTGTCCAGTCTTATACCGCCAAGTCTTTCTTTAAGCCTGTTGGCCACCCTCAGGGTCTCCTCCACTTCGTCCTTAAAGGTATCCACCAGTATAATCCTGCTGTGCTCCTCCGGCGTTATACTGTCGTATACTTCCGCCACCTTAAGGGTATCCCCGGCTATTATGAAAGCGGCATGGGGCACGGTCCCGGTGGGCTCTTTGCCTATAAGTTTTGCCCCCAGTATACAGCTGGCATTGTTTGCCCCTCCTATGACGGCGGCCCTTTCCATGACCGGTGCCACCGCCGGGTGCACGTGACGGGACCCGAAACACACAAAGGGCTTGTCCCCGCATGCCTGCCTGCAGTCTCTGGCCGCGGTGGCCCAGCCGCTGGCGCTGGAAAGGCACCCAAGCACCACCGTCTCGAATATCCCGAACTCGCTGTACGGGCCTTCAATCCTCACCACCGTGTCCATTGCCTCAAAGCTGTCCCCTTCTTCAATGGCCCAAATCTTTATATTCTTATCCCTTAGGATGTTTTCCGCTTCCCGGATGCCCGCCATTATACCGGCCTTTCTGGGGAATATCTCCGCGGTCACAACTTTTTCCTGCAGCCCCATATGCGTGAGTATCTCCATTGTCCTTATGAAATAGACATCGGTAGTTTTTCCGGACAGAATCTCCTCGTGGGTTGCGGAATGCAGGGGCCTGTCCATGTCAACCCTGAAATCCTGTACATCCTTGAGCGTTTTAAGCTCTTCTTTGTTTGACATAACCTACCTTCCTTTCCAAAAATGTTTATGCAGCGTGGTACTGCTTACCTCTATTCCCTGTACAGATTGCTGTATATCCTGTAGTTTTTTATTACTTTTTCCACATAGCCCCGGGTTTCGCCAAAGGGTATATGGTCCAGGGTCCTGCCGTCACTGCTGTACCTTTCATCAGCCAGCCACCGGGTCACGTTACCGCTGCCCCCGTTATACGCGGCTATCACGGTTCTAAGATTGTCCCCGAATTCCTTCTTGAGCATATGTACATACCAACACCCAATCATAATATTGGTTTCCGGCTCATACAGCATCTCCGGGTCATAACCTTCAATCCCAAGAACTTCGGCCGCCCACATGCCTGTAATGGGAGATATCTGCATAAGGCCGCGGGCATCCTTGCGGGACGTGGCCTTGTGATAAAACTTGCTTTCGGCTCTTATAATGGCAGCTATAAGGTACGGGTCCACACCGTATTCTTCCGAATACCTGTAAATTATATCCCGGTGGTATACCGGAAATAAAACTCTCATTATCCATGTGGCACTGTTTATCAAAACCATCAGCATAACCGCCGTAATGACCAATACGATTAAAATACTTCGCCTTCTGGATACCGCATCCAAGTACAACACTCCTGAAATGTATACTATCTCATTATATTATTGGCTGGCCCCTATATGCAATATGTTTATTGTTTTCTCCACAGTTTACGGATTTTGGTTTCCAACTCCTTCTTTGTCCCAATGTTTTCAATAATAATGTCCGCGTACCTTTCCTTTTCCTCCATAGGCATCTGCGAATCTATTATGTTTTCCGCCTTTTCCCTGGTCATTCCATCCCTTTCTATCAGCCTTCGGACCTGGGTTTCCCTGTCCGCTTTCACCAGCCACACGCTGTCAACAAGCCTGTGAAGGCCCATTTCTATAAGGATGGCGGCATCTATTACCACTGCCGGTATATCCGACCTTTTTTCAAGTTCCGCAAGCTCTTTTTCCACCCTATCTATCATCACGGGATGCACAATTGAATTGAGCTTTCTGAGTTTATTCCTGTCGGAAAAAACCAGGTCCCCCAGTTTTTTTCTGTCAAGGCTGCCGTCCGGCTGCAGTATATCCTTCCCGAATTGCGCTGCAATCTCCTCAAGGCATGGGCTTCCCTTCCCCACAACCTCCCTGGCAATTACGTCAAGGTCTATTATATAGGCCCCCAGTTCCTTCAGTATACTGCCAACCGTGGACTTCCCTGTCGCAGCCCCTCCCGTAAGCCCGATTTTTAACAATTTCCCGCCTCCCGTCAAACGCTCATTCAAAGGAATCGTAGCTATCACTTCTATGCTTCGTACCAGTTCCTGCCCACCGACATTTTAACCTCCAGCGGCACCTTAAGGTCCACCGCCCCTTCCATGCATTCCCTCAGAATAGCTTTCACCCTGTCAAGCTCGTCCCTGTGGGCTTCTATTATAAGCTCGTCATGCACCTGCAGCACAAGCCGTGACCTTAAGTTTTCCTCTTTCAGCCTGTTATAAACCTTATTCATTGCCAGTTTGATTATATCCGCCGCGCTGCCCTGTATCGGCGTGTTCATCGCCAGCCTCTCGCCCAGGTTTCTTATATTCCTGTTGCCGGATTTAAGCTCCGGCAGGTAGCGTATCCTGCCCAGCATTGTTCTAACCATCCCCTGCCGGGTGCCCTCCTTGATAACCCTGTCCATATACTCCCTTACGCCGCTGAATACTTCAAAATACCTTTTTATGTACCCGGCGGCTTTGCTTCGCGGGATGCGCAAATTCCTCGCCAATCCAAAATCGCTTATGCCGTATATGATACCAAAATTCACCGCCTTTGCGCTGTTTCGCATGGCCGGGGTAACCTCCAGCGGTGTTACGTCGAACACCTGGGCCGCGGTGCGGCTGTGTATGTCCTGCTGCTCCCGGAACGCCTTTATCAGGTTCTTGTCGCCGGATACATGCGCAAGTACCCTAAGCTCTATCTGTGAATAATCGGCGGCCACAAACAGGTACTCTTCACTGCCGGGGATAAAGGCCCTCCTTATCTCCCTGCCCAGGTCCAGCTTAATGGGTATATTCTGCAAATTGGGCTCGGTGCTGCTAATCCTGCCGGTGGTGGTAACCGTCTGCTTGAAATTGGAGTGCACCCTTCCGGTGCGCGGGTTTATGGCCCTCATTAGGCCCTCGGCGTAAGTTGACTTAAGTTTTACCAACTGGCGGTATTCCAATACCTTTTCCACGATGGGGTGCCTGTCCCTAAGCTGCTCCAGCACCTCCACATCGGTGGAATAGCCGGTCTTGGTCCTCTTTACCGGCGGCAGGCCCAGCTTTACGAACAAAACCTCCCCCAACTGCCTTGTGGAATTTATATTGAACTCCTGCCCGGCATAAGAATAAATCTCCCGGGTCAGGGTGTCTATGTTCCTCTCAAGTTTCTCCAAATACTGCTCCAGCGCTCCCCGGTCAAGCCGAATCCCGGTTAGCTGCATACTTGCCAGCACCTGTATAAGCGGAAGTTCCACGCTGTAGACCAGGTCCTCCATTCCGGTATCCCTTATTTGCTTCTCCAAAACATCCCTTAGGGCAAACATGCACCGCACCCTGTCGGCAAGGTACCGGCATATTTTCTCCATCTCTATTTGATTGAACCGGATACGCTCTTTACCCTTGCCGGCAATCTCCTCTATGCCGGCTATGTTTTCGCCCAGGTATTTTATCGCAATCTTCTCCAGGTCATAGCTGCTGGCGGCCGGGTCCAAAAGGTAAGCAAAAATTTCCGAATCAAATGTATAATTGACAAGGCTGATACCCCGTTTGGCAAGGGCTATTATATCCTGCTTCAGGTGGTGCCCCAGCTTCTTAATGTTTTTATCCTCCATAATCGGTTTTAACGCGTTGAAAACCGCCGCTGCGTCCAAGGCACAGCCCTCATGGCCTGTCGGTATATAAACCCCTTCTCCACGGTCCCAGGCTATTGATATGCCGTATACTTCAAACTCAATATCGTCGTCGGTGCTGGTCACTATTTCAAAGGCCATGCACTTGTTCCGCCGTATGTTCTCCAGTACGGCATCCAGGCCGTCGAGGGTTTCAAGACAGGTATAAGTGCATTCCGGCGTTTCATTCCCCGGGGTTTTGGCCGTATCCCCGGCGCCCAAAATGTCTTTGGCCCTGTCTATCAGGCTGTTGAATTCCAGTTCCGAAAGCTTTGCCGCCACCCTGTGGATATCCGGGCTCGGTTTCCTGCACCGGCTGGTATCCAGGATGACGGGTATATCCCTGCAAATGGTGGCAAGCTTTTTGCTCAAAACCGCCTGCTGTACGTTTGAGATTAGGTTTTGCTTAAGTCTGCCCTCCGGCATGCTGTTTGCATTCTCCAGCACCGCTTCAAGACTGCCGTACTGCTGCAATAGTTTTAGGGCGGTCTTTTCACCAACCCCCGGTACTCCGGGTATGTTATCGGACTTATCCCCCATAAGCCCCTTAAGGTCTATAAGCCCGGCGGGCTCCAGCCCATACCTTTCCTTTACGCTCCTTTTATCACAAAGTTCAAAATCGGATACCCCCCTCTTGGTGTATATAACCTTCACGCTGTCGCTTACAAGCTGCAGCGCGTCCCGGTCACCGGTCACTATGAGCACTTCCATGCCCTCCTGCTCGCCGTACCGGGAAAGGGTCCCTATTACATCATCCGCCTCGAAACCGGCCGCTTCCATACGGTTTATATCCATGGCATCCAAAAGGTCCTTCAATACCGGTACCTGCACCGCCAGGTCTTCCGGCATGCCTTTTCTCTGGGCCTTGTAGTCCGAATACTCGTTATGACGGAAAGTGGCTTCTTTCCTGTCGAAGGCGACGCTTATGTAATCCGGCTTGTATTCCTCCAATATCTTAAATAACATTGTGACAAAACCATAAACGGCGTTGGTGGGCAGCCCCTGTTTTGTGCTGAGAGGGGGCAATGCATAAAAAGCCCTGTTTATAAGGCTGTTTCCATCGATAACTATCATCCTGGGTTTTTCCAAGCTAAAACACTTCCTCTCTACATCCCGCTTCCCATATAGTATTTCACCATAATGTGTTAAAAACCTCCATAAAGCCAAAAAAAAGAAGCATCCGCGCTTCTTTTGCGACTGTGCGGATGCTCCCTATGCAGGAGGGGTTATTCTATTCAGCTGCGTCCCAGAGCGGTTTTCCCAAGAACTCCGAAAGGGCCCTTGCGTCTTCCTTCATAGCATTTTTATCAGCATGGCTAAGGACAAAAATGCGTTTTCCGTTCTTTAAAACAAGGTTCAGGTCATAACTGTAGTATTGTTTTTTCCCTTGGAATACGGGTTTATATAGAAGCTGCAGCGCATGAATGTTTTTAAGTTCTGCCTCTTTTTTGGGGTTTTCAATATCCGGTACCTTGTCGGGCTTGACTCTTCCCTTTGAAAACATTCCGTTGGACTTGTCAAACGCTATAGGTGCCAGTTGCGAATATACCAGGTATGCCCCAAGCAGTATAAAACCAAGACCCAAGAGCATGGCGAAAGCATTAAATTTGCCGGAAAAAGCAAAGAAAAGTATCAGTATTCCTGCCAGCGGCAAAATAGCGGACAAGGCTACAGCCCTCATTTCCCGGCGAAATTCCATCCTGTCCGGGCCCACCCTTAACAGTTTGTAGCTGCGGAAGCTGTCGCCTATTGCATTTAACGGCTCCCAGTCGGTCTCATAGGCTACCGAGTCGCCAAACCGGGCAGGGTCCACGGGCTCGGGTTTTTCCAACATTTTGCCAAATCTTCCCGGCCTAATACTTGTTTTTACCTTTACCATTTTCCATCCTCCTTATAAAGATATTTCATATCCCTGCAGCAATTGGAACCGTCATTTCTTACGCCGTATCGGGCTTTCTGATTGAACCTGCTGTCGCCTTCAGCTGGGATTAGGTATATCCACTGTCACCCTTTTCCCTTCCAGAGTATGTTAACACCAAAGAATTAAAATACGGAAAGGCAGACGGGGCCCTTCCCTTCCTGTCTGCCTCCCGTATTGATGCTTTACCCTGCTGTTTGTATACCTCTTATACTCTCATTACTGCTGCTAAACCGCTGTTAAGCCGCCCTCAGTTGGTTTTGTAATAGGCAATTACTACAGTGCAGCTGTACTGGTCCGGAAAATGCTGGGTGAAATCAATCTCGATCCTGTACCCGCCCAAGTTGCCATAATGATGTGATTTTACTCCTATTATTCCGTCGTAGTTATCCGCTTGCATCATTAAGCCGGCGTAATGCCCGTTAACTTCGCTGGTTTTTTCGCCTACGTAATCGATGGTAATTGCGTAGCCCACATCCCCCGTATCAAAGGTCTTTCTCTCAACCGATACAATTTTACCGTTCTTGTATAAAGGAATGATGTCTGACGGGTACCCCTCCGGCAGAGATGTGGCATCACCATCGCCGCCGGTATCCGAAACCGACTTGGTGGCGGAGATATCGTCCATTTTCTCGTAGGTCCTCACCGTCATAAGCACCGCCGCTTCCCTGGTAGCCATCCCGTAGCCCGCAGCCTGCTGTGCGGTGGTGATGGCCTTTGGCATAAAGTTTCCGTTTGAATCGCCTTTTATTATGCCAAGCTTGAACATGTACTTGGTGCCTTCCACCGCCCAGTCGGAAATATCCTTCTGATCCGGGAAATCGGCAACTCCTGCAATACTATAGTCGGCATCCGGGGCTATGGCTTTTATTGTCCTGTAAAGCATGGTTGCACACTGCTCCCTGTTTATTAACACGTTGGGAGAGAAGGTGGTGGCGGAGGTCCCGGCCGTGATCCCCGTTGCAAAAGCCTTCAGTATCTGCGGGTTATTTGTATCGGTGAAGGGATTGGGGGAAACCGGGACGGCTGTTTTGCCGCTTGCCTTTTCGTAAAGCAGCACTGCAAGCTCGGCGAACTCCTCCCTCGTGATGGGCTTTGTCATGTCCGCACCCTTAAGGATATCGGGGATAAGCCCGTACTCGGCGGCCTCGTCAAGCTCGGGCTCCGCCCAGCTGCTGGCGCCGCTGTAAAAGGCCGGGGTGCCTATTTCAACTACGTTGGAGAAGGGTGAGCGTACTATTGTTCCATCGGGCTTTTGAAGTTTAAAAAACATGCGGAAATAATAGGTGTTCTCCTCAATGTTTATTTCGCCCCAACCGCCTTCGTCGATGGGGTCTATGTCCATTTTATCGAACAGAGTATAGCTGCCCTCTTCAAACAATAGTTCCCCGCTTTCGGTGGCCCAACTGCCGCTACCAATCTTCCAGTCCAGGGCGTTCCATACCTTGACCAGTTTGTTGGCTTCCTCAACGCTTTCCGGGATATCGCAGGTGAAATGGAAATAGGGCTGGCCGTTTTCGTACTTTCTTAGTTCGCCGGCAAGATTTCGCGGCGCTTCCAGGCTGTCCGGAATCTGAGCGGCTGATGCCTTACCGATGGATGCCACATCCGACCATGGGGATACAATATGGCTGTACCCATCCCCGTCAGGATATTCATAGACATACCTGAAGCGGAAAGAGTAGGTATTATTCTGAAAATCAAAGGCATCCAATTCAAAAACATACGGGAAAATCGGAATGTCTATGGAGTTTCTATCGTCATGTGCTATAGTGTTTATAATACCGCAGACAGGCCATAAGTCGAACGTGGTCTCGTAATATTCAAATAATGATATATTGCCGCGCCTATCCCAGCTTTTGTTAAACTTCCACGGGCCGTCGTTAATCTTCCAGTCAAACTCATAAAAAAAATAGTACTCGTCCTCTTCCATCTGCTTCATTATACTTTGCGGGTGTGTGAGCCTAAGCAGCAAATCACCGGATTCATTGGATCGGACAGACAGGCTGGCCGGCTTTTCCAGGCTGGCGGGGTGCTCCTCCTCGGCATACGCCAGCCCCGGAAGTAACAGTATTAAGCATAGAACAAGTAAAACTGCTCTTTTGATCATGAACA
>ERZ773359.5178-NODE-5178-length-12722-cov-15.507145_pt1 | contig 12722 bp, 12 predicted proteins | sample MGYA00374955_ERZ773359 | MGnify/ENA primary metagenome ERZ773359 (study PRJEB29098, sample SAMN04486028) | biogas fermenter metagenome | study: EMG produced TPA metagenomics assembly of the Biogas fermentation microbial communities from Germany - Plant 4 DNA1...
GAGAGAGCAGAGGAATTGGGTATAGAACTACTAGAGATTGGCTTTGAAGAGAATGTGGTCATTAAAGATGCATATGTAGAATATAATCAGCTGGAAGATTTGGACAAGGTACTAGAAAGATTTACGGAAGGTGAGACAGAAGAACAGATTTATATTGTAGAGGAAGGGGACAACGTTTGGACTATTGCTAGAAAGCACAATATTACTGTAGAGCAAATACTAGAGGCTAACGCTCCAATGGAGGAGTCAGATATTTTACAGATAGGTCAAGAGCTCAAGCTAAATGTACCTCAATTACCTCTTAACATCTATACGGTGGAGAAAGTTAAATATACCGAAACTATTCCTTTTGAGACAGAAACCAGGAAGACCGATTCTTTATATACCAATCAGACCAAAGTATCCCAGCAAGGTCAGAACGGTGAAAAGGAAATAATAGATAAAGTCTATAGAAGGAATGGAGTTGAAAAGGATAGGGAAAAGATATCTGAGACCATAATAAAAGAACCAGTAAAAAAGATTGTTTTGCAGGGTACGAAAAAACCTGTTAAAGGCGTACCTTCTTCTAGAGGAGGCTCCAGCAGCTCCGGAAGCATGTCATGGCCTACTAGAGGAACCCTTTCTTCTAGGTATGGTAGGCGTTGGGGCAGGATGCATAATGGAATAGATATTGCCGGTCCTAAAGGCACTCCTATTTATGCAGCAGATAGTGGTACTGTTACCTATTCCGCATATAATAGTGGAGGCTATGGCAATCTGATTAAGGTAAGTCATGGCAGCGGGATTGTCACTTATTATGCTCATCTAAGCAAAAGAGTTGTTAGTAAAGGGCAGTACGTCAAAAAAGGCCAGCTAATCGGGTATATGGGTAGTACTGGCAGAAGCACAGGATCCCATCTTCATTTTGAGGTCCGGGTTAACGGGAGTCCTAGAAATCCATTAAATTATCTCAGATAGCCATAAGATATCCTAGTCTTTGGTCTAGACATGATAGCTTTTAAGAAAGGAGAGATTTAGGTATGGCATTATTAGAATTTCAATGCATTGAATGCGGGGAAATCTTTGATAAATTAGTCTATGGAGATGATCGGAGCAACGTTAGCTGTCCACAGTGTGGCAGTAAGGAGTATAAACAAGTTTTTCAAGGGAAAAGCCTTTTTGGTCAGATTGGCAGCAGTGAATCAGATTCTTTTGTCTGTCCTGCTCAAAGGAGTGGAGAGTGCCCTGGCTGCCATTAATTGATAGATGAAGTTTATATAGTATAATGTTATAATATAGTCGTTCTACTGTAATTTTTGATGCAAAGATTAAAGTTCTTTATTGATTATGGACAAGCTGAATTATAGATAAATTTTAAACAATTTTAAAATTTTAGTGATGAATTAGTATAACAAAGATGTTATAATTGAAATGTTGTTTTATTTGGATATCAACAGGATAATATTGGAGGTGAAGTTCCCTCTAAATATATATATTAGGGGGGGTAGGGGTGTGGAAAAACTTCGAATATATGGTGGAAAAAGATTAAAGGGAAGAGTAAAGATTAGCGGTGCTAAAAATGCTGCTGTTGCTATTTTGCCAGCAGCTTTACTGGCAGATGAGACTTGTGCTATTGATAATCTTCCATATATAGATGATGTTATAGTATTAGGTAATATATTAGAAGAATTAGGGGCTTATGTTAAGCTTAATTCCAGGGGAAGTATAGAGATTAATGCTTCTAGTATGAAAGAGTATAGGGCTCATTATGATATGGTAAGGAGAATGAGGGCTTCCTACTATCTATTAGGAGTATTTTTAGCTAAGTTTGGAAAAGCTGAGGTGTCTTTTCCTGGAGGATGCGCTATAGGTACCAGGCCTATAGATCAGCATATTAAAGGATTTGAAGCCCTTGGAGCAAAGGTAGTTCTGGAACATGGTGTAATAAAAGCATATGCTGACAAATTGGTGGGTAATGAAATTTATCTGGACGTAGTCAGTGTAGGAGCCACTATAAACATTATGTTAGCTGCTGTAAAAGCAGAAGGCACTACTACCATAGTTAATGCCGCCAAGGAACCCCATGTAGTAGATGTAGCTAACTTTTTAAATAGCATGGGAGCAAAAATAAAAGGGGCTGGCACTGATACCATTAGAATAAATGGTGTTGAAAAACTATCGGGATGTGAGTATACCATCATCCCTGATCAGATAGAGGCAGGGACATATATGATTGCTGCAGCTGCTACAGGTGGAGATGTTACAGTAGTAGATGTTATACCCAAGCACATGGAGGCTGTAACGGCAAAACTTCTTGAGATGGGCATGGAAGTTATTGAAGGTGATGATGAGATTCGAGTTATAGGTAGGCAAAGACCTAGAAATGTGAATATCAAAACCCAACCTTATCCTGGTTTTCCCACAGATTTGCAGCAGCCCATGTCTGCCTTGCTTAGCATTGCGGATGGTGTTAGCGTTATAACCGAGAATGTTTGGGAGGCGCGCTTTAAGCATTTAGACGAGATTAGCCGTATGGGGGGCAATGCCAGGATAGAAGATAGGGTAGCTATAATCCAAGGTGTTGAAAAGCTGACTGGTGCGCCGGTAACAGCTACTGATCTGCGTGCAGGAGCGGCTTTAATAATAGCTGGTCTAATGGCTGACGGCGTAACTGAAATTAGCAACGTAAAGTATATTGATCGGGGCTATGAAGCCATTGAGCAAAAGCTGGTAAGCCTAGGTGCAGATATTGAGAGAGTTGACGCAAATGGCAAGACCCGTAGGCTTTCTTTAGTAACTTCCAACTATGATGTTGAAGATACAGCTGCCTTGTAAAAGGACTTATTAATGATATATATATTGGTATATACTTATTCATAAAGACGGTAAGAAATAATACTTCCAAGTAAGCAATTTTAGGCTATCTGCTTGGAAGTATTTTAATTTTATAGTTTGCAAAAAGCTGCTGGGCCTACATTAAATAGGTTATTTCCCTTAGTATCAATAGCTACAATTGCAGGGAAGTTTTCTACTGTAAGGCTGTAAATAGCCTCAGTGCCTAAATCTTCAAAGGCAATGATTTTGGCTTTTTTAACACATTTGGAAAGAAGGGCGCCTGTACCTCCTATTGCAGCAAGATATACTGCTTTATTTCTAACCATGGCATCGATAACAGAAGAATCTCTTTGCCCCTTACCAATCATGATTTTAAGGCCTAGGTCTAGTAATGTAGGCGTATATGCATCCATCCTGCTACTAGTGGTAGGGCCACAGGAACCAATGACCTGTCCTGGTTTTGCTGGACAGGGCCCAACATAATAGAGGGCTTGGCCTTTAATATTTATAGGTAAAGCTTTGCCTTCCTTGAGTAGTTCTATCATTCTTTTATGAGCAGCATCTCGTGCTGTAATCAATGTACCCGTTATATACACCATTTCTCCTATATTTAGAGATTCTAATTCTATAGTGGAACAAGGCAATGATAAAACTTTGTATTTACTCATAATCTACTCCTTTATAATATAGCTTGTTTATGTCTGGCTACATGACACTGGATATTTACCGCTACTGGAAGTCCGGCGATATGTGTGGGATAGGTTTCAACATGGACAGCCAGGGCTGTGCTTGTTCCTCCTAGCCCCTGAGGACCGATACCTGACTTGTTGATAAGCTCTAGTAATTCTTTTTCCAGTGAAGCAATATTGGGACGGCTGCTAGGCGTGCCAGCGTCCCTTAAAATAGCCTGCTTTGCCATAAGAGCAGCTTTTTCCATGGTGCCCCCGATTCCTACACCTACAATTATTGGTGGACAGGGGTTGGCAGCTGCCTTTAATACAGTATCTAGTACAAACTCTTTAACCCCTTCAATGCCTTGGGAGGGCTTTAGCATTTTAAGCCTGCTCATATTTTCGCTGCCAAATCCTTTGGGTGCAACTGTTATTTTAAGCCTGTCTCCTTCAACAATATTATAGTGAACAACAGCAGGAGTATTATCTCTTGTATTAACTCGTGTTATGGGATCTAATACAGATTTTCGCATAAAGCCTAGCTCATAGCCACGGCGAACTCCTTCATTAATGGCATGGTAAAGGCTGCCTCCAGTTATATGAACATCCTGACCTATTTCAAGGAAAACTACCGCCATGCCCGTGTCTTGGCAAAGGGGTATAGTTTCTGTCTCGGCTATATGGATATTTTTCTGGATTTGTTTCAGAATATTTTTGCCAAGCTCTGATTTTTCCTCATGGTAGGCTTTATTTAATAATTTTTTCACATCATCTTCAAGGTAGCAGCATGCTTCTATACATAATTTCTGTACAGTTTCCACTATCTGATTTACATGTATTTCTCTCATACTGTTCTCCTGTATTAATAAATTAATCTGCTATGCTAGTTGAAAGGTTATGTAATTTATAATAGTTCTTGATAATAGTTATTGCAACTTGGTGCCATACAATTAAGTTAATTTTATTATACTTTATCTAATCATATATTTAAAGTGTGGTGTATAAACTATATATTAGCCACCATCTCGTATTTGCAAAGTATGAATTGGTGTGATATAATATTACCATGACTTTCATATTTTCGTACACCTAGTTTGCTAATTAGGCATTTTTGATTATCACATTGTTAAAACCTTAATCAGGTTTTATCTTGATCAATAACAAATATGCATCTGGTTTTAATGCATGTAAAGCCTTAATAGCAGTCAGTTTTGTGGTTTAAACAATATACTATCTTGGCTGTCCATCTTTAAACAAAAAGTACAGAGATGGTTTAAACTCTATGAAAAAATTAAATAGAGTTTAGTTTTCTTTACTCATATATAACAGTACTAATGTAGATAAAACCAAGGTATGGAAAATATGCCATTACCTTGCTTTAATATTCAAAAAAACAGAGGAGGTAGTGTATATATGAGTAAAAGTCTATTAAAATCTTTGTCGTTATTTCTAATAATTGTTCTATTATTGCCACTAGGATTGGTGGGTTGTGGTGGAGAAAAATCATCAGAAAAGGTTTTGGTTATTGGCTATGACAAAGATGCAGACACCTTGGATCATTTTAAGACAGGAGTATATCATGATGCTCTTATCTATGTATACGATAGGCTTGTTACCCGAGATTATGATTATAACTACAAGCCAGGTCTTGCTGAGTCCTGGGAGATTTCCGATGACGGAACGGTATGGACTTTCCATTTGAAAAAGGGTGTAAAATTCCATGATGGCACACCTCTTACAGCTGAGGATGTGGCCTGGTGTATAGAAAAGATTATTGATCCTGAAACAGGATCACCTGCACAAAGTGATTTTGCAGCTGTAAAGGCCGCAAAAGCTGTAGACCAGCATACCGTTGAAATTCATTTAAAACATCCATTTCCAAATTTATTGTTTATCCTATCTAACACTGTTGCAGGTATAGCCAGCAAAGAAGCTTATGAAAAATATGGAGACGAATATGGTAGTAAATATATTGTAGGTTCAGGCCCCTATATGCTTGAAGAATGGAAAAGGGGAGAGGAAGTTGTTCTAAAGAAAAACCCTGATTATGACTGGGGACCAGATTGGATGGAGAATGGAGGCAAACCCATAATTGACAAGTTGGTCTTTAGGTCCATTCCAGAAGAGACTACAAGACTTATGGAGCTTGAAGCGGGAAATGTTCATATACTTAGAGATATTACCTCTAATGTACTGTTGCAATTGGAAGATAATGAGGATATAGAGATATATTCAGCAGAATCAACTAGATTAGGATATCTGGCATATGCCTGTGATAAGGAGCCCTTTACTGATATAAGGGTTAGAAGGGCACTTAACCATGCTATAAACAAAGAAGAGATCATTAAATATGTCTTTAGAGACACAGCTCAGCCTGCTTATGGATATCTTCCCCCTAAATTGAAGGATGAATACTATCCCAACAGTAAAGAGGAAGGCTACGAGTATGATGTAGAGAAGGCTAAAGAGTTACTAAGAGAGGCAGGTTACGGTAATGGATTAAAGTTGACCTTAGCAGCAGAAAACTCTACAGAATTTAAGAGGTTAGCAGAAGTTATACAGGATCAGCTAAAAGAAGTAGGAATAGAAGTAGAAATCCAATTATATGACAGTTCCAGCTACACTGCAATGCTGAAAGAAGGGAAACAGGAACTATTCTTAAGACAGTATAGCTGGCCCAATGCAGATATTTTGGACTGGTTCTTGCTTTCCAGTCAAATGCCCTATCCAAACCATTCAAGATGGAATGATCCCAAGACAGACGAGCTTATACAGAGAGCAGCAACAATGCCTACTTGGGAAGAGAGGGCTTTGGCATATCATGATGTACAAAAACATCTTATTGAGCAAGCCGTATGGGTACCTATATATATTCCCAATCACAGTATAGCTGTAAGAAAAGAAGTAAAGAACTTTAAACACCATCCCTGGATGATCCAGTACAATGACGGGATAGATCTGGAAAATTAACTAGGACGTAGGGAATTGGGGTGATAAATTGGCAAAGTATATTATAAAAAAGCTATTGCTTATGATTCCATTGCTAATTGGTTTGACACTGATGGTGTTTTTGATATTGCATTTGGCTCCGGGGGATCCTGTGGACCTTATGGTGGGTCCCAACGTTACCCCGGAAGTATATGAAAATGTTAGAAATAAACTAGGTCTAGACAAACCTTTATATGTCCAATATTTTACCTTCTTAAAGAATGTTTTAAGGGGAGATTTAGGCACTTCTATACTGAAAAATGTACCTGTTAAGGACTTAATAGCTGAGCGTCTTCCCATAACCTTAAAACTGGGAGTTTTGTCCTTGATGGTATCCTTTGCTATAGCCGTACCTGTAGGTATTCAAGCGGCTAAACATAGAAATACTCCCGTTGACTATCTTTCTATGACTTTTGCATTAATAGGAATATCCATACCTACTTTCGGATTTGGCTTAACTCTTTTATATATCTTTGCCTATAAGCTAAGATGGTTCCCAATTTCGGGCCATGGAAGTTTCTGGCATTTAGTATTGCCCGTATTTACAGTAGGGTTAACCGATGCAGCAGTAACAGCTAGAATGGTACGGTCTAATATACTGGAAGTTATGGGTGAGGATTATATAAGAACTGCTAGGTCAAAAGGTTTAAGTGAGAAGATAGTAATGAATAAGCATGCACTTAGAAATGCTTTAATATCCATAATTACCTTATTAGGTATGAGACTGGGATGGATTCTAGGTGGTTCGGCAATTTTAGAGACCGTATTTAGCATTCCTGGTTTAGGCAGATTGATGGTAGATGGCATTTTTTCTAGGGATTATCCAGTGGTACAAGGTTCCATGTTAGTGCTTGGAGCTTCAGTGTTGTTTGGTAACCTTATAGCGGATATATTATATGCAGCAGCAGATCCACGGATTAGATACTAGATAGCATACTTAGAAAAAATCATAGTAGAAGGGGTGATAAGTTGAGGAAGGAACATGCTATAAATAAGTGTAGTGGGAAAAAGATGTACAGAATGAATGGGCATGCAGGCGGTCATGTATTAAAAGGTCCCTATTCAGGGGGCCAAGTTTATGATAAGCTTGGGGAACGAAAAACAAGAGACATTACAGATGATACAGAAAAGTGGTATAGTAGCACAAAACGGGAATTTCTAAGAATCTTATTTAAAAATAAGGGAGCTCTTTTGGGCAGCATAATAATCCTGGTATTTATTCTAGTAGCAATCCTAGCTCCATATATTGCTCCCTATTCCTATGATGAGGTAGATTTACCTAATATGTTACAACCCCCAAGTTCGTCGTATCCTATGGGAACTGATGAGCTTGGTAGGGATATCTTTAGTAGGATAATATATGGTGCTAGAGTATCTTTAAAAGTCAGTATGTGTTCTGTTGGAATTGCATTAATTATAGGTGTAGTACTAGGTGCTATAGCTGGATACTTTGGTGGAGTAGTGGACTATATTATTTCAGGCTTGACAGATATTGTATGGTCCTTTCCTGTTACTCTGCTAGCTATTGCATTTGTTGCAACCCTGGGACCTAGTTTGAACAATTTGATACTTGCCCTTGCTTTAACAGGGTGGACGGGATTTACCAGGCTGGTTCGAGGAGAGTTTTTAGCCCTAAGGGAAAAGGATTTTATATTGGCAGCAAAAGCTTTGGGGATTCCCGATAGAAAGATTGTATTTAGGCATATGCTTCCTAATTCCTTAGCTCCAATTATAGTTCTCTTTACAATGGAGCTGCCAAAAGCAATTATTGTGGAGTCTTCTTTAAGCTTTTTAGGATTAGGAGCCCAGCCCCCAACTCCCAGCTGGGGTTCCATTATGAGTACAGGAAGGTCCTATATAATGGAAGCACCATGGATATTTTTGTTCCCTGGATTGGTAATAGCTATATTAGTTCTGGCTGTTAATCTATTCGGTGATGCTCTAAGAGATACCTTAGATCCTAAATTAAGAAATTAAAGTAGCAGACATGGGTGGGTAGGGATAGGGCTAGCTTGCATTTTCAGATGCAATCATATTATAATGACATATAAGTTTAGCTATGTTGGACTTCGTAGGAGGTTGTTACATGAGTTTTAAATTCTGTTCCCTTTTCAGCGGGAGCAGCGGAAATGCAAGCTACATTGCTACGGAAAAAACCCACATATTAGTAGATGCAGGTCTTGCCTGCAGAAGCATAGAAAAAGCTATGAAAGAAATTGGTTTGGATCCTTCCATGCTGGATGGGATATTGATTACCCATGAGCATGATGACCATATAAGAGGTGCGGGGGTTGTATCCCGCAAATACAATGTCCCCATTTATGCCAATGAAGCTACATGGCAGGCTATGGAGGGTAAAATTGGGAATATTAGTAGTAATAATATAAGAATTTTTGATAATAATATGGATTTTTATATAAAGGATATAAATATACAGCCCTTTGACATACCTCATGACGCCGCATCGCCGGTGGGTTTTTGTTTTTTTAACAAAGGCAAAAAGATTAGTATAGCAACGGATTTAGGGCATACTAATTCCAGAATCATAAATACTGTCATGGATTCAGATTTGGTAGTTTTAGAGGCCAACCATGATGTTGAAATGCTAAAGGCAGGATCATATCCTGTGCACTTAAAAAAGCGTATCATGGGCAAAAAGGGCCATCTGTCCAATGAAGATGCAGGATTGGCCCTGGTGAAGATGATAAAGGGTAAGCTTACTCACGTCCTCCTTGCTCATCTAAGCAAGCAAAATAATTTACCCCAGCTGGCATATAGTACAGTTGTTGGGGTGTTGGAGGCAAATGGGATAAAAAATGGGAAGGATATAGTGGTGGACATGACCTATAGGGATAGGGTAAGCAATTTTTATCATCTAGGTTAAAGAGCTTGAGCTAAACTAATTTCTGGCTGGCTCTCTGCTACCAAATGGCCGTGACTTAAGGGAGTGAGTATGTCCAGCTATGAGAAGATATGGGGCTGTATTTTGTTTGCTCCTAATATTAGTCTTATTAATGAATATTGTAGCCTGTACACAGGAAAAGCCTTATAAACCCCAGCGGCAGAATCAGATTCAAGATACACAACCTGAATCAGGGGCCAGACTGCAGCAAGTGGAAACTCGGGACCAGGTTGAAACTCAAGACCGAGTGCTAACCAGCGGTACAATAGTGGAAGTAGCTAATAGGGTTACCCCTGCTGTGGTAGGGATATCCACAATAGAATTTACTAGGGAAAACTTGTGGAGCGAGCCTGTTGCCGTTCAGGGAGTTGGGTCAGGGGTAATAGTACATCCTGATGGCTACATACTTACCAATGATCATGTGGTGGGAGGAAATACTAGTAAGATTAGTGTCATATTTACAAATGGTGATGAGTTGGAAGGTGCGGTACTGTGGACCGATCCTACATTGGATCTTGCTGTAGTTAAGGTGGATGCAACCAATCTTATAGCCGCTCCCCTGGGGAGCAGCGAAAATCTGGCGGTGGGGGAGACAGCTGTTGCCATAGGTACCCCTCTAGGACTTCAGTTTAAGCATACAGTAACAGCAGGCATTATTAGCGCTTTAAATAGGACTGTTAGGGTTCCCACCAACCTAGGTGAGAACTTTATGGAAGATCTTATACAAACCGATGCATCTATAAACCCTGGCAATAGCGGAGGCCCTTTAGTAAATATTAAGGGCGAAGTTATAGGAATCAATACTATAAAGGTAACCAGTGCCGAGGGAATGGGCTTTGCCATACCTATAGATGTAGCCAAGCCTATAATACAGCACTTTGTAGAGGAAGGCAGTTTCATTACCCCTTATATTGGGATTGTAGGCTTTGATAGGGATATGGCCTCCTATTACAATAGAAACAATTATGTTGAAGAAGGCGTCTATGTGGTGGAGCTGGACAGAAATGGTCCAGCCTATGCCGCAGGGGTTAGGGTAAATGATATTATAACCATGGTGGGTGATCAAAGGGTAAGCAAAATGTTGGATCTAAGAAAGACTATATATTCCTATAGAGTAGGTGAAAGTGTAGATTTAAGGCTGATTAGGGATGGACGAGAAATAACCGTTACTATGACTTTAGTAGAAAAGCCGGTTTAAAACCGGCTTTGATAGTTTTAGCCTATATTTTTTCTTTTTTTCATATTATAATATAACAAATATAAGAGAAATATAATCTCTATGGGAAGGGGAAACCTATGGAAAATTTAATGAAGGAAACAAAACAACCTACGGTATTGGGAGCCAATATAGTATATTTAACAGTACTCATTTTGATGATAGTGTCTCAGATGCTATTTTCAAAATGGCTGCCAACTACTTCAGAGGGTGCTGACTACTACTGGAAATTATTTATCATGGAAGTTGTATTAATTGGACTGCCAGCGCTTATTTATATGCTAATTTTCAAAATGGACATAAAAGAAGTGGCGCGCTTTAATCCCATTAAGCCGGGAGAAGGTTTGTTAGTGATGGGGATGGCTATATTCGGATACTTTGTAATGATTGCAATTAACTTGGTATGGTATTGGGTGGTCAGTCATTTAGGAACCCCTACTGGTCAGCAGCTGCCTAATATAGAAAACTTAAGCCAGTACCTGGCAGCTACATTAGTAATTGGTCTTGTTCCGGCTTTAGTAGAGGAATTTTTATTTCGAGGACTGATACTAAGAGGCTATGAGAGATTTGGAGCAAAATTTGCTATAGTTATGACCGGCATATTATTCGGAATGCTGCACCTACAGCTTATGAGCATACCATCCATTATTCTAATTGGCATTATCATTAGTTATGTAGTATATCGAACCAATTCCATTTTAGCAGGTGTTATATATCACTTCATCCATAATGGAACTACTGTATTTTTCTTGTACATGCAAAACCTTCTTATAGGGAACCCTGAAGTGGCTCAGCAAGTGCCTCAAGACATATCCCAGCTTCCTGCTGATATGATGACCATAGCCTTTGTAGTATGGGGAATAATAGGCTTTCTAGCCCTTATACCCTTTATTGGCTGTGTCGTAGGCCTTCATATATATACTAGAGATAAGGGAAAGGGTAGAGCTGTGTCCCTAGAGGAGTCCAGTAGATTGACTTTTCTTGAGATGTTGCCTGCTTTTGCAGCTATAGTTATAATTGTAGTAAATGTTATATTTGAAATACTGTATATGACAGGAACTTTAAATATTTAATTGTTTTGGAGGAGACGTGAATATACGAATTATAGCAGTAGGTAAGATAAAAGAGAGATACCTTCAGCAGGGGATTAACACATATTTAAAAAGAATAAAATCCTTTTGTCGTGTGGAAATAGTTGAAGTTCCAGATGAAAAGGCGCCGGAAAACCTATCAGCAGCCCAAGAAGAAATAGTTAAAGCTAAAGAGGGTGAGCGCATTAGAAATGCTATTAGGCAAAATTCCTATGTAATAGCCCTTGCCATAGAAGGTCAGGCTTTATCTTCAGATGATTTGGCTAAGAGGCTTAGGGATCTAGAGTTTAGAGGCAGGGAAAATATAGACTTTATAATCGGCGGCTCTTTAGGGCTGGATAAAGAAACCTTAGATAGGGCTAATCTTTTATTGTCCTTTTCAAAATTAACCTTTCCACATCAGCTTATGAGATTGATACTGCTGGAGCAGATTTATCATGTTCTCCAGATTAAATAGTAAGTATGAATTAATCTATGTGGCTATTGAACCATCATTTAAGTTTTATTAGACAAATCATTGAAGCTAATTGAGACTATTCCTTTATCAATAGACATTATAAACATTAAATGAATTAGAAAAGTGAATTATACAAAGGAATTAGAGAAAATGAAAATAAAGATAGTAACTTCCAAAAAGATTAAAAATAGATTTACAAAAGATGCTATAAAGGAGTATGCAAAAAGACTTACAAGATACTGTAAGATCCAACTTAATGTAACAAATAAAATTGAAAAAGAAATAAATAGGGATTCATATTTAATAAAAATAAACAACAGTGGCAATATGCTAACTTCAGAAGAGTTGGCAGATAAAATATCATCATTGGGCATAAGTGGTAATAGTCATATAACCTTTCTTTTTGATGATGAACACTATGTGGGAAATGCAGATTTTGATCTAAAGATATCCAATATGGATATAGATAATGAATTATTACTAATAGTCTTATATGAGCAAATATATAGGGCTTATCGCATTATCAATAATGAGCCGTGATTTACCGAATACATGACTCCAAATTACCCGTGTTTTTCATGTG
>ERZ773359.5181-NODE-5181-length-12719-cov-22.109128_pt1 | contig 12719 bp, 8 predicted proteins | sample MGYA00374955_ERZ773359 | MGnify/ENA primary metagenome ERZ773359 (study PRJEB29098, sample SAMN04486028) | biogas fermenter metagenome | study: EMG produced TPA metagenomics assembly of the Biogas fermentation microbial communities from Germany - Plant 4 DNA1...
TTGCCCGACTATAACCAGGTGCTGAAGAAGTTGAACGGGCGCTTGTTCCCGTTCGGCTTTGCCAAATTCCTCTGGTACCGGCGGAAGATCAGGGGCATCCGCATTTTCATGCAGTTTGTGGTCCCCAAATTCCGCAACAAGGCGGTGAACAGTGCGATTTATCACCGGCTAATGGTTGAAGCCGCCAGAAAAGGCTATACCTTCGGCGAAGGGTCAACCATTGCCGAGATGAATAAAGAGTCCATCCGCAATGTGGAGCGCGCCGGCGGCCAGCTCTACCGTATCTACCGGATCTACCAGAAAGAACTCTAAAAACCTGTAGCCTCCCCCGGAAAGAAGCGGGATACTTGCCGGACTGTTGCCGCTCTGCTGTTCATACTCTACTATAACCCAACCCCCGCCGTCCCCGCCACAGGGATGGCGGGTTTTTTTAGATTTCTAAAGAGTGTGCATGCTTTCCCGGCCCGCATCCCGCAATAAATTACCAGCCGGAGCTCTTTCTCCCGCGTCCCCGCTTCTCTGTGCTCCTCCCTTCCCTACTTAAGCGAAGGGTCCAACCGTTTCCAGACGCCAACCGACAGGTAGATGAAGGGGGTATCCAGGAGCGCGGTAACAAATTTAAACAGATAGGTGGTGACCAGCACCGACCAGAAAACCTCCTGCGGGTAAACACCGGCAAAGGCCAGGGTGCAAAAGAGAACGCTATCGATTAACTGGCTGATCATAGTACTGAAGTTATTCCGGACCCAGAGCCACCGGTTCCCCGGCAAAACCTTTCGCCACAGGGCGTAGGCCCAGACGTCATGGAGTTGGCTGATTAAGTAGGCAATGAGGCTGGCTGCGGCAACCCGGGGGAGAAAGCCGAAGATCTCCGCGAGGGCCGGTTGGATAAAATCCTCCGGGGCCGGGGAGAAAACCAGGCAGAGCTGCATGATTATTGTGGTGGCGATCAAGGCGAAGAAACCGGCATAGACAGCCTTGCGCGCCTCTTTTTCGCCATAGAACTCATTTAAGATATCAGTTACCAAAAACAATGAACCATAAATGATATTCCCCATGGTTGCAGTTAACCCAAAAAGCTGTACGATCTTCAAAACCTGCAGGTTGGCCAGGATGACACCCATTGCCGTCCAAATATAAAGGCCTGTCCGGCCGAAAAACCTGAAGGCCAGCAAGACCCCGGTGAAGGTGGTTAACATAAGGGCAAGCCATAACACTTCATTCATTCCTCTCCCCCCTAATGACAAAAGTTATCATTTGACTTCCTGGATAAATCCTAATAAAATAAAATTACACATATTATCACATTACTAGGAATTTAACAAAGATTTTCCACATTTTTTCTGGAGGCGTCCGCCCATGAGACCTGCAAAGAAAAGACCTGTTTTTCTCGGATTTTTCTTTTTCTCCCTGCTCGTTCTCTTTTCCCTGGGGATCAGGGGGCCGGGGCTGACCGGGGAAGCGAAGGGCCCGTCAACCGATGAGGTTGCCGCTGCCGTCAACCTCTATTACCAGGGAGATCTTGAAGCGGCTATTGCCGGGTACAGCCGGCTCCTTGACCGCTACCCTTCCTCTGCCGAAATCCGGCTGGACCTTATCCGCTTGCTCCGGGAAAAGGGGGATATGCCCAAGGCCCTGGAACACCTGGCTGCCCTGGTTGAAGAGTACCCGGAAGAAACAAGTTACCGGCTGGAACTGACCATCACTGCTTACCTGGCCTGCGAACCCGGGTTGGCCCTGGAAAGCTCCGCTTTATTGCCGGAAACCGCCGAAACCCTTTACTGGCGAGGTCTCATCTATAAAGATCTGCGGCGGGAGGCAGACGCCATCGAAAACCTGGAAAAATCCCTGGCTTTACAATCCTATCAACCCACTGCCCATTATTTCCTGGGCGAACTTTATTTTGCCCGCGGCGACTATAAAAATGCCCGGAGCCATTTCCTGCAAGCCTTGAAGCAGGAGCCCAATATGACCGCTGCTTTTTTCCCGTTGGCCCTAACCTATTCAATGCTGGCGGAGTACGAGTCCGCCTACAACCTGCTGCGGCGGGCGGAAACAAGCCTCCCCTGGGACCAGGCGATCAAGAAAGAGCGCGAAGAATTTGAAACCGCCCACCCGGCATTGGTGGAGAAGAGCCGCAGGGAAGAACGGCAACGCCTGGATACTACGGTTCTCCCGGAAGTCCAACCCGCCGCCGGGAGAGAGGAGATCCCGGATGTCCGGATCGGGCTGGCCGAAAAGCTCCAGGAGATCTATGTAAAAACCGGAGCCCATTTTACCCTCACGGAATCCGGCGCGCGCAAAAGCAGCAAAGCCAGCGGCCCCCCGCAGACGGTTTTGGTCTTCCGCCGGGTCAGCGGCGGTATTGAGGTGAGAAAGGCGGCGGACGGGTCGCTCTTCTACAAGAGTAAAGGCAACCGCCCGCTGGTGCTTTCCTACGAAAACCCCGGGGCCACCACCGCCCTTTTCAACCTCAGCTTTGGCGAAGGCTACTACTGGGCCGGCCGGGAAGACCGGATCTTCCGCGGGCAGATGGAGTTTTTACCACGCCCGGACGGGCTGACCGTTGTCAACCGGTTAAATATCGAAGAGTACCTGTACTCGGTGGTCCCGGCGGAGATGCCCTGTACCTGGCCGTCCGCTGCGCTGGAAGCCCAGGCGGTAGCCGCCCGGACTTACACCATTACGAATCTGGGGCGTTATGAAAGCCGCGGCTTTGACCTGCTGGCCTCGGTCCTCTCCGCTTATTACCCGGGGGTCAAAAGCGAGGATGTGGCCGCCCGGGCGGCGGTGGACGCCACCCGTGGGCTGATCCTTACTTTTAACGGCCGGCCGATTACCGCTGTTTACTCGGCGAACTCCGCGGGATTCACCGAAAGCAGCCGGGAGGTTTGGAATTTTGACCATTCCTACCTGCGGGCCGTCCCGGACAAGGAACTTCCCCCGGAGATCGACGCCTGCATGCCCCCGGCCGTCCTCGCCAAGTGGCTCAGGGAACGGCCCTTGACCCACAGCTCCAACCCGGCCTATTCGGCCCGGGCCGCCTATCGCTGGCAATTATGGGTCCCCCGCTGGGAATTGGAGGAACGCCTGGCCCGCGCAGGCGCAAAAGAAATCGGGGAGATCCTCTCCCTGACCACCGCCGGGCGCGGTCCCAGCGGGCGGGTGAAAGAGGTCTTGATCCGGGGGACCGCAGGCGAATACAGGATAAACGGGGATCCGATCCGTTCCCGCCTGGGGGGATTGCGCAGCAACCTCTTTGTTGTCGAGCCGAAGCTGGGCCCGGACGGCCGCCCGGAATACTTTATCTTCACCGGCGGCGGCTGGGGGCACGGGGTCGGCATGTGCCAGAGCGGCGCTGCCGGGATGGCCGCCGCCGGCTATTCCTGCCGGGAGATCCTTGACCATTACTACCCCGGCGCCGAACTCACCAAAAGGTACTGAAATACACCAATACACCACGAAGAAAGGTGCTGAAAGAGACCAAAAAATCCAACCAAAAGGCAGTGAAAGACACCCTTTTCCGCCGCACCCTTTTCCGCCCTTAAAACAAGTATGTTCTAATAGAAATATCCCATGGCATATGGTAAAATATATGCCATGATTTGTCTCAGGAAAAAATCGAGAAAGGGGTGTCTTGAGTGGCTGAAACCCGGAAGAAAAACCCGGTGATCGGCGGGATCCTTTCCGCTCTCTTCCCCGGCATCGGCCAGCTTTATAATGAAGACTACGGGAAAGCCGTTGTTTTGATTGCCGTGACCATCACCACCATCAGCGCCCTCGTTTATTCCCTTCTCACCACCGTGCCCATGTTTCTTCCAGGCAAGCAATTAAACCTCCAGTCAATCCAGGCCGGACCCGTCACCGCCCTGGTCAGCACCGTTTTGATCACGATCGCCGTCTGGTTTTACGGGATCATCGATGCGATCACCTGTGCGCAGCGCCTGTCGGCCAGGCCCGGCGGTGCTCCCCCGGAGACGGCGGGGAAAGAGAGCGAAGGGGTAAAGGCCCTCGGGGCGATTCTGGTGGTTGCCGGGGTTATTATTCTCCTTTTGCAATTTGGGATCGGCTGGGGGTACCTCTTGCGTTACGGGGGGCCGGCGCTTTTGGTTCTTTCCGGCATCTATCTGCTGTTACAAGGCACAGGAGTCTTAAAAAAATACCGCCGCCGCCCGCGCCCGCAACCGCAACCGCAAAAGCGGGATTAAAAGCTATCCGGACGACGGCGCCGTCTTTGCCTCATTTCTTCAGTTCGACCACGGTTACGCCGAGCCCGCCTTCGCCAATCCCGCCCAGGCGGTAGCTTTTCACCTGCGGGTGTTCACTGAGAAACTGGGTGACCGCGCTCCGCAAGGCCCCTGTTCCTTTACCGTGGATCAGGACGGCGGAAGGCAGGCCCGCCAGGAAAGCCTCGTCCAAGTACTTATCGACCGTTTCCAATGCTTCTTCCACATTCATCCCCCGGAGGTCAAGCCGGGATGAGATGGTCGCGCTCTTGCTGACCGCCGACCGTTTGATGCCGCCCTTTTCCCCCCGGCCTTGCCGTTCCGGAGCCCGGGAAACTTCCGCCAGCCCGGCGCAGGGCACCCAGACCCGGAGGCCGCCTTCCACCTGTACCTGCGCCTGGCCGTTTTTTACTTCCAAAACGACGCCTTCCTGTTCCAGATGGGGAAGGCGTACGGTTTTCCCGGGCAGGATCTCCCCGGGGGATCCGCCCCCAACAAATAGCCCTGCTTCCTCCGGTATTTCCGCCAGCCGCCCGGCCAATTGCCTGCGGGCCTCATTGGCGATCTCGCTTTGGTCCTCAGGGGCGGCCTCGCGCAGGCGGCGCAGGAGATTCTCCATCTCCCGCCGGGTCTCCCGGATCAGGTTCCGTGCTTCTTCCCGGGCTTCCCGTAGCAGGCTTGCCCGCTCCCCTTCGAAACGGCCAAGCTTCTCTGTGTACTCCTTCTCCTTCTTCTCCAAAGCCAAACGAAGCCGGGCGGTCTTCTCCCGCTCCGCCTCCAGTTCTCTCTTTTCCTCTGCGATCTGCCCCAAAAGCTCCTCGAGGTTCCGGGTGCCGGGGGCCACCAGTTGCTGCGCCTCTTCAATAATGGCCTTCTCCAGCCCCAGGCGGGCGGCGATAACAAAGGCGTTGCTCTGCCCGGGAACTCCGGTGAGCAGGCGGTAGGTGGGCCGCAAGGTCCGGGGGTCAAAATCCACCGAGGCATTCTCCACCCCCGGGGTGTTGTAGGCAAAGATCTTCAACTCGCTGTAATGGGTGGTGGCCACGGTCCGCACCCCGCGGCTGTGCAGGGTCTTGAGGATAGCCGTGGCCAGTGCCGCGCCCTCGGCCGGATCCGTACCGGCGCCCAGTTCGTCCAGGAGCACCAGGCTGTTTTGGTCTTGCGCCGCTTCCATGATGGGGACAATATTGCTCATATGTGAAGAGAAAGTACTCAAACTCTGCTCGATACTTTGTTCGTCGCCGATATCGCTGTAAATGCCGGTGAAAACCGCCATCTCCGACCCGGAACTGGCCGGTATGTGGAGGCCGGCCTGGGCCATCAAGGTCAGGAGCCCGGTGGTCTTCAGGCTGACAGTCTTCCCCCCGGTGTTGGGCCCGGTGATGATGAGAACATGGAAATCCCCGCCCAACTCAAGATCGATCGGGACTACTTCCCCTTCCAACAGCGGGTGGCGCGCTTGCAAGAGGCGGATAAAGCCCCTGGTATTCAGGACCGGTTCGGCTCCCCCGATACTCAGGCTGTAACGGGCTTTGGCAAAAGCCAGATCAAGACGGGCCAGGATCTCCTGGTTCGCCAGGATCCCGGCGGCTGCTTCCCCCACCTGGCGGCTGAGTTCAGTCAGGATCCTTTCGATCTCCTCTTTGATCTCTGCTTCCACCCGGCGCAGCTTGTTGTTGAGTTCCACCACGGCCATGGGTTCAATAAAAAGCGTGGCGCCGCTGGCCGACTGGTCATGGACAATACCGGGGATATACTGCCGGAATTCCTGTTTGACCGGGAGGACGTACCGGCCGTTCCTGATGGTGACCAGCGCCTCTTGGAGGTATTTCTGGGTCTCCCCCGACCGGGTAAGGGCGTCAAGCCGCTCGCGGATGCTGTTCTGGAGCGTCTGGGCTTGCCGGCGCAGGCTGCGCAAGACGGGGCTGGCCTCGTCCCGGACCTCGCCGTCGGGGCCAATGGCTTTAGTCAAAGCCGCTTCCAACTGGGGAAAGGTTGTTAACCCCGCCGCCAGGGCGGAAAGAACCGGCGCCCTCTCCTCTGCCTCTTCCCCCAGGGATTTCCGGAGTAATCTCGCGGCCCGGAGGGTGGCGCCGGTAGCCAGGAGTTCTTCGGGGGATAACACCTTTCCTCTCCGGGCCCCTTCTGCCGCCGCCCGGAGGTCAAAGATACCGTCCAGCGGGACCCGGCTGGTTTGCCATAATTCCCTGGCTTCAGTGGTTTCTTTTTGCGCCCGCGCCACTTCCTCCAGGACGGTTGCGGGCTGCAAGGAAATGGCCAACTCCTCGCCGGGCTTGGAAGCGGTAAAGCCCGCGAGGATCTGGCGGATCTTGTCAAACTCCAGGATCCGTGCGGATTTTTCCTGCAGGTTTTCAGTTTTTCCCATTTTGGACCAAACCACCGCTCTGGGCAACGGTCACCGGGCGCACCAATGCTTCCCGGAGGACCTCGTCCATAGTTTCCACAGGAACAAAATGAATCTTCCTGGCAATATTGGCGGGAATCTCTTCCATGTCGCGGGTGTTTTCCTTCGGCAAAATCACCTTTTTAATCCCCGCCCTGTGGGCGGCCAGGATCTTCTCCTTGAGGCCGCCAACCGGCAACACCCTGCCCCTGAGGGTAATCTCGCCGGTCATGGCCACATCGCTCCGGACCGGGATATTGGTCAAAGCGGAAATAACCGCCACCGCCATGGTGATCCCGGCCGACGGCCCGTCCTTGGGGATCGCCCCTTCCGGGACATGGATATGCAGGTCATTTTTCTTATGAAAATCCTCGGCAATCCCTAGGGGCCGGGAACGCAGGTAGGTGACGGCCGCCTGGGCCGATTCCTGCATAACCTCGCCCAATTTGCCGGTGAGGATCAACTCGCCCTTACCATTAACCACCGAGACCTCGATGTGGAGCAGGTCCCCGCCCACTTCCGTCCAGGCCAGGCCGGTGGCCACCCCCACCCGGTCTTTCTCTTCGATCGTCCCATAACGGTACCGGGGAACCCCCAGGTACTTGTGGAGGTTCTGCCTGGTGACCCGGACCGGCGGTTTCGCCCCGCCAACCAAACGCCGTGCCACCTTCCGGGCGATCGCCGCCAATTCCCGTTCCAGGTTGCGGACCCCGGCCTCGCGCGTGTAGGACCGGATAATCTCCTGCAACAGCCCGTCGGAGAGGGTGAAATCCCCTTCTTCCAAGCCGTGCTCCTTTATTTGTTTTGGCAAGAGGTGTCTCTTGGTGATCTCCACCTTTTCCTCTTCTGTGTACCCGGAAAGCTGGAGGACTTCCATCCGGTCCAAAAGCGGCGCCGGGATATTATGGGCGGTATTGGCTGTCGTGATGAATAGGACCTGGGAGAGGTCGAAGGGCACTTCCAGGTAATGATCGCCGAAGTTACAGTTTTGTTCGGGGTCCAGCACCTCCAAGAGGGCTGCGGAAGGGTCTCCCCGGAAATCCACACTCATCTTGTCGATCTCGTCCAGGAGGATCACGGGGTTTTTCGAACCGGCCTGGCGCATGATCTGGATAATCTTCCCGGGCATGGCCCCAATATAGGTGCGGCGGTGCCCGCGGATCTCCGCCTCGTCCCTGACCCCGCCAAGGGAGAAGCGGACAAATTTCCGGTTAAGGGCCCTGGCGACCGAACGGGCCAGGGAGGTTTTGCCCACCCCCGGCGGGCCGATCAGGCAGATGATCGGTCCTTTCAGGCTCTTTGTTAGCTGGCAGACGGCCAGGTATTCAAGGATCCGTTCTTTTACCTTTTCCAGGCCGTAATGGTCCTCGTCAAGAACCCTCTGGGCCGCGTCCAGGTCCAGATGGTCTTCGGTATAGACATTCCAGGGAAGCGCCAGCAGCCAGTCGAGGTAATTCCGGACCACCACCGCCTCTGCGGCCATGGGCGGCATCTTCTCCAGGCGCCGTACTTCCCGGAGGGCCTTTTCTTCTACGTCCTCCGGTAACTCCTTCTCTTTTATTTTCTGCTGGTATTCGTCGATCTCAGCCAGGCGGTCGTCTTGTTCGCCCAACTCTTTTTGAATGGCCTTTATCTGTTCACGCAGATAATACTCTTTTTGCGACTTTTCCATCTGCTTTCTTACCCGGAGCTGGATCTTCCGTTCCACTTCCATCACTTCCAACTCCCGGATAATGATGGCGTAGAGTTTTTCCAGGCGTTCCCCGGGGGAGACGGCTTCGAGGATCCTCTGTTTATCCGCGATCTTCAGATTGAGGTGGGCGGCGATAATATCAGCCAGCCGGCCGGGTTCTTCGATATTCCGTACGGACGAGAGCACTTCCGGGGGGATGTTTTTCCCCTTTTTCACGTACTCTTCGAAGCGGAGCAATACGGTACGCATTAAAGCCTCGTCTTCCGGGCTTTTTCCCTGCGTTTCTTCGATTCTCCCGGCCAGGACCAGGTAATAGGGTTCGGTCTGGAGATATTTGATTATTTCAACCCGGCAAATCCCTTCCACCAATACCCGGAGCGTCCCGTCGGGCAACTTCAGAAGCTGTTTGACCTCGGCCATGGTCCCGTAGGGATAGATATCACCGGCCAGGGGGTTGTCGATCCCGGCCTGGTACTGGGCGGCCAGGATGATCAGTTTATCCTTTACCATCGCTTCTTCCAGGGCATTAACGGACTTATCCCTCCCCACGTCCAGGGGGACCACCATCGAAGGGAAAACAACTACCCCCCGCAGGGGAAGCAACGGCAACTGTATCTGGGATCTCTTTTTTGTTGATTTTACGTTTAAAGCAGTAGACACCGGCTTCACCTCCGTTCATGCCGGATACACTCTGTTCCTCAGTCACTAACAAACAGGCACAAGAAATCCGCTGTTTTTCTCCAGGCAAACACGGAAGACCTGCTGCTCCTTACAGACAAACGTGGAAAACCCGCTGTTCCTTAAAGGCAAACACAAAAACCCGCCGCTCCTCACAGGCAAGCACAGAAAACCCGCTGCTGTTTACAGGTACTCACAGAAGATTCGCAATCAGCCGGGGGATTCCTCCTGTTATTATCTGGAGCATTCCGGAACGTTCTTAATCGTTCCAAGAGCGTTCTAAAGCGTTCCTGGTTATTTCTTTTTCCTTTTTACTTCCGGCCGAAAAAGCCGGCCTCCGTCAAAAGCTCCCGCTTAACGGCGGCGGCTCCGGGGGACAGCAACACGCTATAGGTTTGCGGGTAGCGTAAACGCCGGTACTCGCCGGGGAGCGCGGCCAGGTTGGCGAGGGCCCGCTCCCGGATGGCCTCCAGGTCTTCCGGTCCGGCCAAAAGTTTTCCCTTCTCCACCAGCTTTTGGAGGAGGGGTTTCCCGGACCCGGCGGTGAAGTTCACTTCCTTGAAGAGGTTTTCCCGGTCAAAACCCTTGACTTCACCGGTTTGGATCTCCTCGCCCTCCAAATAGAGGAGATCAGCGAAGGGCGCCCCGTTGGGCAGGTAATAGCGGACCACCTGTTTGCGGCCGGGATCCGTGATCTTGCTGATGTTACCGGAGATTTTAATCTTCGGTTCCCACCCCTGCCCGTTCTGGATGGCAACGATCTTATAGACACCGCCCAGGGCCGGGTGGTCCCGGGAAGTAATCAGATGCGTCCCCACACCCCAGGAGTTCACCTTTGCCTGCTGGCGTTTTAAATCGGCGATCAGATCCTCTTCCAGTTCGTTGGAGGCGACGATCAGCGGGTCTTCAAATCCCGCCTCCCGGAAGAGGCGCCACGCCTCTTTGGAGAGTTTGGCCAGATCCCCGGAGTCAAGCCGGATCGCCCCCCGCAGCGGCAGGCCCTTCTCCCGGAACTCTTTAAAAACCTTTACCGCATTGGGGATACCGCTGGTTAAAGGGTCATAGGTATCCACCAGTAAAACGGGGTTATCCGGGAAGATCTCTATATAAGCCCGGAAGGCCTCTATTTCACTGTCGAAACTCATTACCCAACTGTGGGCATGGGTGCCCTTGACCGGGATCCCGTAGATCCGGCCGGCCAAAGCGTTGGAAGTTCCCACACAGCCGCCGATATATGCCGCCCGGCTGCCGGTTACCCCGCCGTCCGGGCCCTGGGCCCGGCGCAGCCCAAACTCGAGCACCGGGTCCCCTTCCGCGGCATAGCAGATCCGGGCCGCCTTGGTCGCCACCAAGGTCGGGTAGTTTAAGGCGTTGAGCAGGAAGGCCTCCAGGAGTTGGGCGGAAGCCAGCGGCCCTTCCACGCGGACCAGCGGTTCATAAGGAAAGACCACTGTGCCTTCGGGTACCGCCCAGAGATCAATCTCCAGGCGAAAAGAACGCAAATAGTCCAGGAATTCGGCGGGAAAACCCACCTGCCCGAGATAACGTAAATCCTCTTCTGTAAAGGAGAAATTATCAATAAAGGCCAGGACCTGATCTAAACCGGCAAAGAGGGCAAAAGCGTTATGCGGCGGCAGTTCCCTGAAGAAATACTCGAAACAGACCCGCCGGTTTTCACGGCCCTTTTTCCAGAACCCGTACATCATCGTCAGTTCATAGAAATCGGTGAGCAGGGCCATGTCTTTCCGTTGCATCCAGTTGACTGCTGCCCCTGTCATTCCCCACTACTCCCTATCTCGGCATCGGTGATAATCCCCACTCCGGCCGCGCGCAACTCATTGAGGGCATCTTCCACCGTCCCGGGAGGATTATCCACCCCCCGGCTGGCATTGACCACCACGAAGGCGCGAAAACCCGCTTTTAAAGCGTCCAGGGCCGTGGCTTTCACACAGTAGTCGGTGGCCAGGCCGGTTATATAGACCGTATCCACTTGCCGCTCCCGCAGCTTCTCCGCGAGCCCTGTGCCCTGAAAACCGCTGTAGGCTTCCACCGCCGGGTCAGTCCCTTTGTCAACAATGATACCGTCCGGGCGCACCAGCAAATCCGGGTGGAACTCGGCCCCCGGCGTCCCGGCCACACAATGCGCGGGCCAGGATTTATCGATGAACTGCGGGTTTTCGGCAAAGCTCACATGGTTCGCCGGATGCCAGTCCCGCGTATAAACCACTGTATCAAAGGAATTTACCAACCTGTTGATTACCGGAATAATCTCGTCGCCGCCGGCAACCCCCAAGGCGCCGCCGGGGCAAAAATCATTCTGGAGATCCACAACAATCAGAGCTTTTCCCATCAAACGATCCCTCCCGCCAAACAAGCATCGGAAAAAACTTGCTTATGCCTATTATATATTTCGTTGCAACAAGGGATAACCCTTCAGAATTCATTATAGGGATTCTTCTTTACCCGCCGGGGTAATCCTCCCTCTTTACCTTTTTCTGCGCCTGTGCAACAATAATTTTACAAACAAAAAACCCGCTGTCTTCCTGCGCCTCCCTTGGCCTTGGCAGCTCGAACCTCTTTCTTTACCGCTTTTTAATGAATTTGTAAGGAGGCGCCAGGCCGCCGGTGAACAATATATAATTATGGGAGGAGCGCCAAAAGCAAAGGAGGAATGGGGATGAGAAAGGTGATTGTCGGCGTTATGGGGGGCGGGGAAGGCGCATCCGAAGAGGTTTGCCGCCTTGCGTATGAACTGGGCAGGTTAATTGCCCAGGAAGGCTGGGTTTTATTGAACGGCGGCCGCGACGTCGGGGTGATGGACGCCTCCGCCAAAGGGGCCCGGGAGGGCGGGGGGTTGACCATTGGTATTCTTCCGGACCGGAACGCCGCCAACGCTTCACCATATATCGACATACCCATCTTGACAGGCTTTGGCGACGGGCGGAACTATATCAACGTTCTCAGCAGTAATGTGGTGGTGGCTTTACCGGGGCGGACGGGAACCATCTCCGAAATCGCCCTGGCTTTAAAGAACGGCAGGACTGTCATCCTGCTCGATTTCGACCTGGGCGATCTCTTCTCCGAATACCGGAAAGCCGGCCTGATGATCTCGGTGAAAAAACCGGAAGAAGTGATTAGGGAGATCAAAAAAATCCTGGCCGACAGCCATCTGTTTTCTTGAGATTTTTACCGGGCGACGGATGCGCGGGCAAAACCGGTTCTCCCGGAAAACGGAGACAGTTCTCCCGGAAAAAATAAAGAAAACCGGAAATCTCCGGTTTTCTTTATTTTTAGAGGTAAATAGAAGCGCCGCGCGCCAAGGCAAATAACAACGCGATGAAAATGCCCTCTTTTTATAGGGCTATTGAATCTCAACCCGCCGCCCCCGCGGCGTAGCCGGTTCGACCTTGGGCAGGCGGACTTCCAGGACGCCGTCGCGAAAAGTGGCTTTGACACCCTCGGTCCGGACCGGCGCTTGCAATGGGATCCGGCGGATAAAGGAACCCCGCCGGCGTTCCCTCCGGTAAAACCGCTCGTCTTCCGCGGTTTTTTCCTCTTGGATCTCTCCCTGGAGAGTCAGGGAGTTTTCATCCACCGTCAACTCAATATCCTCCCGCCTCATCCCGGGGAGGTTGGCCCGGACGATGAATTCCCCGGCCGTTTCGGCCAGATCCACCGATGGTTGCCAAAAACCCCGCTCAAAAAGGCGGGAGATGGG
>ERZ773359.5182-NODE-5182-length-12719-cov-3.801169_pt1 | contig 12719 bp, 12 predicted proteins | sample MGYA00374955_ERZ773359 | MGnify/ENA primary metagenome ERZ773359 (study PRJEB29098, sample SAMN04486028) | biogas fermenter metagenome | study: EMG produced TPA metagenomics assembly of the Biogas fermentation microbial communities from Germany - Plant 4 DNA1...
TGCCTGCAGAGGGTATCTGCGGAACAGAGAGAGTATGCAGGAGCGTGCGCGCCATCGAGGATGACCGAAACCGACACCACCAACACCAAGAGCCAGACGGATGGACTGCTTGAACTTATCCTGGACCCGAAGAACCTCAATAAAGCCTTTAAACAGGTGAAGAGCAACAAAGGGGCGGGTGGGATAGACGGCATGCAGGTAAGCGATCTCCTGCCTTACCTAAAGGAACACGGACAAGAGATCATACAGTCCATCCGGGGTATGTCTATGCTGTAGACATCGACCTGGAGAAGTACTTCGACACGGTCAACCAGAGCAAGCTCGTCCAAGTGCTATCTGAGACGATAGAGGACGGACGGGTTATCTCTCTCATCCACAAATTCCTGCGAGCAGGGATAATGGTGGATGGAGTGTTCGAGGAAAGCCCAGAGGGAGTACCCCAAGGAGGACCACTCAGTCCTCTTCTGGGAAACATCATGCTCAATGAATATGACCAGGAGCTTGAGAGGCGTGGCCATCGATTTGTGCGCTATGCAGACGACATGCTCATATTGTGCAGGAGCAGGCGGGCTGCGGAACGCACCCTCACCAGCATCACTAAGTTCCTGGAACAGAAGTTGTTCCTGAAGGTCAACCGGGAAAAGACAAAGGTGGACCATGTTAGGTACGTCAAGTTCCTGGGATACGGCTTCTACAGAACCAAGGGCGAGGCTCGGCTTCGGGTCCATTCGAATCGGCGCCAGCGAGGAACAGGCATGGATGTGGGCCAATACAAGGAAGGGCTATTGGCGCATCGCCAACAGCCCAATCCTGAACACCTCACTCTCCAACGAACGCTTTCGTCGAATGGGTTACTTGAGTTTTTCTGACTATTACTCTTCCGTCAAGGCTTAAGGTGTCAACTTTGGAACCGCCGGATACCGAACGGTATGTCCGGTGGTGTGGGAGGTCGGCTACTCAACTAATGGGTAGCCTCCTACCCGATTTAAGGGCTTACTTTGCTGACGAAATTGTGATGGTGACGGTGTCTGTGTACTGGCCACTGCGGATGAGGTGCCAGATTTCCTCGGCCTTGTCTTGGTCAGTACGACTCCGGAGGAATCGTGCTTCGAGCTGCATCCGGATCATGCCTGGATTGTCCTTGTCATAGTCCCATTCGAATTTCTTGGTCTTCCATCCCCCTGCGCCGAAGCTATTGGCGCTCACGCTGTATCCAGGGAAGTAGTAGTCAATTAAGCTGGTGAGTAGAGAGTTTTTCGTTCCGTTTGCATCGCTAAACCCATCGGACTTCATCCCTACCAAGACGTCATCGTTTGTTCTAATCAGGATCGGCACATAGGACCAGCGTTGTCCAAAACCAAGACCGAAGTTGATATCACCGATGTCGATTGCAGCACCGGTTTCCTCACCACCTATCTCCAGTTCTGCATAGTGGAGTAGGTTGATAGAAACATCGATATTGCCTGTTAATGGAGCACCTGTTACGTCGTGTCCCGGCGGAAGTTTGTCAAATCCGCTCTCAAGCGGGCCGTTTGCTGTATAGGCCAGCACCCCAGAGCTGAGGCTCAGCACAGTCGCCAATGCGATTAACAGAACTAATCTCTTCATACGTGCAATTCCTCCCTAATGTTTTGTTTTTGGTGTTCTTCAGTTTCATGCATAGCCCACACGAAAAACCGCGAGTTTCGTCCTAGCGTGCTTCCGGCTCGAGCCACCTCCTTTTTCTTCCCGCTACTATGTTTACCAAGATTTCCCTTAAGTATGCATTAAGAAATGGGAAACTTCTGGTCTCCCACCGTTGGGAGATCTTTCGGATTGGCAAAATCACCAGGCATTACTATCACTGGCAGCGTGGGGACACATAGCTTGTTGTATGGATCTTGGCTACTGTGAGATCGTGAGGGGGTGGAAACGCAGTGGAAAAATCGCCGGCTCGGCCCACGCTCCAGGACGTGGAGGTCATGCTGACGAACGCCAAGGCTCAGCTGGAAAAGGCGAGCCCTGAGCAGAAGGCACTATGGGAAGAACACATCCGCCGGCTGGAGCAGACTCTAGAAAAGATCAAGACAAAGCTGTAAGCCCACGCAGTTCACTCTGTACAGAAGGGAGGTTGTAAGTGTGGCTTCTAATCAAGGGACACTGTTCTGGATTGCGTTTCCTGGCAATCTCGAACCCGGTGCAGCGCTTTATATCCTGGCAGAATTCACCACGGACTTTACGGTGGCTGTTCCCGGCCAGAATTTCAGCGTTACTGGAACCGCAGGTCCCGGCGCTCCGGGGATCGTACAGCTCCCAGAAGCAGTGGCAGCGGTTCAGACTAACGAGACTGTGGAGGCCAAAGGTATTCGCGTGACCGCCTCGCGGCCTGTGACCGTCATTCTCCGCAGCCCGCTGTCCCCAGGGCAGAGCGATGAGGCGTATTTGGCTCTACCTGTGGCGCTGTTAGGAACAGACTACTACGTGACATTGGGGTATGAGGAAAGCGTGAGTGCCCGAGGCTTTCCGGGAAACACGGAGCCCAGCCAGCTCACTATCGTGGCGGCGGAGTCAGGCACTAATGTTACTGTTATTCCATCTTGCCTAAGCCTTTCCGGCAGCGATCCGGGGGTTCCCGTTAACATCACCCTGAATGCAGGGGAAGTGTGGCAGTACCGCTGCGGGTTTCGGGGAGATGTGACAGGCACCAGGGTCACCAGCAGCAGGCCCATCGCAGTCTTTGGGGGGAGCCGCTGCTCCGACGTTCCTCCCGGAGTTGGGTTTTGCGATTACTTGGTGGAGCAGCTGATCCCCGTTCGGATGTGGGGAACAGTCCACTTGGTGCCGCCCATTCAAAACGGAGCAGCTAACTTGGTGCGGGTTTTGGCCGCAGAAGACAACACCTGGGTCTACTTTGATAACGGAACGGGTACCACAGCAGTAGAGCTGAATGCAGGGGAGTTTTCCGAAGGCTTTTACGATGTGCCGCTAATGATCACCAGCAGCAGGCCGGTGTTGGTGGGGCAATACGGCGTTGGGGCGGCACAGAACCCGTTCAATCCTGAACGGGATCCGTTTTTTGTGCAGGTCTTCTCAACCCGCCTGTTTACCCCGGAACACCGCTTCTACAGTCCACCTGGCTACGAGAACTTCGTGAACATCGTCGCTCCCATAGATGCAGAAGTGGTACTGGACGGCAGTCCCGTAACAGGCTTCACTCCTATGCCTGGCGGCAGCTACAAATGGGCGACATCCCAAGTCAGCACGGGAGAACATGTTATGACGGGCACCGAGCCAATCATGGGCTATGCCTACGGCCTGAGGACCGATGCCGCCTACGGGTATCCAACTGGTTTGGCCTTTTCACCGCTTGATCCTGCGGACATCTGGCTGATCAGCGCAGTGCTGCTGTCTATTGTCATACTCGCCGTAGTCAGCGCCTAGAAAGAACCGGGGGACCCGCCCCCGGTTTGATTTTTCTATCTGATTATATCCCGTTTGCTGTAGCCTGTGAAACCAATTACCATGAGTATTGCGGCAGTGATGGCGCTGAGGAAAACGGTGCCCGCACTCACCTCTTCCAGGGGAATGCTGGGGATGTGACCCCACGGCGTGAGTTTCTTGGTCCATTCGGGCAGGCGCAGGAGGCTGCCGAAGTAGGTTGTGAAAAGTGATGCGCCTAAGTAGATCCAGACCAGGTTTGTGTGCTGCGGGAAATAGCCGATCAAAGCGGCAGCTAGGCCGATCAGGATCCAAATTAGTGGAACGTAAACCAATGCCGCGGCGAGGGTTTCGCGAAGCGGAAACGGATCGCTTACCACTGCAGCCGCTGCCAGCCACAACCCCACAACGCTTAGGGCCTGCATCACGGCAGCTGCAGCCACTGCCACCACCAAGAAGGCCGCCATCAGGTGGTTCCGGGACACTGCTCCTGCCAGCAGGTGTTCAACCCGGTTGGCCCTTTCTTCACCCCGCAGCCTGAGGATGATCTGCAGGGCAGGAACAGCAGCGATCATGGACAGTATGGCCAGCAGCATTGCCAGGAACTGGTCTGTAAGGGAAAAACCTTCTACACTGGGGAGGATCTGCTTGTACAGGTCGCTGGTCTGGGCAAAGGTTTCGACGTCGCCAAAAATCGATCCGTAGGAAGCGCCCATGACAAACATGCCCACTGCCCAACAGGTGACGACTGTTTTCTCGAGGCGGAGGACCAGCCCGAGGGGGCTCTGCAGGAGGCGCGAAGCATACCTTCTGCCTGGCTTGGCTGGAATAATGCCTGCTTCTAGGTCGCGGGTAGTGTTGAGGCGGAAGGCGACGAGGATAGGCGCACCTGCCGCCACAAGAACCAGCACAACGGGCCACCAGTAGTTGTTGACGTAGACTTGTGCACGCAGTACCAGGCCCAACGGGGAAATCACGGAAAGAGGTTCACTGCTGATATCCCCGATCGCCCGCAGCAAAAAGGATAGCCCCAGAAAGGCGAAGGCGTAGGCAGAGGCAGTGCGAGACGTCTCAGTCAGCTGCGCAAAGAAGAGGGTGGCCGCGGCGAAAAAGATACCCGTTGCCGCCAAGACCGCCCCGTACAGGAGCGAGCCCTGCCAGTCCATTCCCTCCAAGCCCAGCAGCGCGAGGGGGACTGCCACCGCGGCTCCTAAGATAAGATTCGTCAGCACAAGGACGAGCACGGCTGAGGCGGCGTTAGCCAGCCTGCCCACGGGGAGAGAACGGACTACTTCGATGCGGCCCTGTTCTTCGTCACGCCTTGTGTGGCGAAGGATCAGGATGATGTTCATCACGGCCACGATTACTGCGGTAAACAGCAGCATCTGATGGGCCATAATTGCACCCATGTGGTAGTTATCAAGGCCGTAGCCCGGCCCCAGCATGGAGATGAGGGCGGGATTGGCAAAGGTTTGGGCAATGATCTCCCGCTCGGGTCCAGGGGGATACAAGCTGGGAAGCATCGCGGCTAAGACTGCAGACCAAAAGGCGATGGACACTACCCAAATGGGGATTTGAATGCGGTCTCGCCGCCAGATAAGGCCCGCTAAAGCCAGCGTGTTGGCAAACAACCTGGACAACTCGTTCACCCCTCTCGCTGGTAGTGGTGGATGAAGAGCTCTTCCAGAGTAGGTGGCGTGCTTTCAAGGGCAGTGATCTCGCAGCTGCTGATGTAACGGATAACCTCCCCAAGCCGCGGCGAATCTACCTGGAAAGTGAAACCGCCAGGGAATTCCTCCACATCGTGGACGCCCGGGATGTCATTGAGGTTGGGGATAGGTTTGGCCGTCTGCACCCGCACCTTGGTTCTGGTCAGGTGGCGCAGCTCGTCGAGGGATCCCGACTCAATGATCCTGCCCCTCCGGATGATGCTTACCCGGTCGCAGAGCTTCTCCACTTCCGATAAGATATGGCTGGAAAGCAAGACGCTCTTGCCAGCTGCCTTCGCTTCCCGCACGCATTCCTGAAAGACTAGTTCCATCAAGGGGTCCAAGCCAGAGGTAGGTTCATCGAGGATGTAAAGGTCCGCATCAGCTGCAAAGGCCGCTATAAGTGCGACTTTCTGGCGGTTGCCTTTGGAATAGGTGCCGCATTTCTTGGTGGGATCCAGGTCAAACCGCTCGATTAACTCGTCTCGACGGGGTTTGTTGTGGCCGCCCCGCAGTTTGACAAACAGGTCGATCACTTCGCCGCCGGTGAGGTTGGGCCAGAGGCTGACTTCTCCCGGGACGTAGGCAATGCGCTTGTGGATTTCCACCGCATCTCGCCACGCGTCCATCCCGAAGATCTGAGCTGAACCGCTGTTGGCTTTGATGATCCCCAAGAGAATCCGAATCGTCGTGGTCTTGCCTGCACCATTTGGCCCAATAAAGCCGTAGATTTCACCCTGCCGCACCTCCAGGCTGATGCCATCCAGGGCAGTAACGCTGCCGAACTTCTTCGTGACGTCATTGACCTTCAGAATCGCCATGGTCTACCTCCTTGTACAGTGCCAGCCTCACGCCAGGACTTCTACATATTTCATGACAAGTGAGAGCGCACGAGTCTTTTTGGCGTACAGCAGCAGTTTATCAATGTCCCTGTTAGGTCTGCGCAGGTAAGCCAGAAAACCTTCCCTGACCAAATCAGAGCCGAGCTTCTTCTCATACCTGGCACAGTCGCAGAGCGTCTTTTCGGCGTCGTAAATCATGACAGTGTTTCCCAGAACGTCAATGGCCATCGGCCCTGTTTCAAACTGGTTGGTTGAGAAGTAGAACAGGCTGATCGGGGGATGATCGGGAAGGACCGGCTTCGTTCCATCCCGATGCACGGCAACCTGGTATTCCTCGGGCTGGCGCTCGCTCATCCCGTGGTAGTACAGTGCTGACAGCAGACAGATAACACCGTGCGGAACCAGTTTGGACACGTCGAGGATCTCCTCGTGGCCTGCAAAAGGGTAATGTGCAGAGCGGAACAGTCCACGCTTGATGGGGATAATCCAGTTTCGTCCCAGCATGATCCTCATCTGATCGCGAGTTATGCCTGCTCGCAGCAGATCGCCGGTAGTGGCATACCCTCCAGTTCTGCGCATCATTTCCGTGCAGTGGTAGAGTAGGGGTCGGTAGTGCAGTGAGATCTTCTCCTCTTCATCCGCACTTGCCCTTTTGTGCGGATGATTTTGCTAAGGCACGCGAAAGGCACTGCCTTTATTCAGATGTGCCTTCGGATCTATGGATTCGCGGTGGTCTGGGGCCGTAATACTGGTAGTACTGGACCTCAATATTGCCGTTGTAAAGCTTGCGGCGCTTGGAGGCCGGTTTGCCGAAGAGCTTCTCAAAATCAGGGTGGGCGGTGAGAATGTAGTACGACCAGGTATCAAATCGCCGGAAGGTCTTGGCAATTTCCTTGTACAATTTGGCCACTTCATCCCGTTCGCCGATGCGTTCCCCATAGGGGGGATTACAGATGATTTTGCCGTACTTGCGTTTCGAGCTGATCTCCCCCACGGGCATGCACTGGAAGTGGATGTCACCGCCTACGCCTGCCTGCTCCGCGTTGTGCCTCGCAACTCTAAGGACCCGCTCATCTATATCCGTTCCCATGATGAATTCTGGTTTTTCCTGCCTGATGGCATCCTGGGCTTCTTCTCTGGCCACCGACCAGGTGGACTCGGAAATCCAAGGCCAGGATGAGCAGGCAAAATCCCGGTTCAGTCCCGGAGCGATGTTGCGGCCGATAAGCGCAGCCTCTATGGGAATCGTTCCTGAACCGCAGAAGGGGTCAATGAGAGCCACATCAGGATACCACTTGGCCAGCATAAGCATAGCTGCTGCGAGGGTTTCTTTCAAAGGAGCATCGCTGATCAATGTGCGGTAACCCCGTTTATGTAGGCCTGGGCCAGAAGTATCAATCGTAAGTGTCGCCACGTCCTTGAGGAGCGCTACCTCGATCTTGAATAAGGGGCCATCTTCGGGAAACCAGGTAAGCCTATACTTCTTCTTCAGGCTTTCCACGATCGCCTTCTTCACAATTGCTTGACAGTCGGACACGCTGAAAAGGGTCGATTTGATCGATTTGCCCTCCACTGGAAACTCCGCATTCGCCGGCAGTAAATCTGTCCAGGGTAGGGCTTTCGTCTTTTCGAAGAGCTCGTCGAATGTGGTGGCTGTAAACTCGCCCACCTTCAGGCGCACGCGATCAGCCACCCTCAGCCAGAGGTTGCTGCGGCAGATCGCGAGCTCATCAGCGGAAAACTCGACGCGGGCGTTTTCTACGCGCACGTCGTCATAACCGAGCTTTCTCACTTCTTCTGCCACAACAGACTCTAGGCCAAAGGTGGCGGTGGCGATCAGGTCCAATTTGGACACACAGGTTCATCCTTCCCAAACTTCCATGATGACTTATTATACCACAAAGCCCAGCGGCAAACCGCTGGGCTTTATGGGAGGGAAGGCAGTTTTAGAAGGACCAGCGCAGTCCGGCAGAAATGCGGTGTCCCCGATCCTTGTTTATGGAAAGCTTGACAAACACGCTGACGTTTTCTTTGACGGTGTAACCGACCTCGGATTGGACCGTTCCCCCATCGTCTTCGGCACCAGAAAGATAGCGGAAGCGGAAGTTGAACGGGCGTCCATCGTAAAAGGCGTCAAACCAATACATAGACTTGTGATGCTTGAACCCCGTAAGGTCAAACACTGCGGGCATCCACCCACCGGACAGGACCAGTCCGGGCATGGCTTCGATGGAATCTCCCAACCCAAGGGCGGCGTAGGCTTGGTCGTTGTACCAGAAGATCTGCAGTTCGACATCTAGCCCTTCCGGTAGAAGTCCAATTCCACCAGTAACCGAAGCCAGGGAGTAGCTTGTGTGTTGGAAATCTCCCCTCAGGTAGAAGCGCTGACCCAGCTGAAAGCCGCCTTCCGGGACCGCAACTGGGTTTATGGGCAGAGCGACCCAGACATAGTTGGAGCGGCCAAACGTCACCTGCTCGGGCCAAAGCAGCTCAGAGAATCCACCGAGGCCACCAATAGACAGAGCTTCTGTATCAGGGGGGTCAGTGACAACTTCAGCAGTGACAAATACCGCAAAATAGCGCTCTTCGGCGCGGTTGCTGCTGTTCGAGGTAAAGGTTACCACGGTGAGGGGAAGCTGTTCCCCGTCATTCAGGAGTGCCGTCGTGTGCACCAGATTATCCCCGCCGTGGGAACTAATAGCAAAGGCAGATGATATCTGGTTTGCATTAGGATCTATGACTAGAGGTGTTACCTCAATCTCAATGCCGCTGGTCCTGTACAGTGGTCCGTCAAGCGAAAGCCCTGGGATAAGCGTCTCTTCCACTACTTTCAGCGACGCAGTCTGTCCAACCGTGACAATTACCGCAGGTGCGGCCAGGCGCGCCCGCTGCTCGGATGTGCTGCGGGCAGAGAAGTGGAAGGGGAGACCCCCTAGGATACCGCTCACATGGGATCCCGCGAGCACCTGCAGGGCAAGCTCGGTAGCAGTGACCATACTGCGGAATTCGAAGCTCTCCAGGACTAGCTCTCGTTCCTCGGAGGTGAGCAGCTCAATAATCTCCAACTGGTAGCTAACCTGGGGAGGAAAACCGCTCTGAGCGACGCCAGCTGCGGCAATACTTAAGGTTATGAACCACACCAATGCGGCAGTCTGCAATACCTTCATAGTAAGTTGACCTCCTCATAGGGCGCCGCTCTAAAGGGCGTCCGAAGTGGTACCCGGCAGTATCTCTGCGGTGACAAGGATGAGGAGTTCCCGTTCCTCGGTCGCATCCGACTTGTCCGTGAAGAACCAGCGGATGAGGGGGAGGCGTCCTAGAATGGGTACGTGACTGTCTTGGTTGGTAGAGCTCTCCAGAGTCATGCCTGCCAAGAGCAGAGTTTGGCCGCTTTCCGCATAGACATCAGTGCTCACCGCACTGCGGCGGACACTCAATCCTTCATTGTTCTTTAGTTGACCAGATACGTGGCTGATCTCAGGGGAGATAGTTAGGCGCATCATGTTTCCTTGGACCACCACCGGCGTTACGTTCAAAGACAGGCCTACATTGACTTTTTCCATGCGGCTTGAGGAGTTGCTTGTCGTGGGCAAGACAACATAGTGCGTTTCGCCAGAAAAAAGGTCGACTGTTTTGCCGCTTGTTGTGATAACTCGTGGATTGGCATGAATTTCTGCCTTTTGTTCGGCCTCCAATGCTCGCAGCGACGCCAGCACCTTACCAAACACACCGAAACTGAACACGCTGTTGCTGTAAGAAATGCCATCTAGCCAGGAACTACCTTTTTCGCCGCTTGGGTCGTAGCTCACAAGGCCTGCTCCCCATTCCTCAAGTGCGGCCCGGGAGACCTCGGTCACTACTGCCTGGATGAGGATCTGCTGGCTTGGCTGATCCAACTGCTGCAAGAGCTCCAAGATCCGTTCCAGGGTTGCCTGCGGCGCAGCGATCGTGACGATGTTGCGGTACAATCCGGTATTGACGTATTTGCGGTAAATGTCAGGCATCAGCTCGGCAACATCCGCCGCACTTAGGTGCTGCAGCTGGTAGGTTGCGGTGACGGCAAAGTTCCTAAAGGACGGACTGGCTGGATCGGCGGTACCAATGAAGTAGAAATCGTCGATTTTGTGAACCTCATATCCTCCAGGAAGTGCTAACATACGCAGGGCTTGGTCAAGGGGAACATCCACTAAATCCAAGGTGACAACTCCCTGCACATTTGCGTCAAGAATTATGTTCACACCGGTTTGGAGGGTGAGTTCTGTCACGGCGTCCCGCAAGTCGTTCTGCACGAACACAATGGATACAGTAGGCTCATCCCCGAAGGCGGTGCCTGGCAATGCCAACAGCAACACAATAAAGCTGATCAAGAACATTCTCTTCATTTAGTTAACCTCCTCCGATATCTGGACAAACGTGACTAACTGTTCCTTGACTGCCAATTCTTGTCCATCAGCGAACACGTGCACCTCGGCAGTATACTCTCCCGGCATGATGAGAAAATCGGGGCTAACTAGGAGGCCCGTCTGTTCGGGTAGGATTATCGTTTCGACGTCCGGAAGCCCCAATGGGACAGTGCGAACAATCTGACCTGTGCTGTCCTTGAGGTATACAGTACCCGTCGGAACGATGTGGATGCTGCCCAGATTCTGCACTACTGCGCTCAGCATCCAGAAGTCATCCGGGACCGGGGTTGTCGTGAGTCCTTGAATGTCGGCCGCGAGTTCGATTTCTCCGCTCACGATCGCAGCGAGGGGTACTGCCTGTTTCGACACGAGTTCACCATCCTGGGTGTACGCGGTCAGGACGATCGAACCGTAGTAACCCCCTGGTTTGGCATCGCGCGGAGCCCGAAGTACAAGCACAGGACGGACGGAACGCCTCGGATCCACGTCAAGCTGCTGTGGGCTGCGCAGTTCCACCCTTAGACCCTCAAACACGGAATGCGGGTATTCGTCGGCGACTTCGGCGGCAGTGATCTCTACAGCGAGCTGTTCGCGAGTGTTGTTGGTAATGGTGAGCACTTGACTATCAGCACCGCCGGGGATCAGTTCCGCAGCGAGATTTGACGGTTCCACCGTCAGGTACTGGTCCTTAGCAGAGGCAAACTCCATGTCTTCCACAACAAATCGGTGGGTATGCACTCTTTGCTGACCATCCCCATAGTAGGTGAACAGCCGCACATCGTAGACCCCAGGGAAGAGTGGTTTAGTGACCAGCCCGTCTAACCACAGCTCTGCGCCGGGGTAGATCTTGATTTCGGTGGGCTGAATGGGGTCTAGCTTGCCGGTTGGCCGCAGCTGGATTCGTTCCACGAGGGTGCGGCTCTCATCGCGCAGCGTTAACTCGGCACTAAGGGGGAAGAGGAGAGGCGACGGGTTGCGGACGATAGCCCGGACGAGAGCGTTGCCCTGCCCGTCGCTTCCCAACTCCACTCTGTCCACGGTGATATTCGGCCTGAGCCAGGGCCGATCCACGTGGATGACCATACGAACAGCGTAACGAACCCTGATTGTGACGGGTCCGGAAGTGATTCCCGCTTCCGGTTCCACCATCAAGATGATGGGGTATGTGCCTTCAGCAGTCACCGGTACACGCACGACACCCGTGATGCTGCGGTATTCGTTCGGCGGAACCACGACGCGGGAAGTGTCTAGGTAAACCCACTTCACCGCAGGATTGTCCAGGTCGTTGGCAAAATGGAGACTGCCGTCTACGTCTTGGATTACGCTGTACATACGAACATTAACGGTTTCTTGGAGTTCCTGAGCTGAAACTACCACCTCAAAGGGCACGGATTCCCCAGGAGCTGCCTTGAGGTCAAAGACTAACGGTTGAACGCCCGCTGCGTAGATTGGGGCGCTGCAGCAGAGTACAGCCAAGCTTACTAACCACAGATAAATCAGGACGGACACTTTTTTCGGCAACTGGCATACCTCCCCATATATTCCGGGCTGCGTTGTGATCGAGGAATCCTAGGTGGCGGTTAAGAATGTAATCCCTATCTTGCGCTGAGGGTGACTGTGATGGTGCCGTGATAGGGGCCGACGAGATGACGGGTCGGATCATTGATCGTGATGGTACCGTCAACCAAGAGGGTATAACAGTACTCACCTTCGGGTTCAAGTGTGAGCATGAGCGCTTGTGCTTGTTTCATGGTATAATTTCTCTCTCCCACAAGGGTAACGACATACTGGATGTCCAAGGTCGGCGGCCCGGACGGAAACTCCCGCCTTTGACCGACATATGCCAGAAGAGAAGTTTCCAATCGCACTTCAGCTGGCACGGAGGCCGAGATGGCTATTTCCGCCGGTTCCAGGGCATCGTATTCGCCGGGCGCGCCTATGACGGAGCCGAAGTCAAGATCTCGGATGATCGTCAAAGCAAGCGGTTCTGCATCACACCAGCCCGTACAAGCCAAGACAACTGAAATGACTATACTGTAGAAAGCCACGCGTTTCGCCACAAGGCTCCCTCCCTAACCCGGTAGACGATAGTAGTATTGGTTGATTTTTACAGAACTATTCAAGTTCTGGCAAACTCCAAATATTCTCAGAGGGGGAACACTAAGACTCGCAGCAGGAGTTCTGCACAGATAAGGGAAAGATTGACAAAGATACTGAGGAGGAACCCCATGAGAATCCGCATTCACTACCATCGATCCGACCGCAACTACGCTCCTTGGAGTGTATGGCTGTGGCCGGACGACTATGCCGGTCAGCTTGTAAACTTTTCTGAGAGGGATGATTACGGC
>ERZ773359.5185-NODE-5185-length-12714-cov-4.898649_pt1 | contig 12714 bp, 9 predicted proteins | sample MGYA00374955_ERZ773359 | MGnify/ENA primary metagenome ERZ773359 (study PRJEB29098, sample SAMN04486028) | biogas fermenter metagenome | study: EMG produced TPA metagenomics assembly of the Biogas fermentation microbial communities from Germany - Plant 4 DNA1...
CGTAAAACTGCCGCACTGTTTCTAGTTATTCTGACCGTTCTCGCATTGAGCACTGCCGCGTTGGCCAAGAAGCAGCCGGTGGTAGTTTGGGGTCTGAACGTCTATGATCCCGGCACCGCGGCTATGGTAGAGAAGTTTAACGCTACCAATGAGAAATATGAGATCATTGCTGAGGTACCGGTGGGAGCCGCCGGCCAGACCCTGGAGTCCATGGTGAAGCTGATGACCGCCATTGCCAGCGGCACCGGGCCTGATGTTACCACCATGGACAGGTTTGTCGTTGCCGGCTGGGCCCTGCGGGGAACCCTCACACCTCTCAACGATCTAATCGAGCGGGATGGGTTCGATATTGGCCAGTACATGTCTTGGGCAGTAGAGGAGGTCACCCTTGGAGATAAATACTACGGCCTCCCCCACAATGCTGACTCCCGCGCCTTCTACTGGAACAAGGATCACTTTGCTGAGGCTGGCCTGGATCCTGATACACCGCCGGCCACCTGGGATGAGTTTGTAGATTATGCCCTGAAGCTGACCAAGAGGGATGCTAGGGGCAGACTGCTGCGGGTGGGTACTTACTCCTCCACCTCCAGCTGGCATTACATTCACACCTTTGGCCTGGGCGGACAGTTCTTGTCTGACGACGGCCGCACAGCTCTGTTGAATGCCCCTGAGACCGTCAGAGGCATCGAGATGATTGTCGACCTCATCGACAAGCTCGGCGGCGTTGAGGAACTGGGTACTTATACCGAAGGGTTTGCCGGCTACGCAGAGGACTCCCCCAGCAACCCGTTCTTGATGGAAGACGTCTCTATGATGCTGGGCCAGAGCCCGCTAGTCGGTACTATTGCTAGATACAAGCCGGAACTCAACTTCGGCATCGGCTTCCACCCGGTATTGGATCCTGAAGTCGGCCCGGTAACCTACGGCGGCGGCTGGGCATGGGTAATCCCCCAGGGTGCTAAGAACTTAGAGGGCGCCTGGGAGGTTATCAAGTGGCTGACCACCGAGGGACATGTAGTCAGGGCTGAAGGGGACTACGAGTACAACCAGAGCATGGGCCGTCCCTATGTACCCAGAGAGACCACCAACATCGCAGTGGACACCATGCTGTTTGAGAAATACGGCAGCATGCTGGAGCATGAGCATCTCAGGAAGGCCCTGGATGTGGTGCTGGAGCTCTATGGCAAGATCCGGATGCGCTTCCTGTCGCCTGAGGGCCAGCTGATCAGGGCACAGCTCTCCAGTGCTTACGAAGGTGCTCTGTATCACCGCGGCACAGCCCAAGAGCTGCTGGATTCCGCCAATGCTGTAGTGCAGGAAGCATTGGATAAATTCTGGAAAGACTACGACGCCGGCAGACTGTAATCGCGGCCTGAGTCAATCTGCCGCAGCAGCCCCGACGGCTGCTGCGGCATTATCGCGTGTCCCCGCCAAGGTGCCCCGCCCTGTAACGGACAAGTCCGGATGATTAGTCCCGGCGCTGAATCCCCGGTGCGATAGATTTATCTGGACTCTTATACCCTCAGTATCTTAATGTAGTCTTTCAAAGGAGATGAAACATGAAACTTGTTGCTCTAGATCTCGACGGGACCTTGCTTAACCGCGGCGGAACCATCGCCGAAGAGACCCTCAGCGAGATGCACCGCCTCTACCAAAAGGGCGTCTATATCGCCATCGCCACCGGCAGGCCATATAAAGATACCATCAGGTTCTTAACAGATAATGGGCTTCATCCAGAAGATGGATACCCCTATGCTCTGGTCTGCAATGAGCGGGAAATCTATTTTCTAAGGGATGGGGCGTTTCGGTCGTGGGAGCCTTGGAACGGAGATGCTTACGACAGGGAGTTTTCCCTGCTGCCCACCACCCTGCAGGTGATCAGCACCGCGGCTGATGAACACAGCATTGAGTTTCTGGTGAACAACAACTTCATGCAAAGGGATCGTGGCTTCGTTGAGACCTTCTTTAGTTCGCCGGAGGCTGCCATAGCCAGCTTGCCGCTGTTTGCAGAAAAACTGAAAGGCCATCCTCTCAAACCTGTCCGCAACGGCCGTTTGATCGCTTTCCGCTGGGAAAAGATTGGCAAAGACCTGATGTTGGAGAAGGTTGTCCAAGAGCTGCAGGTGCAGCCCCATGAGGTCCTGGCCGTGGGAGACTCCCACAATGATATGGGCATGCTGCAGTGCTTTAACGCGGCAACAACTCAGAACGCTGATGATGAGGTAAAGAGACTAGTCAGAGAGAAAAACGGCATGGTAGCCGCTTCACCCTTCAGTTTGGGTGTAGCAGAGATACTATCCACGCTGTAGTAGGCAATGGGATATTGGCTTCATGGTGATGTAATCCGCACCAGCGTTTTTAGCCATAGGAAGCAGCGGCCTGCTCTAACGAGGGCCGCTGCTTCTTAACTGAGACATCTGAGATCCACTACTAGAGACATCTAAGATCCACTCGCGGGAGGGCTAGGGCTGCAAGACATCCTAAGAAAGGCTAGCTGTCTTTACCGGCAACTTTGAAATACTCGGCGAAGAACCGGTCGGGGTCAACTTCCCTTGCCACCTTGTGTCTGCCCTTCTCACCATCGGGGGTGAATACCGTCATGCCCTTAAGATCTTCACTGGCAAGCTCTACTCTCACCCGGCCCTGCTCATAGCTTACAACATCGGGATCGAACATGGCCACAGCTGCCAGGGGATCGTGGAAGGTGATGGCCGGCCGGATCTTGAACCAGACTTCTGCCGCGTCGGCAACTACATCCAACACCCCGCCCCGGATCTTACGGCGGCATTCATCTGCCAGCATGACACACTTGGTGGTCACATCCAGCCCAATGGCAGTGATAGGCAGATCTTCAGCTGAGAAGACGATGCTGGCTGCATGGGGATCTACGATAATGTTCCACTCCAAGGGCATGGGAATATCCTCTAGAGGGAAGGAAAAGGCCCCGCCCATCAGCACCAGTTCTTTGAGCAGGCTGGGGATCTCTGGATCCAAGCGGAACAGCATACCGATGTTGGTCAAAGGCCCTACTGCCAGAAGGGTAATCTCCCCAGGGCGGCTGCGGATGGTATCCCGGAGAAACTGCACCGCGGAATTGGGTTCAAAGTCTTCTCTGTGGGGCCATCTGCCCAAGATCTCAGCTTGGGGAGCCAGCGGCTGTTTCTGGTCAATGAGCAGCGGTTTCTCACACCCGGCGTGAATGGGGATACCTGAGCGGCCTGCAGCCTTGCACACTGCATCGGCCAGCATCGCCCGCTTCACCGGTTCACCGCTGACAGTGGTGATACCCAAAAGGTCACAGCGCTCTTGATGAAGAAGATAAGCTAAGCAGAGGGCGTCATCGATGTCGCTTCCTATGTCGGTATCGAAAAGTACAGGGATCTTATCTGCCATGTCTTAACATCCTTTCCGTACGGTTCTGTGCGGAGCAAGCGCTGCAGCCCATGCGTTGGGTGCACTGACTTTGCTCCGGCTTACCCTTGTCGTTGATTTCTTCCTGGCAGCAATTCTTTCCTTTGGTTGAGGTTGCTGTTGACTTAACAGTTGTTGCTTGAATAGCACGGTGTGAGAAAATATAGTGGGATATAAAGGGAGGCTGCTTGAGGATGAAACGAAAGGTCCTGTTGGACACAAACCTTGCCGACAATGTCGATGAGTCATTTGCTTTAGCTCTGGCAGCCTGCTCCCCCGAGCTTGAGCTGGTGGGGGCAACAGTTTTGGAGCCCAAGGCCGAGCTTCTGACAAGACAGCTCCTGGGAGCCTACGGCCGCACTGATGTCCCCGTGGCATCCAGCTCTCACTCGCCGGGAACTATGAACGTCACTTGGTACAAACACCTAGCCAGCGATGTCTACCAAGGGCCCCTAGCACCTGCGGCAGCAGCAGACGTGACGGAGTTTATGGCTGAGGCCATTGAAAAGGCAGGGCAGATCACCTTGGTAGGCACTGCGCCCCTGACCAATATTGCTGCTGTGCTGCGGCGCTACCCCCGCCTGGAGGATAATATCCAGGAAATAGTGTTCATGGGAGGCTGGTCAAGCCAGGCACTGCCGGAGTGGAACACCAGCGGCGATCCAGAAGCTGTGGCGGCTGTCTTCAAGTCCAAGGCCCCCATCACAGCAGTGGGCTATGAAGTGACTTTAGGCTGCGCTGTCCAGCGGCGGCAGCTGATCCCGCTCCAATCCAGGAAGGAAAGGGGCCCAAGGCTCTTGCTTTCCCTCTCCGATGCGTGGTTGAGGGCAACCGCCAATGAAGTGATAGTCATGCACGACCCATTGCCTGTGGCGCTGCTCTGTCACCCTCCCCTTGTTCACACATCCCCAATCAGGTTGGATATTGCAACCTCCCCGGGGCCCGGAAGGGGCGCGCTCTACTGGAGCCCCACCGGTAAACCCATTAACTTGTGTACCATGGTAGATTCAGTGGAGTACCTGCGGCTGCTGCTCTCCAGGGTAGCCCTGCTTGCCGACAGTGAAACCCTTACCGAAACATACCCCGCCAACTGGTATGTCCAGGTGCGGGGCGCCTATGAAGCCAGCTATTATCCCGGCTGGTCATTAACTGGCCAGAACCGGCATCAGGGGCTGGTGCTGCTCCTCGACGGCCAGTGTTCAGCCAGCATTGATGGACAGGAGTACACCGGCGAAGCCGGCACTGTCTTCCACCTGCCCGCCGGCAGGCCCTATTCCATGACCACCGGCCAAGGGATGAGCGTCATCTGGCTGCTTTTTGACCTGTATGAGACCCAAAACTCTCTGCCGCCCAGCCTCATGGAGACCATCCCCGGCCTCGCTGCCTGTATCCCTCCCGGCTCCAACAGCAGCTTGCTGCAGCTTTTGGCAAGGCAAGTTGCCGAGCGCTGGCCCATTCCCCGGGAGAATGAGGCTCTTCTCTGCAAAGCGAATTTCCTGGAGCTGCTTTACCGCCTGATGACCATCTCCCATATGGAGCAGATCCATGGACAGAGCGATACAGAGGTCGCTCTTCTCCAGGCGAAGTGGCACATTGAAGCCCACTTCCACAAGGACATAACCTTAGACGATCTTTCCAAGCAGGTGGGCCTCAGCAAATACCACCTGGCCCGGTCCTTTAAGGAGGAATACGGCTTAACGCCCCAGGAGTATCAGCTCAGCCTGCGGATGCAGCAGGCTAAGAAGCTGCTGCAGCTCAATCACTTGACCATCGCAGAAATTGCTTCCCTGGTCGGCTATTCTTCGGTAAACGCCTTCAGCAGGGCATTTCGGCGGGAATTTGGCATTGCGCCCAGTGAGTATGCAGCTGAGCTTTTTAGCGAGCCTGAATAGAACGCAGCCGGCTGCTGCCACCGGCGCCCTACTTAGATGCCCAGCAGGGCCCGGGGCTGGGCCTAGGCGGGCCGCACCTAAGCCAGCAGCCCAAACATGTAGGCCGACAGGCAGAAGAAGAAGCAGCCTGCAAGCAGCTTGAAGATCCTAATATGCCGGGAGTAGAAGCTTGCGACCCGCTGGGACTGGGTGAAAAAGGCCGAGGCTCCAACAACCAAAATCAAGGGGATCACGAACATGAGGTTGTACCATACAAGATAACCATTTACGCCTCGCCAAGTACCCCGGCCCCTCAAGAGGGATACCGTGGGCAGATAGATCTGGCCGGTGCACGGGAACTCGATCAATGAACCGGCAATCCCCAGCAAAAAACCTACCAGAAAGCCTATCTGATTTCTCTGTGCATATGTTCTCATTACCCGCTGCAAGGGCCTTCTCCACCTAGAGGGAAGCTTTAGCCGCATCTCCCCTGCCCCGCGGGTCTTGATTCTCACAAAATCCACTATACTTACAATCCCAAAGGCCAGGGTCAGGATGCCTAAGATGAGATAGACCACATCGGACACCCTGGCAAATGCCTCACTCTCGGTAATCCGGAGCAGCCCCATCCCCAGCATTAGGTATGCCGCGAAAGAGCCGGCAACAAAACCTGAGCCCGTCACCAGGATGGCCCGGCGTTTCTGTTCAGTCATGGCGAGGCATGCTACCAAAAACAGCAGCATAGACAGGGCACAGGGGTTTACTCCATCGATCAGCCCTGCTGCCGTCACCAGAACCGGCAGCATTTCCTCACCAGCGGTGATCACCAAAAGCTTCAGCTTCTTTAGGGAAGCTGTCATTTTGCCCACTACCCCAGCTGACTCCCGCCAGGGGGCCAGGGCTATCTCAATGATTCCCTCTCTAATCTGCTGATACCCCACAAAGGCTTTGTCGGCAACAAATACTGCAGGTACGTTCCCTGCCAGCTCTGAAGGGACGCCGTAGACATCGTCCAGTATCCTTCTCACATCCTGTGTCCGCTGGACGGCCATATCTTGGACTGCCAAATCTAGATGTGGGAAACTCTCAGTAACGGCCTGCAGCACGCGCAGGGTCCTTTCATGGGCGGGATCTTCTGTTCTATAGAAATAAGTCAGCACCATTCTGGTGGGCAGTGAGCCCTCAGGCGGACAGCCGGGGCATTGGGCATATGCACTGCTGCAGCCCATGGCCAGGCAGATAACGGCCGCCAAGAGCCGCAACAGTTTCTGTTCTCGATCGCCGGGGAGCATGCCTTCCACCCTTCCCGCTTTCACTCGGTTTCAGCAGCTTGCACGGGCTAGCTCTTGAGTCCGGTTAGTACAATACCCTGGATAAACTGCTTCTGTGCAAAGAAGAACACGATGATCACCGGAATCACCGCCATGGTGGAGGCAGCCATCAGCAAGGCCCAGTCGGCACCGTGCTGCGTTAAGAAGACCTGCAGGCCGACTGCTATGGTGTAAGAATCCGGGCTCTGCAAATAGAGCAGCGGCCCTAGGAAGTCATTCCACGCGTTCAGGAACGAAAACACCGCCACCGTCGCCAAGGCCGGCTTGACCAAGGGCAGCATGATCTGCCAGTAGATCCTTAGGTAACTGCAGCCGTCGATCTTGGCTGCATCCTCCAAGTCCCTGGGGATGCCCATGAAAAACTGGCGTAGGAGGAAAATGTAAAGGGGATTTCCAAAGAAGGCCGGCACGGTCAATGGATAAAACGTATCCACCCAGCCGATCCGTGTAAACAGTACATACAGCGGCACCATCCACACCATGTAGGGGAGCATCATGCTGCTCAGCATGATCAGGAACAGTATGTTCTTGCCGGGGCCATTCAGCCTGGCAAAACCGTAGGCCACCAGGGATGAAGATATGCTGGTTCCCAGGATGGTCAGGGTAACGATGATCAGTGTGTTCCTGAAGTACAGCAGGAAGGGTGCATAGTAGAATACCTCTGAGTAGTTGCGCCAGATCACCGGGTTTGGTATCCACTGGGGCGGGTAGACAAATATCTGCCGGTTGGTCTTTAGCGAGGTGGACACCATCCACAAGAGCGGCAGCAAAAACACGGCACCCACCGCCATCAGGGTTAAGTGTCTTAGGATCTGTTTTCCTATCTTAACTAGGTTAGCTTTACGGAACCTATTCATAGAACACCCACCTTTGGGCCAAACGGAATTGGATGATGGTAAGGATTAAGATGATAACAAACAGAATCCAGGCCATGGCAGCCGCGTAGCCCATCTTGAGATAGTTGAAGGCATTGCGGAAAAGGTACAGTGAGTAGAACAGTGTCGAGTTGACCGGCCCCCCGTTGGTCATGATATAAGCCTGGGTAAAGACCTGCAGCGCTCCGATTATACCTGTAATCAGTGTAAAGAAGATGGTGGGAGTCATTAATGGCAGGGTGATGTGGAAAAACCTCGCCAAAGTCGTCGCTCCATCTACTTCGGCAGCCTCATAATACTGCTCCGGCACTCCCTGCAGGCCGGCAAGGAAGATGATTACCCAAGACCCCACGCCCCACAGGCTCATGAGGATAATCGCCGGTTTTGACCACACTTCCGAGGTCAGCCAACCGGGCCCCTCAATACCTACCATCCGCAGGACTGTATTAATCAGCCCCCACTGGGGATTGAGCAGCCAGATCCACAGAATAGAGTTGGCCACAGCCGGGACAATGGAAGGCAGATAGTAGACAGTCCTGTACGCTGCTAGGCCGCCCACCTTCTGGTTGAGGAGCAGAGCCAGCATAAACGAGAAAATAATCCCGAGTGGCACAAAGAACACCGTATAGTAGAAGGTGTTATACAGGGAAGTTGAAAACAATGGATCATTAAATAGTGCAGTGTAGTTGCCAAGCCCTATGTAGTGGGGACTTGACAGCAATGTGTAATTGGTGAGGCTGAAGTAAAGGGAGGCGATAATCGGCCCTCCGGTGAAACAGATAAATCCGATGATCCATGGACTAATAAATCCGTAGAATGCCAGTGCTTCTCTTCTGGCCAACAATGATCGGTTCCGCACCTGCTGCACCTCCTGAACAGAGCGGGGCCCGGGAAGGGCCCCGGAACGGTGATTATTTCACCTTAATCAGTTCCCAAGCCTCGTCCAGCGCCTGCTGTACCCTGATGCGGCACTGCTCCAAAGCTTCCTTGGCGGTCATCTTGCCGTACATGGCAGCTTCGGTTGCTGCGTGCATCTCATTCCAGTAGGTCAGGCCTACCAGGCCCATTTCGGTACAGCTGTGGGTCCAGCTCAGGGCATCGATGGTCAGCTGGTACTCAGCCTGTACTTTGGGAGGAAGTGCTCCCAGGTATTCCTCTTCCAGAGCCTTCATAGCCAGCTTGCTGTTGAAGAGCTCAGGCACATATACCGGGCTGCCGGGCAGCTGCTGCCGCTCCCACTCCCTGGTCCGGGCTTTCAATAGAGCAGCGGCATAGGCTTTGGCGCCTTCAGGGCCAGACAGCCACTTAATGAAGGTCCATGCCTCTTCCGGATGCTTGGTGTTAGCAGAGATTGCATAGTAGCTGCCGCAGGACCAAGTGGTCTTTACGCCAGTCCCGGTATCGGGAATCGGCATAGGCGCTGCACCGTAGTCCAGATCCGGGAATGTTGCGAAGTTCCACAGCATCCAGTTGCCGTTACCTACCATGCTCAGCTTCTCAGAAACGAATGGATCTTGAGCAGCGGCCTGGAAGCCTTCAATGAAGCTAGCAGCCAGCTGGGCTCCGCCGCAGTACTCGTTATAGAAATTGACCATCCAATCCAGCGCGTAGACGATCCGGGGATCATCACAGGTGATGATTCTGCCTGTCTCGTCAACGAACTCTCCACCGTTCAGCCAGCCGTAGAGCCAGGTCCATGTGTTTCCATAGTAGGGTAGGAAGCCGAACTGAGTGATCCTGCCGCTGTTGTCCCGTTTTGTCACCTTGGCAGTGACTGCTTCCAGCTCATCCCAAGTTGCAGGGGGCACTTCGGGGTCAAGCCCTGCCTCACGGTAGTGGTCCTTGTTCCAGTAGAAGAGACGGACATCGGTTACTCCCGGCAGGGCAAACTGCCGGCCGTTGAAGAACGTCCCGTCCCACTGGGAAGCAAACCAGTCATCCCTGACAACTCCATCCCGCTCAGCATAAGGCCGGATATCGAGAAATGGCCCCTGGGAAGCCCACTGGGCGAACTGGTGGGAGTTCTGAACCGAGATGTCCGGGGCATTGCCCGCAGCCATCGCGGCGAGGAACTTCTCACTGCTGGACGCCCACTCCTGGGAAATCAGAGATTCCTTGATCTTGATGTTTGGATGCTGTCTCTCAAACTCCCGATATGTCTCGATCCACTCTGGACCAATCCATCCCCAGAAAGTCAGCGTGACCGTTTGCGCTGCCGCCATCGCACCGCTGAGGGCTGCGATCAACAGCACTGTGGTCAGTACAACCATCATTCTTTTCACTTGGAATACCTCCCTTAAGTGTCGGAATCTCACCATCTAAACGGACCCGTGCTGCATCCCTTCCTCGGCTGCTCCCACCACCCTTCCTACTGTGCTCCCGGTGCGTGTGCACCGCTGGCCTAAATATACTCCTCCAGGGCCTCGCAAATAGCAGCAATGATCTGCAAGGGCACATCCGGCGCGCACTCAGCCGTCAGCATCAGCCCCCCATCGTCGGGAGCAAAGGCATCAATGGCCTCCTTAACGTGGTCCCGTATCTGTGCGGGAGCCGCAAAGGGGAAGAACTGACGATCAAGATCCAAGTCCACGCATACCCGGTCCCTGCAGAGCTTTACTAGAGTATGCAAATCATTGGCCCCGATCTGAGGATTCAAGATATCTACTCCGCATTCGATTAAATCGTCGATAATCGGCAAGATGTGGCCGTCGGTATGTACACGGACGATGGCCCCAGCTTCCTTGCAGGCACCATAAATCGCATGGAAGGCAGGTTTGAGGTAGAAACGCCAATCCTCGGGGCTGATGGGCAGGCTGGTTTGCATGCCCAGGTCATCACCGAAGCTCATCTGTTCAGCACCCAGCTCCAGCTGTTTCTTTACCATCCCCAGGTTATACTCTAGGACCATATCCCTGAGCTGAAGCAAGCGGGGGTCCCGGGTGGCTACATCCAGCATGAAGTTTTCAAAACCTCGCAAATAGTACAAGCGCATATAGATATAGCCGTGTTCCATACCTCCTGTGGCCAGGCCGCCCCGCTCTTTTTGGGCTTGGAAATTCCGCCGGTACCGGTCCCAGATTGGGTCATCATCGGCAGGGACAACAGGCGGCTGGAATCTATCCAGGGCTTCCCATTCAGACAGCGGGTGCCCCACCACCATGCCTTCCAATCCTTCTTCCACGTTTTCCCACACGCAGTGCCAGTGGTCTATATACGTGCCCTCTCTATAAGATGGAGCATCGATGCGGTCATAATCAACGGAGCCGGAATACCAAGGGAAGAGCCGAGGATGATCTTTAACGATGGCTTCCAGGCCTTCCCTATATTTCCGCCAGGTTGCCGGCAGCAGAGAGACATGGGCCGGGATCCAGTCGGGCTTCTCCCATCGTACAGCTTTCAAGTAGTTGACTGTGTAGCTGTTTAGTTCTCTCATCTGCATCCTCCATTGTCTACATGTAATCTGTACCGCCGCCAGGGTCACCGGCTTTGGTTCAGCCCTTTGCGCAGTGTGCTCTCCCGTACGACCAATGTGGGAGTGAGCAGCTGTTCGATCACATCATAGTGGGGCCCCTTGGCTGCGCTGATCACCCAGTTGGCTGCTGCAATGCCCATTTCCGACTTGGGCTGATGGATGCTGCTGAGGCTGATGGGAAGATAAGCATCCAGCATAACATTATCGAATCCGATGATGCCGATATCTTCCGGCACCCTCAGGCCAGCCTCGACACAAGCCCGCAGGGCTCCGAGAGCGATTTCGTCATTGATGGCAAATATGGCATCGGGCATTTCGGCACTTTTCAGCAAGTTCAAAGTGTAGTGGTAGCCGTAGAATACGTGGGTCGGGCACTCATCGATGCTCTGATCTCCCTGTATGTATCGGTACGACAGGCCGTGCTGATCCAGCGCATCGGTGTACCCCCTCACCCGTTCCTGAACCTCAAAGCAGTGGGCCTCCGTTCCTGCCAAGCAGACGATGCGGCGGTAACCCTGATCGATGAGATGCAGGACTCCCAGCAGTGCCCCTTTGTAGTTATCAGTAGTTATGTAGCTGCACTTGACCTCAGGCAGATGCCGGTCCACAAAAATGATGGGAAACCCCCTGGCCAGCAGCCAGTTGTATAGATCCACATTCTCATCACTGACAACTGGACTGACAACGATGCCGTCAACCTTGCGGCCGAGAAAGGCCGTGATCAGCCGCCTTTCTACCTGGGGATCTGCCCGGCTGGTTCCGACGATGACGCTGTAACCCATCCGGGAGGCAGTGGTTTCAACACCCTGGAGGATGTCATTGGGATATGATGATGTGAAACCCCCGGTGATGAAACCCAAGACCTCCGTCTGCCTCACCCGCAGGCATTTGGCGATTTCATCCCGGATGTAGCCCATTTCTTCGGCAGCGGCTTTTACTCTCATTCTGGTCTGCCGACTAACTCTGGGGTTATCATTCAGGGCTCTGGAGACAGTTGACTCAGAAACCCCCAGGCTTCTTGCTATGTCGGCAAGAGTAACCCGCACACCTGACCACCTGCTTGTACATTGTGCAATCGTTTGTATGGCAGATCATTCGACCATTGACTGAACTTTTCCTGTTAGTTAATGTATATTTTTCTTATGCATTAATCTGGCCGATTATTAACTGACGAGGGGATTCCTTGACCATCCCCCGGCGCGCAAAGGCCTGGGAGGTACTTCATCTCCCAGGCCTCACATACTTGCTCTTACTTACTCTTAGATCTACATGCCCATTCGTAAATACCCATATATGCCAGACACCCGCTGCGACTGCGCTGTCTGCCATAGAATCTGGAACAACATGAATACAGAGGGCGTTCAGCGCTCTGGGTGTGCTCAGAGTGCTTGCCTCCCAAAGCACGGCAGTGATTCATCTCCTTGCCCGGCAGCAAGACCCTGCCCTTACCCTTTCAATGCTCCGGCAAGAAGTCCTCTGACGAAGTAGCGGCCCAGCAAGACATAGATGAGCACCGTTGGCAGAGCAGCCAGGACCGAACCGGCCATAGGCAGATTCCAGGAGACTGCCTGACCGCCTGCTAGGTTTGCGAGGGCAACGGTGATGGGCTGTGCACTGGGCCGGGTTAAGGTGACAGCAAAGAGAAATTCATTCCAGATCTGGGTAAACTGCCAGATGCAGACGACCAAGAACGGCGGGCCGGAAAGGGGCATGATCACATACCGAAAGACTCCGAAAAAGTCGGCTCCGTCTAT
>ERZ773359.5186-NODE-5186-length-12714-cov-4.294889_pt1 | contig 12714 bp, 11 predicted proteins | sample MGYA00374955_ERZ773359 | MGnify/ENA primary metagenome ERZ773359 (study PRJEB29098, sample SAMN04486028) | biogas fermenter metagenome | study: EMG produced TPA metagenomics assembly of the Biogas fermentation microbial communities from Germany - Plant 4 DNA1...
CGCCTTGCGGAACTGGTGTACAAAAAAAGCTTCTTTGGCTTTATTCACCGCCAGGACCGCCGCCGCTCCCGGATGTTCCACCACTTCCCTGCTGGCTGTTTTCCCGTCCGGCAGCTCCACCTGGTCTACACGGACGGTAATAATTTTCCCCGCATATTTAATTTCCCGCGCAATGGTTCTTTCCCGCATCTTGCACCTCCTGTGCATATTTTTTCTCCTGCTCCCATAACCTGCTCCAGGAACACTTTTCAGGGGGATTTTGCACATGCAGACAATCAGTTTTTACGACCGTTTTCTTTTTATCGGCACAGTGGCTGAGTTGCGCTGCTTTTTGCGCACGCTGCCGCGTGATCTGACACTGGACGCCTTTCTCCGGCTGCGTCTTCAGTGATGCTGCCGGCCAATATCTTGGCCGTATGCAGAGCGGTGGCAACCGCCGCCAGGAAGAAAACAGGATCCTCCTCCGGCGTGCGTCCCATGGTACGGCACAAAGCGTAATCCGGCGCGAGGCAGTCCAGGGAAAGATTGTCATAGTAGTAAAGAAGGTGCTTTTGGGCCAGTCCGCAGGCCTCAATCTGGCCGGCAAGATATGCCGCCTCCTCCCCCGCCAGAGCCGGCAGAGGCACATCCACCTCCGCCAGGGCAGCGTCCACTAGCGCCCGCAGCGTGTGGTGGGAGAAGCCACGGTGACGCGGGCGGGGGTCGGCAAAGCTGAGGCGCGGCAGGGCAATGGGCCGCCCTTGCAGGGAACAGATTCTATTCAGGTTATCGCCCACTTCCAGGCCGGAGAAGCCAAAAGGCGTCCCCGTCCCGGCCACACCCGGGCCCATGCAGACAATGGCGGCGTCCGCCCGCAGGACATGCTTGGCCGCCAAAAGACCGCTGTAGACGGTAACCGCCTCCAGGTCCCCGCCAAAAGCATGACCGCAGGTTACAACCCCGGCGAGCAGCCCCCGCGCCTTTAAGGCGGCGGCAGCCCGGCTGAGAAAAGCAGGCAGCGCCCCGCCGTCCGTCATCACATAGACAAGGCGGGTGCCCGGCCTGAAATGCTGCAGGGCCAGGGCCAGCGGTGCCAGCATGCTATGCAGTTCGGCCGCAATGACGGGCATACCGTCCAGGCTGACGGCTTCTTTCATGATTTCGTGGTAGGGGGAGGCCTCTTCTTCCACTGCCAGGACTTTAACCTGCAGCGGTGTATAACGCAGCTTCATGATATGCCCGGCTCCGGCGGCACTTCGTTCCGGACGGGACAAGTTCAGCACCACAAAATGATAGCCGCCGCTGCCCAACCCGAGCTCCACTGCCGTGGTGTTAAGCACGACAAAATCCCCCGCGGCGGCCGGGCCGGTGAGGGGGAGATAGTTGAGCGCCTTGGCATCTCCTTCCCGCAGGCGGACAAGCAGTTCCTCGCAGGTCCCGGACTGCTGCCGAACAGCCAGGACTTCAGCCGTACGGGAGCTATACATGCATTTTCTTCCTTTTATCTTTCGCCGGCATGTGCCTCTTTCCTCCCGTCCTTTATTCAAACTGTCCGGTACGCCCCAGGTGATCCAGGAAGCGCAAAAGCGGCTGCCTGTCGATTACGGCGGACAGCGATACTTTTTCCGTCAGCACGTGCACACCGGCAAGCAGGGCCAAAGACCCCAGTTGCAGCAGGCTGCTGCCAAAAAGCACCGTAAAAAGGCCAAGGACCGCACCCAGGACATTAGCGCCCGTATCACCCAGCATGCCGCGGGCGGCAAGGTCGCGGGGAAAAAGAATAAAAGCCGCCAGCAAAAAAGGAAAAAGCAAAAGCACCCCCGCTTCCTTTGGCACAAGCGTGACAAGCAGCAGGGCAAGCAGAAAAAATACTTTAAGGGAGCGTCCCGGCCGCAGGTCCAGCAGGTTTAGCAAATTGGCGGACAAGGCTACAAGCGCCGCCCGCAAAAAAAGCAGCGGGAAAAAAACAGGCATTCCGCATGTGGCGGCCAGGCAGGCCAAATAGCCGGCCACAGCCTTGATCAGCCCGGTGGTAATGCTGCCTTCCCGGAAAAAGCGCGCAAAATGGCCGGTAAAACCTTTTGACCGCCGGTCGCCCCAGATATCGTCCGCCAGGCCAAGGAGACCGAAAGCAAAGACTACCAGCAGGGCACGCCACAAAACGGAAGCTGCAAGCAGTTCCGTCACATAAGCCCAGGCTGCCGCCAAAAGAAAAACCGGCAAAAAAATTGCCCCCATGCTTTGCGGGATTGCCCTCCCGCGGTAGTTGGGCGCCAGGTGGCCGGCAAGACAGGCCAGCTCCGCCCACAAGGGCGCAAAAAGCATTGCCGCCAAGAGACTGAGGACAAGGTAAAAAAACTGCGCCATCAGCCTCGCCCCCTCTGCTTCAACCAGAGATAACCGCATGTTCTGGCCACATCAATAAACTGGCGGCCGCGGTGCAGGAAACCGGCCAGGTTCCTTTTCGTTTCCCGGTGTGTCATTGCCACGGGAATTTCACAGATACGAAAGCCTTGCCGGAGGCAGGAAAGTGTCAGCCCCACCTCCACACCAAAACCGTGCAGGCCGCCTCCCGCCTTCTCCCAGACTTCACGCCTAAGAACCCGCTGGCCGGAAAGGGGGCAGGTGCTGTGAAAACCGCCGCCCAGGCGGATTGCCGCCCGGGCAAAATTTTTTACCAGGCCGAAACCGCCCCGGCCGGAAGACGGCGGGAAAGCGGCAATGACCATATCAGCCTGTCCTGCAACCACGGGCGGGATTAAACGGGCAAATTCGGCTGCCGACGCTCCCAGGTCCGCATCAACAAAACAGAGAATTTCCCCCCGCACCTGCTCTACCCCTGCCGCCAGGGCACCGGCCTTGCCCGCATTGCGCGGCAGGGTGACAACAACCGCCCCGGCCTCTCTGGCCTTTTGGGCCGTCATATCCCGGGAACCGTCGTCAACCACCACAATTTCACCGACTTCACTGACGGACTGCAGGGCCAATACGGTGGCAGCAATTGTTTCTTCCTCGTTAAAAGCCGGGATTACGGCTGAAACAAGCATTAGGGCACCTCCCTGAAGGCGGGGAGGAAAGCATCGGCACCGGCTTTAATTCCGTAGTTGCCCGGCACCCCCTGCAGCACGGCCAGCAGGGAAAACTGGCCGAAGACAGTGTCCGCGTTGTCAATAGTGGACATGCCGGCGGCTTTCAGTTCTTCCAGGGCTGATTTTTTGACCTTGCTGTTTTCGAGACCCACCAGCGCAATGCCGAGGCTTTTTGCCGCGGCTGCCAAGTCCCGGACAAAAACCGTGTCCACTTGCTCTTTCTCACCCAGAAAAAGCAGCACGGCATCCGCCGCCTCCGGCAATATCAGCTCCGCACTCAGCCGGCCGTCCTGCTGCAGTTCCTGCAGCACTTCCGCCTGCCTTTCCGCATCACCGGCGGCAAGCAGGTCGCAAACCGCCTGCCCGAGACTCGCTATTGCCTGCTCCCCTGTCCCTTTTGCCGCCACCCGCAGCAGTGCCACCGGTTCGGCTCCTGCATCCGCCAGCAGTGCCGGCACCGCCTCCGGCAGTTCCGCCGCATGGCAGATCAGGGCAGGCTTTTGCCCTGCCAGGCTGCCGGGAACATACATGTCATAAAGGGCTTTCTGGTACTGCTCCCATAAATACAGGTCACGCTTTTGTTCCTGGATTTGGGCTTCCAGGCGGCGCTGCTCCTCCCGCAAGTCGCTGAATTCCAGCGTCAGGCGGTCAATTAGCAGGCGCTGCTGTGTAACAAGCATATCCTCGCTGAAACCGGTACCGATTAGAATCCCCAGGCCAAGGGCAAGAAAAACGGCAACCAGGGTAATAATGTGATCACGCAGGCGCAGCATGGAAACCTCCTTATAAGAAGAAACGCAAACGCAGGGCCAAAAGGCGGAAAAGATGCCGGACAACGGGGCTGGCGCAGGCAATGGCCAAGACGGGAATGCCTGCCGCCAGTGTCAGCAAAAGGAGCGCTCTCCCGGAAACGCGGTGGCGGTACAGTTGGCTCACGCCCCGTGCGTCAACCAGCCTGTTCCCTACTTTCAGCCGTACCAGAAAAGTGCTGGCCATGCCTTTGCGGCCTTTTTCCAAGAAATCAATCATATTGGAATGCGTGCCTACCGCCGCAATCAGCCGGGCGCCACATTCATAGGCCAGGAGCAGGGCAATGTCTTCACTGGTGCCGGGCGCCCGCATCACCTTTGCGTCGAGCCCCAGCCGGCGAATTCTTTCCATCCCGGGGGCCCGCCCGTCCGGGTAGGCGTGGACCACTCTCTCCCTTGCCCTGCATAAAGCGGCATCACTGACACTGTCCATGTCACCCACCAGCAGGTCGGGTATGTAGCCGTATTCCAGGAGCACATCGGCGCCGCCGTCCACCGCCACCAGGACCGGCTTTACTTCATCCAGGTAATGCTTGATTGCCTGCAGGTCTTCCCTGTAAGATTTACCGCGCACAACCACCAGCGCATGGCGGCCGGCAAAAGACGTATTGAGCCGGGGAATCTCCAGGCCGCCCAGGATCAGTTCCTTTTCCCGCAGCGCATATTCCAGCGTATTTTGCACAAAGGTCCCAAGCAGGCTGTCCAGGTTTTTTTCCGCCAACCGCATTTGTTCCTCAATCACTTCCGCGTCCACCACCCTGCCTGTGGCCAATAGCTCGCCTTTGCGCCAGATTTCATTCCCCCGCAAGGCAATCCGGTCTCCGTCCCGGACGACAGCAAAAAGCTCGCTCCCCGCCAGGTCCAGGTGGGGAATTCCGGCCTGCCATAAAACCAGAGGGCCGTTGTTCGGATACTTGCCGGAGATGGAAGCAGCCGCGTTAATCACCGCCCTCACCCTGCGGTCCGCCAGGGAGCGGGCGGCCAGTTCGTCCAGGTCGCGGTGGTCTATGATGGCAATATCACCCGGCTCCAGGCGTTCCGCCAGCGTTTTTGTCCGCCTCCCCAGGCGGGCCGGTCCACTTATGACCGCTGTGTAAGCAAACGGCAGCCGCATCCGCTTCCCATCCTGTCCTTTTTCTTTCTAGTATGTTAATCGTGCCATAAATTAAACATCCTGACAGAAAAAAACTGCCTGCCGGGTTAGATTCTTCCCCGGCAGGCGAAAATTTGGCAAGTAAGTAAAGATAATGACGGACAGACTAGTGCGCAACTTTGCCGTACAGGCGCAGGCGGTCGGCAACCAAAGCAATAAATTCTGAGTTGGTCGGCTTGCCCCGTTCCGTATTGACGGTATAGCCGAAAAATTTCCTGATGGTTTCAATGTTGTTGCGTGACCAGGCTACCTCAATGGCGTGACGGATTGCCCTTTCCACCCTGGAGCTGGTAGTATCGAATTTTTCAGCAATGCGCGGGTAGAGCACTTTGGTGACAGATCCCAGTATATCCACTTCCTCCACGACCATCATGATTGCTTCACGCAGATAGTGGTAACCTTTAATATGGGCAGGGATGCCGATTTCATGGATTATATTGGTGACATCTGCCTCCAGATTGGATTTCTTAAACGGGCGCGCAAGTGTGGAAACAGTCGGTGCCGTTTTTTCACTGGCTCCCAGCAGCCGGATCCTTTCCACCAAAACATCCATGTTGAAAGGTTTGAGAATATAATAGGTCGCCCCCAGTTCCACCGCTTTGCGTGTGATATCCTCCTGGCCGAAAGCCGTCAGCATGATCACTTTCGGCTTGTTACTCATTTTGTTCAGCTGTTCCAGGACGCCAAGGCCGTCCAGGTGGGGCATGATAATATCCAGCAAAAGGATATCAGGCGGGTTGTTGGCAATCAACTCCAGCGTTTCTTTGCCGTTGTACGCCTTTCCGACAATTTCAATATCCGGCTGCTGTTCCAGGTATTCCACCAAAAGATCGCTAAATTCTCTATTGTCATCCGCAACAAATACTTTTAGCATCCCTTTATCTCCTCCTGAATCTGACTATAATGATTTTTCTTTCCAGTCAGAATTATTCGACATCTGGAGGGATATTCCTTTCCCCCGGCGGCAAAAAGAGAAAGAATTTTTTCTCTCTTTATCAGCGACAAGAAAAACACCCTGCACGGGTGTTTTCCTGTAACAACGCTAAAGGGCAACCTGCTTCGGTTCCACTTCGGCTGTTTCATTGAAAATACCGGCCGCTTCAACCATCCATTCGGCAAAGACAGCATACCCGCGGGTTGGATCGTTGACAAAAACATGGGTGATCGCACCGGCTAAACGGCCGTCCTGAATAATGGGGCTGCCGCTCATTCCCTGGACTATGCCGCCCGTCTCCTTTAAAAGGCGTTCGTCGGTAATGGCAATGACCATTCCCTTGTCACTGGGGCGCGACTGGTTGTAGACGCGCTGAATTTCAATGGCAAAACGTTCAATGGTCGTCCCGTCCACAACGGTCAGGATTTCCGCCGGTCCCGGCCTGACCTGGGAAATCAGCGCCACAGGTATGGCTTTTCGCTCTTCTCCCGCCACCGGCTCCAGGCTGTGCAGGGTGCCAAAAATGCCAAAGAGGCAGTTTTTGTCAATGGTACCGGCCAGGTCCTTGCCTTCCTGGAAAATGCCGGTTTTTTCCCCGGGATAGCCCCGCCGCGCCGCCTTGATGCTGACAATATTTGCTTTCACTATCTGGCCGTCCCGGATTTCAATGGGCTGGTTCGTGTCCACATCGGTGATGACATGTCCCAGCGCACCGTATCGTTTTGTTTTTGGATCGTAAAAAGTCAGCGTTCCGACGCCTGCGGCTGAATCACGGACATAGAGGCCAATCCGGGGCTGCTTTGTTTCCTGGCAGAGCAACGGCTTTACCTCTACCGTAAATTGCTGATCGCCTCTTTTAATGGTAAAGGAAAGCTTGTCTTTTTTGGCGGCCTCTTCCCTGATAATCTGTGCTACCTGATTGGCATCCTGCAAATCACGGCCGTTGATGGCAAGCAGCACATCACCCACGATTATGCCTGCATCCTTTGCCGGCGATGTTGTGCTGTCCGGCCCGTGCACCTGGTGATGGCCCACCACCAGCACGCCTTCACTGTGCAGTTTGATGCCGATGGAATGCCCGCCCGGTACCAGTTTTTTCTCGGGCAGTACATTGACTGTCAGCTGCCGCAGGGGAATTATGCCGAACAGGCGGAATTCAAGATTGACAGAGCCCATCTTTTCAGCCACAAACTGCAGCGGCAAACGCAGGTCAAGCTTGTTGCCGTCCCTGGAAACAGGTACACCGTTAAGCTGCAGGATGCCGTCCTTGTCTCCGCGGACCGATACCGGCAGGGGGCTTGCTATGTTAACATAATGTATATCCCCCTCAAAGATCCGCAAGTCATCCTGCAGGGCAAGCCAGATGCGCCAGGGAAAAGTCACAAGCAGCAGCAGGATGAGCCCCACCAGCGAAAAAACCAGCTTCCGCCTGCTATACTGTTTTCTCACGCGGTTATCACTCCTTACCACATCGGTGGTTGAATCACCTCCGAAAATTAAAGAAAAGTGTAATTTTAAGATAACCGCGGCACATTTTTTTATGCGAATTTAGTTAACATAATTTCTTTGTATCATCTGGCTTAACTGTCAGGCAAAGAAGTGAACGAAAATTTTTGTTTAATAAAAAACCTTCCTCCTCGGAAGGTCATCGCTTGTTTTTCCGGCGCAGGAGCTCGCGGGCGTGCGCCAGAGCCGTCGCATCCCTGCTGCCAAGCATTCTGGCCACTTCCTGCTCCCTTTCTGCCGCCGTCAGCTGTTTAATCCTGGTAAAGGTGCGGCCGCCGGCACTTTCCTTGTAAAGGACAAAGTGATTGTCGGCTGCGGCTGCAATGACAGGTTGGTGCGTCACGCAGATAACCTGCCTGTGCTGCGCCAGCTGCTGCAGCTTTTCCGCCACCTTGCCCACCGTAAGGCCGCCGATGCCGGCGTCTATTTCATCAAAAATGAGTGTTTCCACTTCATCTTCCACCGCCAAAACGCTTTTTATGGCCAGCATTACCCGGGAAATTTCCCCGCCAGACGCAGTTTTGGCCAGGGAGCGCAAAGGCTCGCCCACATTGGCTGAAAGCAGGAATTCAATCCGGTCCCGGCCGTAGGGACCGATTTGCAGCTCCGGTTCCACGGCCACGGCAAAAGAAGCGCCCTGCAGGGCAACTTCCTGCATTGCCTCCGTAATGCGGCCGGCAAGCACTGCAGCCGTTTTTTTCCGCAGCGCGGTCAGCCTGTCGGCCGCCTCCGCCAATTTGGCCGCATACCGTTTTTGCTCCGCCGCCAAGGCTTCCCTTCTGGCGCTGCGGTTTTCCAGTTCCGCCAGCTCCTTTTGCAGCCGTTCTGCCGTAGCAGCCACATCCAGCACAGTAGGCCCGTATTTCTTTTTCATTTTCCGGTACGTTTCCAGGCGCAGCATCACTTCCTGCAGCTCCGCCTCATCCAGGCTGATACTGTCCCGGTAATACTGCAGCTGCCGGGCGGCGTCCTGCAACTGCTCCGCCGCGCTTTCCACCTGCGCCAAAAGCTCGGCCAGGCTGCCGTCCAGAGCAACTGCAGCAGCTAATTCTTTGGCCAGAACTCCCAGGCGGTCCACGACGGCATTGTCATGGGCATCTTCATACAGGCCGGCATAAATCCGGCCCGTGTATTCCAGGAGCTGGCGGGCATTCGCCAGGCGGCGGAAGCGTCCCTCCAGCTCTGCTTCCTCTTCTTCCGACAGGGCTGCCGCCGTAATTTCCTGCAGCTGAAAACGCAAAAAATCGGCCTCACGGGCGGCGGCAGCCTCGCCCCCGCCAAGTTTCTCCAGCTCGCGCGCATTTTTTTGCACCTGCCGGTAAAGCTCCGTCACCTCGGCGCGCGTCTGCAAAAGCTCCTCCCCGCCGTAAGCATCCAGCAAATCCCGCTGGGTTGCAGCGGCCAGCAATGACTGCTGTTTGTTCTGCCCGTGCAGGTCAACCAGCTGGCTGCCGGTCCTGGCCATTTCGGAGAGAGGTTCCACACGGCCGTTGATGCGGCAGATATTGGGGCCGCTCCTGCGCACTTCCCGGCTGAAGATCAGTTCCTCTTCCCCGGAACCGTCGGGCAGGGTACGGGTAAAAACTGCCTGCAGGAGAGCGCTTTCCGCTCCGCCGCGGATCACATCCGCCGTCGCCCGTTCGCCCAAAAGCAGGCCTAGTGCATCCAGTAGCATGGATTTTCCGGCGCCGGTTTCACCGGTAATGACATTAAGCCCCTCTCCGGGGTAAAAGGCAAGATTGTCAATCAAGGCAAGATTCTGCACTTCGAGAACACGCAGCATAGCCTTACATCCCTTCCGGCTGTCGACTGATTACTTTGGATAATTTCCGGTGCAGTAGGGTATAAAAGTCCGTCCCGTGCAGTTGGATCAGCGGCGTGGTAAGCGGCGCCCGCGCAACCTGGACCACATCGTGATCCTGCAGGGGAAAGTCGATCTGCCCGTCCACCGTAAGGTTTACGTCCGCCTGCCTTGTCCAGGGATGGACCGACACGCGTTCGCTGCCGGAAACGATGACAGAGCGGTGATGCAGCAAATGCGGGCAGATGGGAGTAATAATTATGACATCAAGATACGGGTTGACTATGGGGCCGCCGGCGGAGAGAGAATAGCCCGTTGAGCCGGTGGGTGTAGCAATGATAATGCCGTCGCTGGGGTATGTTTCCAGGTGTTTATCGTTAACATATGTATCAAGGTAAATAATGCGCGATGCCTGGCCTTTGGAAATCACCACATCATTCAGGGCGGTGTATTCAGCCACCGTGCGCCCGCCCCGCAGCACCCTGGCCGCCAGCATTATGCGGTGCAGCACTTCATAGCTGCCTTCAAGCAGCTGCTGCAGCGCCCGCTCCAACATGGGCGGCTCCACTTCCGCCAAAAAACCCATCTGTCCCAGGTTGACGCCCAAAAGGGGCATGTTGGTGCCGCTGAAGGCACGTGCAGCCTGCAGGATCGTGCCGTCGCCGCCCAGAACAATTACCGTATCAACCAAGCCGGGAAATGCTTCCTTGGGAGTAATTTTTCCTCCGGCAATCTCTTCCACTTCCTCCGAAGCGGCCAGATAAGCATCAATGCCGTGCTGCGCACAAAAGGCAAAGATGCGTTCCAGCAAGTCCCTGACTTCATCCCGCTTTTTCCAGTTGGGAACAATCCCTATACCTTTCATGAGTCCCTCCATTACATCCGGAAGCGGACTTCCTGCAGTTTTGCTTTTTCCGGATAGACAACCACAATGCCGCTGGTGCGAAAAGCCAAAACGTCGCGCAGCAGATTGCTGCGCCATTGTTTTGACTGCAGGCGTCCTTTCCCGGCATCGCGCCTGATTTTCACCAGGAAAAGCAGGCCGTGTTTTTTGGCTAAAAGATCGCAGCTTAAATCAAAATGGTAAGCAGTACCGTCTATCTCCATCTGCACCGTCAGCCTGGGCCTGGCGTGCAGCACCTCATAACCCGCCTCTTCCAGCAGGGCAACAACCTTTGCGTGTGAACGCCCCGGCAACCTGCCGGAAATCCTGCCCAGACGGCTCCTTATCCACCAGATGAGCGCAACCAGGCAAAGCAAGGCCAAGATTATCCAGTCTTTCACAGACAAGGGGCATCACCTGCCTGGTAACTAATTCTCCGTCTGGGGCCGGTTTCCTTTTTCCGCCAGCTGCCTGTGCGCTTCCCGGACGACGGCAGCAAAGTCAGGCTGCATGTCCGTTCCCTCTTCTCCCCTGTCTTTCAGATGCAGCAGATATTCAATATTGCCCTCTGGTCCGCGCAGGGGTGAAAAAGTTGTGTTCAGTACCGCATATCCAAGGTCCCGGGCGGCAGCAGCCACCTTCCGCAGTACTTCCAGGTGGTCCTGCGGCTCCCGGACGACGCCTTTTTTTCCTACACGCCCCTTGCCGATTTCAAACTGCGGTTTTACCAAAAGAACTGCCTCCGGTACGCCAAGCCGCCTCAGCACCGGCAGGACCAGGGTCAGGGAAATAAAAGACACATCTACGCCGGCAAAACTTACCTCTTCGCCAATGTCTTCTGCCGAAAGGTACCTGACGTTGGTGCGCTCCAGCACAACTACCCGCCTGTCCTGCCGCAGGCGCCAATCCAGCTGCCCGTAGCCAACATCCACGCTGTAGACCCTAGCGGCGCCGTGCTGCAGCATGCAATCGGTAAAACCGCCGGTGGACGCGCCCACATCCAGCGCCGTCCGCCCTGCAAGGTCAATTTTGAATACCCGCAGCGCCCTCTCCAGTTTCAGACCGCCGCGAGATACATAACGGGGCAGTTCGCGGACCACAATTTCCTCGCTGCCTGTTACCTGTGCTCCCGGCTTGTCCACTTTTTCCCCGTTCACATAAACCACCCCAGCCATAATGGCGGCCCTTGCCGCCGACCGGCTGGGAAAGAGCCCGCGCTCCGCAAGCAGCAAGTCTATTCGTTTCCGCTTTGCAGCCATGGCTGATGCTTCCTTTTCCTGCCGGCCAACTCCAGGCAGGCGGCAATAATGCCGTCCCGTGTCAGCCCCAATTTTGCCAAAAGCAGTTCCCGCTTGCCATGTTCCACAAAAGTGTCGGGTATGCCCAAACGGCGCACGGGAACGCCATCAAGACCGTTTTCAGCCAAAAACTCCAGCACAGCCGAACCGAAGCCGCAGGCCAGCACATGCTCCTCAACCGTCAAAAGGCCGAATCTGCTCTGCCGTACCGCCCGGGACAGCAGGCTGACGTCCAGCGGTTTCAGGAAAACGGGGTCAACCACTGCCACTGACAGCCCCTGCCGCTCCAGGGCGGCGGCCGCCTCCAGGGCAGGTGCCACCATGGTCCCCACCGCCAAAATGGTCAGGTCCCTTCCGGGACGCAGCACCTCGCCCCTGCCCCAGGACAGCCGGCGCGGCTCTTCCAGGGGTACGCCCAGCCCCTTGCTGCGCGGGTAGCGGACGGCGCATGGCCCGTTGTGAGCCAGGCCGGTCAGGATGGCGTGCTGCAGCATGTTTTCATCCCGCGGCACGATAATGGACATCTGTGGAATGTGGCGCAAATACGCCAGGTCAAACAAGCCCTGGTGCGTTTCCCCGTCCTCGCCGACCACCCCGGCACGGTCAAGGGCAAATAAAACGGGAAGTTCCTGCAAACAGACGTCATGCACAATTTGATCGTAGGCGCGCTGCAGGAAAGTGGAATAAATCGCCACTACCGGCCGGAAGCCCCTGCGGGCCAGGCCGGCGGCAAATGTTACGGCATGCTGCTCCGCGATCCCCACATCAAAAAAACGCTCCGGGAATCTTGCGGCAAAGGCACCAAGGCCGGTCCCGGCAACCATGGCGGCTGTAATGGCAATGATTTTTTCATTTTTCTCCGCCAGTTCAACTATTGTCTTGCCGAAAACTTCCGTGTAGGAAGGTATATCGCCCGGTACAGCTCTCTCCGGAGGATTCTGCGGGTCAAAAGGTCCCACACCGTGGTAAAAATCCGGGTTGTTTTCCGTAAAGGCAAACCCCTTGCCTTTTTTTGTCAGCACGTGCACCAGGACGGGGCCGTGCAGTTTTTTGGCCCTGCGCAGCACGACCAGCAGATTTTCCAGGTTGTGGCCGTCCAAAGGCCCCAGGTAGGTAAAACCCAGCTCCTCAAAAAACATGCCCGGGACAATCAATGTCTTAACGGCATCCTTGACCCTTTCCACAGACTTGATGACCCGGCCGCCAATGGCGGGTATGCGGCGCAGCAGGTCCTCCATATCCTCTTTCAGGCGCGTATATTT
>ERZ773359.5195-NODE-5195-length-12691-cov-21.988129_pt1 | contig 12691 bp, 12 predicted proteins | sample MGYA00374955_ERZ773359 | MGnify/ENA primary metagenome ERZ773359 (study PRJEB29098, sample SAMN04486028) | biogas fermenter metagenome | study: EMG produced TPA metagenomics assembly of the Biogas fermentation microbial communities from Germany - Plant 4 DNA1...
CTTGTATTTATTTCTACGATGATTTTTTCAGCTTGCCTAACTATTGCTGGAGTTATTCCAACTGACGTTGATGGAACAATATATCCTTCTTCTGAAATTTCTATTGCCTCCACTATAGCTAAATCAATTTTACCTAAAAATCCACAATTTATATATTGTGGTAGATGACTTAAATGTAGATCTACAAAATCTATATACCCATTGTTAATTGAATCCCTACAATAGTTGTTGGTTTGGTATGGAAGTCTTTTTTTAATAATATTTCTTTTAGATAGCTCACCATCTAACTCATCTCCAACTGAAGCTCCTGTAATAAGGGTTATAGATAAATTTTCATTGCTTTCTTCTACTCTTTTTGCTAAGGCTAAAGGAACTTCCTTCGGATAACCAGAAGGGGTAAAACCACTTGTTCCTATTATCATTCCATCCTTTATTAAATGGGAGGCATCTTCAGCAGTAGCTAACTTTTTTCTCAAATTCTCTCCTTTTATTCTATCCTGAATCATTCTGATGTTACCTCCTATAGAAAAAAGTAATATATAATAGGCAGAAAATTATCTGCCTATTATATTTCATATCAGTATATTTCACAAAATTCTTCTGCTATTTTACAATATATCTCTACATAATCTACTAGATGCTTGATTGGTATCCTTTCATCTTTAGTATGTGAGTATGAAATATCGCCAGGACCTGTAACTACAGTTGGAATTCCTGCAAAGTGGGACAATAAGGCTGCATCTGTCCAACCCCTTCTCCTTGTTATATCAGGTTCCTTATTGATAACTTTTTTTAAAGCATTTTTTGTTGCAATTACGATATGATCATCTGGTGGAGTCATTAAATATACATGGTCAAGAGTCAAGAAATTGTTTTCCATTCTTATAAGTTCAGCATCAAATTGAGGATCTTCATGTTTTATCTCATCTATTATTTCTTGTAACTCATTAAAAACAGACTCTACACTTTCTCCAGGTATATATCTTCTATCTATCTGAATGGAACAGCTATCTGCTACAGTGCTTGGTTGACTCCCTCCTTCAATCCTACCAAAATTCAATATGGAAGGACCCATGAACTCATTATACCTTTCCTCTAATTTTGGCATCAACTTTTCTTCTATTCTAGTTATCAACTTAGCAGCTTTTGATATTGCATTGATACCTAAATGTGGAACTCCACCATGAGCTGCCTTTCCTTTTATTTTTATTTCTATCCATTCCAAGCCTCTATGACCTAATGCATACTCATAATTAGAAGGTTCCCCAACTATAGCTCCATCAGCTTTTATTCCTGATTTCACTAATGCTTCAGTTCCATCACTTTGCTCTTCTTCTCCTAATACACCTGTAAAAATAATGTTACCTTTCATTTTATAATTTGATCTTTTTATAGCTAACATAGCTATTAACATTGATGCAATAGGTCCTTTCATATCAGAAGTTCCTCTGCCCCAAATGTATCCATCTTTAACTTCTGCCCCAAATGGCTCAATAACCATATTATAGGGTGGAACAGTATCCATGTGTCCATTAAACATTAGAGTTTTTCCAGTTCCTTCACCTTTAAGATAAGCGATTACATTTTTTCTGGGACCATCAACTTCTTGAAATTCAACTTCAAGACCATTTTCTCTACAAAAGTTATAAATATACTCCGCGACGTCTTTTTCCCTATATTCCACATCTTTATGACTTGGAATCCTTACTAAATCCTGTGTCAATTTTATTACTTCTTCCTCTGTGAAGAATTTTTTAAAATCTAACAAAACTTCACCCCCATAGATTAGAAAGGTCCATAAGAAATTGCGTTAGCTATTATTAAAAATACCATACCTGTACCAATCAAAATTAGCATTAATGGCCATATAAATTTAAACCATTTTTCATATGGTACATTACCCATAGATAAATATCCCATTAATGCTGCAGATGTAGGTATTATTGAGTTAGTAAATCCATCTCCAAATTGGAAAGCCATTACAGCAGTTTGTCTTGTTATTCCCAACAAATCTGATAATGGTACCATAATTGGCATAGTGGCTGATGCTTGTCCACTTCCGGATGGTATAAAGAAGTTTATTACTACTTGAACTATATACATACCAATTACTGATAAGGATTTTGGTAAAGCCTTAATTGCATTAGCTAAACCATATACAATAGTGTCAATTATTAGACCATCTGTCATTACTATCAAAATTCCACGAGCTACACCTACTACCAAAGCTCCAAAGGCAATTGACTTAGCGCCTACAACAAATTCACTTGCAATCTTGCTAGGTCCTAATCCACCTATCAAACCACTTATGATTCCCATTGCTAAGAATGTAGAACCTATCTCAACAATATACCAACCATATTTAAATACTCCTGTAATAATAACTGCAAATCCTGCAACAATTGTAAGTAATATAATTTTATGCCTAATATTCATTTCTGGTACATTAGATAAATCTATTCTTTTTCCGCTTTCTTCCTTTTCTAATTCAGCAACTACACTGGCACTTGGATCTTTTTTAACCTTTTCTGCATATCTAATTAAGTATATTGCAGTAATTATTAATAAAACAATAAATATAACTATCCTTAATCCTATACCTGAAAACAATGGCAATTCTGCTATACCTTGCGCTACTCCAACTGTAAATGGATTCATAAATCCTGAGTTAAAACCGCAAGCAGCTCCTAAAGTTATCATTGCTGTACCAGTTATTGCATCAAATCCCAAGGCACGAGCTAAAGCTATACCTATAGGTACAAATACTATGGTTTCTTCTGCCATACCAAAAGTTGCTCCACCTAAACCAAATATTACCATGAAGATTGGAATCATTAACTTTTCTTTTCCATTCAACTTCTTTGCCATTATTCCTATACCTGCTTCTATAGTTCCAGTAGCAGTTATAATTTGGAATGATCCTCCTACTACAAATATGAAAAATATTATTTGAGCAGCTGCTTCCATTCCTCTTGGAACAGCTTGAATGACCTCAAAGGGCTTAATAGGATTTGGGTCAACTAGTGGAAAGAATTTCCATCAACAACAGTTCTACCCGTATTAGGATCTTGGACTCTATCAAACTGTCCTGCAGGTATAACATAGGTTAAAATTGACATGATAATAATAACTGAGAATAAAATTACGTAAGTATGAGGTACTTTAATTAGTTTTTTCTTTGCAGTTTTTTCCATTAAATAATCCTCCTTTATTTTTTATTTTTACCTACTAAAAAAACCTTTTCCTTTCTTCCTACCTCCTTTACCATAGATTTAAATTATTTATTTTATCTGCATAATATTTAAGCCTTTCCAATATATGTTCCCTTTCAACCTCGTTGATTGTGTCCTTTATGTATTTTACTGCTATGCAGCCTGTAACCTTGTTTTTAATATTTCTAACTGGTACCCCAATTCCTACAATTCCTTTCATATATTCTTCATCACTTATTGTAAAACCCTGTTTTCGTATTTTTGAGTATTCCTCTAACAACTTATCTGGATCAGTTATGGAATTTGGACCTCTCTTATCTAGTTTAGATGAATAAACTATTTCCTTAAGTTTCTCATATGGTTCATAATATGCCATTATACATTTTCCATAGACCCCACAATGAATAGGATAATATGTTCCAACCCTATATCCTATTTGGACTGCTTGGTAGCTCTCCAACTCAAATATACTTAATATCTTATCTTCAACTAAAATGGCATAGCCAATAGATAACTTGATTTCCTTTGCCAATTCTTCTAATATGATCTTTATTTGCTCCATACTAGTTTGACTATATAAATACGAAGAACCTATTTGATAAGCCCTTGCTCCAATAGAATACTTTCGTGTGCTAGGACTTTGATATACCAGATTATTATCCATTAGTATATTCAAAATTCTGTGTACAGTACTTCTATTTATTTTTAACTCCTCACTAATCTCAATTGCAGATTTTTCATATGGAAAAGATGACAAACACTCTAGGATCATAATTGCCTTATCAATAGATGAATAGCTTTCTTTCATTTCTACCTCCTTATATGTTCATTATGCTGACATGTGTTTATTCTTCTGACATAAGTATTCTACATTTTTTTTAAAATTCCTTCCAAAAAAACGAAAAAAATTATTAAAATATTTTAACATTTTTATAATTTAAAAGCACCTAACTTTTTTTGTTAGGTGCCTTTAGGTATCTATTAACTATAAGGGATACTACTATACCTATCATGGTATCTATTACCCTATTTATTGCAAAATACATTGGATTTGTGTCTCCAATATGAGATACGGTTATACTTAAGAAAACAACACAACTAATATAGGTAGAACTTGGATATTTTATATACACATTTGTATATATTATAGGTATTAAAAATAAAGATAAAATTAAATAGTGAATATAATTAAAAATACCAACATCTAGAAAATCTATTAAGTGGATTACCACAAATCCATAAATACCACCTATAATGGTTCCTACCATTCTACTTTTACCGACTTTCAAACTACTATCTTGGTCAGTCTGCATACTAAGTATTGCTGCAATAACTGAGTAAAATGGACTAGTGTTTCTAAAATAGCTTAATAGAAAGCAAATATATGATGCAATGACAGTTTTTACAACTCTCATTCCGATAATTTTTTTCCCTTTTTTCTCTCCATTTTTATTCTCTTCCATACTCATTCCCCTAACTAGCAATTATACTTAATATTTTCATACAATAGTATATGATATCAACAACTATAGTTTCAAGTGTAATTCCAAGAAAAAAGCTTTGGATTACCAAAGCTTTTTGATTTTTTATATTAATTCCTTTTTAATGTACTCAGAGGTCATAGCCCTCAGAAGGCATACATAGTGCATAGTAAACTCTACAATATCCCCAACCTTATAGTCTATTTCACTGTCTGAACCATCTAGTATAAGGTGGTCTGAACTAGCTCCAAGAATAGTAATTCCTTTATCTACAGGATATAGGGTATCTAAGTCAATATCCTGCTTTCCTATGGCACATAAAATTCTCTTTCTTACACCCCTATCGACAAAGGTGGGAACCTTCCCAAAGGCATCTCTTCCTATTTCTCCTGTGGGTACTGAAGGCTTCTCCTTCACTTCTATAACTTGGACTTGAAGCTTAAAAGCATCACTTCTAGTCCCTGCCAATTGTTGGCCATAAGCAGACTCTGTACCTAAGACTAGGGATTCACCTAAGCGTAGATTATTTATTCCTTGAAGGTCATGGTCTGATAGTAAGTGAAGGGAACTTGAATTGCCACCAGAAAGTATTTCCAATTCTATATTAAATTTCTCTTCAATTTCTTTTTTTAGCCTATTTAATTTGTCCATATGTTCTATTGATGGAATTACTCCCCCATAGCAGGTTAGATTGGTTCCCAGACCAACTAGCTTTACTCCTTTTAATTCTAATACCTCTTCTACTGCCTGGAATAAATCTTCATCATTATAATAGCCTTCTCTTAAATCACCCAGGTCTACCATCAAAATGACTTTGTGAACTAGGTTCTTTTCTAAGGCCTTCTCTGACAAGGCCCTTATGGTTTCTATTTCTGAGTTAAGGGATATATCTGCATATTCCACTATCTTTTCTGCTTCTGATATCATAGGGAGCCTGAGCATTATCTTAGGCACATCTAAATCTTTTAATCTTTGTAGGTTTTCTATCCTAGAATCTGCTAGGAAGCTTACTCCCCCTTCAACATATGCCTTTGCAATTTGTGGATTGCCACAGAAGACCTTTGTAACACCAGCTACTTTTATCCCCTTAGTATTACAAAGGTTAACAAGGGTTTTTACATTGTTCTTTAAGATTTCATAATCGACAATTAGCTTAGGATAGGCCATATTATTCCTCCTTAAGGCTGTTGTGCAATAGCTTTAATGCTATTTCTGGATATTTTTTCGACATAACTCCTAAGGAAGCCATTATATAATGATTGTCAATTAATATCTTCGCCTCTGTATTAGGTAGCAATAAATTACCTGTATTGGAAACTAAGATTTCCTTAATTATTGATTTTCTTCTTGGTAGCCTAGTTAAGGCTCCTCCTGTACCTATTATATATTTTACACCTGTTAAGTCCTTTCCCTCAGCAATAGTCTTTTTGCCACTGGGCCCATATAAATGTTTTAATTGGCCTGCATGCCTTTTAACTGCTGTTATCGTAGCATGTAAGGTTAAGCTTTCAACAAATCTCTTTTCCAAATCAGTTTCTGGTATTGGTTTATGATTGTCTATTAAATCTTCTAATTCTTCTACTGAAATATTTAGTTCTTCAGATAAACTTTCCTTTCCTACGGTTTCCACAATATTTTTCATATTTACATAGACACCTAAGTCTCCTTCTACCGTTCTCTTGGCCTTTGGTTCTGGATTGATTAATATTCTAGATATTTCATCACTATCTTCTGCAACTGAATGCACATCTGTCGTTGCACCGCCAACATCTATGGTCATTAGGTCTCCCAGGTTTTCAAATAGTAGTTCTGAGGCTGCCATTACAGCACCTGGAGTAGGCATTATAGGTCCTGTAATCATTTCCCTAATCTTTTCCATACCTGGGGCATGGATAATATGCTTTTCAAATACATCCTGGATGACCTTCCTGGTAGGCTCTATATTTAATTCATCTATCCTGGGGTAGACATTGTCTACTATATACAGTTCAGACTCCCTACCTTCAAATATTTCCTTTACATCTTCGTGGTTTTCTATATTGCCAGCATAAATAACAGGAATACCTAAATTCATTTCTGCAATCAGCTCACTATTGTAAAGGGCAGTATCTCTTTCACCGTAGTCTACTCCACCTGCAATTAAGATTATATTGGGTTCTATTTCCCTTATTTTTCTTAAATCTGATTTCCTAAGTTTTCCTGCTGTAATAAATTTGATATTGGCTCCCGCCCCTAAGGCTGCCTCCTTAGCTGCCCTAACGGTCATATCATATACTAGGCCATGAACAGTCATCCTAAGTCCTCCGGCAGCAGAACTTGTTGCCATTAATTCTTTGTATTGGATAGGTTGGCCTAATTTTTTCGCCAAATCCTCAATGGCACCTTTAAGACCAATGTTTACATCTCCTTCCAGGACAGTAGTTGGGGCTTGACCCTGCCCAATAAATATTGGGCAGGAATCAAATCCATTAAATCCATTGACCACTGTTGTAGTACTACCTATTTCTGCAACTAACAAATCAATCTTCATTGCTCATCTCTCTTCTCTTTTCTACTAGGAAAGTAGCTACGTGTTCTCCCTTTGTTCCTCTGCCGAAGCCTGCATCCATGCCGGATTCAACTGCTAATTCGTTGGATACCTGAGTGCCTCCAGCCACTAGTATGACCCTATCCCTTATACCTTTTTCAATGCAAAGCTCATGTAGTTTCTTCATATTTTTGTAGTGGATATCGTCATGGGAAATTATAGTTGAACAAAGTATAGCATCTGCATTTAATTCAATGGCAGCATCTACCAATTTTTCTACTGGTACGGAGGTACCTAGTATATGGCATTCAATTCCGTATTTTTCTATTCCTCCATGTTTAATATCTATAATTTCCCTAAGTCCTACTGAGTGTTCATCTTCTCCTACAGTGGCAGCAACTATCTTCATTGGCTTTCTTTCAATTTCTTTTCTTATTTCGTCTTCTGAAAGGACCTTTGGCTTCGGTGGTATTACTAAGTCATTAGTGTCTATGGTGAAGGTTACCCTGCCCTTTAATTCTATTCGGGTACCTTCTGCTTCCTGCATTATTTCCTTGTGTATTACTTCTACATCTTCTAAACCCATTTTCTTGCCTATTTCTATGGCAGCAAATTCAGCAGTCCTTTCATCTGTTGGCAAGAACAAGGTAGTTAGAACAATTCCGTCTCCTAGCCATTCCATTTCAGGCTTAATTTTAGAAGTCTTTCTAAGTTCTTTAACTTCTTCTAATCTAATATTTACATTGTCGTTTTCATCTAACTCATCTATGAATATGATCTTAGATGGGTCTTCAAAGGTACATCCTCCAATTAATTTTGCAGGATCATCTACAAATTCTTCTCCATATTGGGCTACATTGTTGTATCCAAAGTGGGCAGTTACTGGAGCCATATAATCCTCATCTCTCTCAAAAACTGTTCCTGCTCCTACACCACCGTCTATTTTTCTAAAGATACCATCTCCATTTCTTTCAGGATAATAGCCAGAATCAACAAAGAATCCCTGTTCTACTGCATTGAAGTAACCTCCAACTTCAAGGATTTCCTCCATGAATAGAATTGCCCTTTCCTTTAACTCCCTAACCTTTTCTGCCAACTCACCCTCATGTCTTTTTATCTCAATCATTTCCTTCAATCCATCCATACCTGCAAAGGCTTGTTTAGCTGTATCTACTGCTTCAATGTTATAAATATGCCAGGGCACATTTCTTCCTTCGTCTGGAGTAATGGTAGATTGTATATCTGCACTGGTCAACTGAGAAATTAGTAGATTTAATACATGGGTTACAGTAGCTTCTCTAGTGGATGATTCCATGTATTTTGTATTCATTTGAGCTCTCATCTTGTATTCTTTAAATAGTTCCCTTAGGGCTACAGCATAGGGTAAATCTAGTCTCATACAAGGTGCAGGTGGTGCTGTTGGTGGTACAGTTGATAGGCAGATATTTTCTTTTTTCATACCTACTTTAACTGAGAACATACTGTTTATAGCATGCTGAACCATAAGTTCAGGCATTACCTTCCAGGCTTCCCTTGCAGTGGCGTTGGCATTGTGGGCCCCATCAATCTGGGCCATATCTGCCCAAGCCATTACAGTCTTAGCTTCTGCTGCATCTACAAAGGACCTAATCATATTAATATTTCTGTATAAAACGTTGTATTGGGGGTCCTGGTGAGCACCATTTACTCCCTCTTCAGCAAACATAACTGCTATCTCTGGCCCTGCTACCCCTGATACATAGGAATGGTAATTAATTGGCCTGCCTACTTCATCTTCTATTATGTCTAAGGCCTTTCTTTGTGCCCTAACTTGCTTTCTAGTTACTGGTATACCTCCAACTCCTTGGGGAGTACCTTCTATAAGGCCATCAAAATGGGATTGACCTGCAGTCCTAATTACCATAATATGGTCTGCACCATGCCAAGCAGCCATTCTCATACGCCTTATATCATCTTCAAATCTACCTGAAGCAATTTCTGTAGTAATTACAGCCTTAGGTTGTGGGTCGATATTGTCAAAATACTTGGCTGCTGGTAGGGGTTGACTATTTTTAAGGGGTTCCGACATATCGTAGTATTCAAACTTGCCTATAGTCCTCTTTTGTCCTGTTCCTTTTCTCCAATGCCATCCCCTTCTTCTTGGCCTATATTTGTCAAGATCCTTTAATATATATTCTATATCTAATTTTTCATTTGGCTTTAATTCCATTAATTGACACCTCCTTTAAAGATATCAATTACATCATCCCACATTTGGCCTTCTGCTAATTTTAGTCCAGCTTCCCTAATGCCTAAATTCTTCTCCTTTGCCAACCTATAGACTATATGTCCAGCTCCTTTGCCTATTAGGCCCCTGTCTATGGCACCATCTACTATTGCCTTAGCTTCAATACTTGAAAATCCCATTCTTAGAAGCACAGATCTTTCAATGGAAGGAGTAGTATGTTTTCTAGCTAATTCAACAATAGGATCTACTATTTTTTCAGCTAATTCCCAAAATCTTTGCTCCAATTCTTCTTCGCTAAGATTAGCAAGATGTTTTCTTCTTTCTTGAAAATCATCAGCCCTTTTCATTGTATCCCTCCAGAAAATTAATATTTAACTCCCAATTCATCCAATATACTCTTTACAAATTCTATACTTGATTTAGTATCCTTGGCTAAGAATTCTATGTCTTCTTGGGTGGCCTCTGTTACATTCATATTGTTAATGGCATTTCTTATATAGGACCTTCTAATTCTATCTAAGTCTAATTCTTGAGTTTTAACATAGGATGGATCCTTTGGAAGTATAATATTTTTACCAGGAACCTCATCTGCTGGGTCGCCAATTATGATTTCTATTCCATTTTCCTTTGCAAAGGTAAGCTGAGGATTAATATGTTTTCCTGCTCCTGTGTATTCAGTTTCTTGAACTACTATTATTTGATCTTCATCCATTTCTTGAGCTAGTTTAAAGGCTGCTGCTAAGGATGTATTACCAGCAGGTCCTCTTTCAAGTCCTTCTATTTGTGCCAGCAATTCGGTCATGTAGAATACTGAACCTTGATTAACTGTAACATATCTGTCTATATATCTAAGTGGTCTTGCAGCTGATCTTGGTACATCAGACCTGTCAGGCCAAGTAGCAAAGGGGATACCAAAACCTGTATGACCTGTAGTAAAGGACTTTCTATTAAATTGCGTATCTGAGGCCATATGAAGTCCTTCTAGGCTTACACTGGCTCCAATTATCTTTGTATCAATAGCCCCTGCCTTTAATAGCCCTCTAGCAGTACCTGTTAAGTTTCCTCCTCCTGCATTTGTTATAACTACTGCATCAGGATCTCTTCCTTCTTTTTCCCTAAATTGCATTGATATTTCATAGCCTAGGGTTTCCACTCCTGCTATACCAAAAGGTGAATATAATGAAGCGTTAAAGAATCCTGTTTCCTCTAACAATACTAAGAAAGTATAGAACAGCTCTGGTCCCACAGATAGTTGTACTACTTCTGCACCATAAGCTTCGCATGCCCTTGCTTTTTCAATTATTTCTGGTTGTCCTACTCCTCTAGAATCATAGCACTCTTGAACAACTATACATTTAAGCCCTTGCATAGCAGCCTGGCTAGCTACGGCAGCACCATAGTTTCCTGAGGTTGCTGCTATAACTCCTTTATAACCTAATTTTTTTGCATGGTAGCAGGATGTAGCAGCCCTTCTGGCTTTAAAACTACCAGATGGATTGCAAGCCTCGTCCTTGATAAAGATACGTGCTCCCTTGCCCTTTGGAGCAAATTTTCTTGCCAATTTAGTTAAATTTCTTAGTTCAATAATTGGAGTATTGCCAACACCGGTTCTTTTTTGGATTTCTTCTATTTCCTGCAATGAATATCCTGTTTCCTTCATCATCCTTTCATAATCAAAGGCAATACTACCTGATTCAAATACATCGTAGTCTATGCCAATGGCCTTCTTCATTATTTCTCCTCGTCTAGCCATTACTGCTTCATAGCTCATATCTCTAGTCAACCTTCTCAGCCTCCTCTCCTAAAATCTCCCTAGCTTGACGACCTATATACAGAACTTCCGGAACTGCTTTTCCATAATCATGTTTGTAATAGGGATTGACCTCTATCAAAGTACCCTCAACTATTCTGCCTATATAGGTTTCAACTTTCACTTTGTCTCCTATATTTGCAGCTTCATCAAGTAAAAATCCTTTAACCCACATTTCTAAGGGTACATTTTGTGTATCTTCTGGTATGTTACTAGCCCTCTGGCCCGCTTCTAAGACTATGTTATGGATTCTTACCCAATCGCCACGTTTAGCATCCATTCTAACACTTCCTTTCCTTATTAATTCACAACTATGAGCAAAAAACTATTCACTATCAATTAGCTCTCTCATATCTCCCATAATAGCCCTTGGTACTGGTAAATCTATCATAGTTTTTAGCCCTGGTTTTGCATTTATTACATGAGGTATCATATTAACAGTCATGGCAATAGTTCCTATACCACCAGGCACTTCTGGTTTAATTTGCATGTTTATATTTGGTGTACCTTTGATAGTAATGTAATCGCCTGTCTCTACCCCTTCTAAATGAGGTTCTACTTGTTGAGGATGAAGCATTTCTATTTTTAATTCTCCGTCCACATAACCATAACCTTTCATATTACAGCCAGCAACATCTCCAGGTTGAACTTCTGCATAAGGAGCCTTCCTATAAACTGATGAAACTATTGGCGCCCTTTCTAATTTGATTTCATCGCTTAATTTCCATCCTAATGCATCTGCAATCATTGTAATTGATTCAGGGAATCCTATGTGGCCGTCCAAATCGTTTTCTGCAACCCTTCTATTAAATTCTTCTACAGTTATACCTACACCCTGGCCATGCATTACTGTAGGTCCAAATGGTGATAAGTTGTTAACCCTTTCAGCTTTGATACTTTCTACGTCCATACATGCCCCAGTAAGTGTAATTACTAATAAATCCATAATTAGGCCTGGATTAATACCTGTACCTAAGACAGTTACTCCATTCTCCTTTGCAATCCTATCTAATTCCTTTGCTAATTCAGGTGATTGGGCTTGGGGATAAGCCATTTCTTCAGCAGTTGATATAACATTGATCTTTCTTTCCAAACAATATTTAATCTTATCAAAGGATGTTCTAGTATATGAATCAGTTGCTATAACTACAACATCAGCTGCCCCTTCTTTTATTACATCTTCATAAGAACCTGCTATTAAATCAGGCCTGTCACCTCTTTCAATGCCAGTTAGCTCATACATTGATTTTCCTATCTTGTCTCCTCTTACTACTGCTCCAACTACATCTACACCTTTTTTGCTTAGTAGCATTTCTACTACCCCTTTGCCCATTGCACCTAAGCCCCAAACTATTACCTTTACATTTTCTTTTCTCATAATAATACCTCCTTGTACAATTAATATTGAATAAATCAGTGAATGAATTCACTGCT
>ERZ773359.5197-NODE-5197-length-12687-cov-9.040611_pt1 | contig 12687 bp, 8 predicted proteins | sample MGYA00374955_ERZ773359 | MGnify/ENA primary metagenome ERZ773359 (study PRJEB29098, sample SAMN04486028) | biogas fermenter metagenome | study: EMG produced TPA metagenomics assembly of the Biogas fermentation microbial communities from Germany - Plant 4 DNA1...
ATATTGAGAATTATCGCGTATATTTGCGTAATTAATGAAACAACGGTTTAAAGAAATATCGGCGTATCTTTTGCTTGCCCTTTTTGCAAGCTATTATGTAAGCACGTCTTTTTTCCTGCATACTCACGTTGTTGACGGGAAAACGGTTGTCCATTCCCACTTTTATTTTCCTTCAACGGAAAATAAAGCGCCTAGTCACCAGCATAGCATCCATGCATTCGGTGCTATATCTTTCTTATCGCATTTTTTCTTTACGGGATTGTTTTTTACCTTCTCGTTACATGTTTTCAACCGATATTTACATCATCATAAATACCGAAAGAACAGCTATCCCTATTCTCAGCAGATATTTGTTCGGTCAAATGGTCTGCGGGCTCCTCCTTTGAAAAATTACACACTTCATTCGATTTAGTTGATTGTTTTTCTCAACCAACATTTTTTCGGTGCTTATAACAAGACACCATACCCTTATATTGTGTAATTTTTTTAACAATAATCATAATGAAAAAATATATAATGATTTTTATATCCATGCTATCTGCATGTTTTACAATATTTTCGCAAAATGGAACCGATGCCAATATTTTTGGACACGTTATCGATAAAACGACAAAGAAACACATTCCATATATTACCATAAATTTGAAAGGTACAACTATCGGCACTGCAACCGATTTGTCCGGGCATTACTATTTAAAAAATTTGCCGGAAGGTGAGCATGTGTTGGTGGCTTCAGGCATGGGGTATAAGACCGTTGAACAGCCTGTCGAATTAAGAAGAGACGAAACGTTGGAGGTCAATTTCGAAATGGAAGAGGACCCGATTATGTTGGGAACAGTGGTTGTTTCTGCCAACAGAACGGAGACGAAACGCAAAGAGGCTCCCGTGATTGTCAACGTGATTACACCGTTGCTTTTTGAAAACACCAATTCGGTTACGTTGGCTCAGGGGTTGAATTTTCAACCCGGCTTGCGTGTCGAAACCAACTGTCAGAATTGCGGATTTCAGCAGGTACGCATTAACGGCCTCGAAGGGCCTTACTCACAGATTCTTATCGATAGTCGCCCCGTTTTTAGCGCTCTTGCTGGCGTGTACGGTATTGAGCAAATTCCTGCCAATATGATTGAGCGTGTGGAGGTGTTGCGCGGAGGCGGTTCAGCATTATTCGGATCGAATGCCATTGCCGGCACCATCAATATCATTACGAAAGAACCAAAATCCAACTCGCTTTCGGTATCCAATACGACCAATTTGATAGGGGGCAATACGGCCGATAATAATTTGTCGCTGAATGCTTCGTTGGTGTCGGAGGACATGAAGGCGGGTGTGGTGCTTTTTGGTGCATCGCGCGATCGGGGCGGATTCGATCACGATAGCGACGGGTTTACCGAAATCGCTAAACTGAATAGCGTGAATTTGGGATTGAAAGCCTATTATAATGTGAACCTTCATAACAAATTCACAATGGAATATCATACGATTAACGAATTTCGCCGGGGAGGAAACCTGCTTGACGAGCCTCCTCATGAAACCGATATAACCGAACAAACCGAACACAACATCCATTCGGGAAACATCGGCTATGATTTTTCGTCGACGGATTACAAGCATAAATTGAGTGTTTATTTCTCCGGACAACTCATCGACCGTAAAAGTTATTACGGTGCACAACGTGATCTCAACGCATATGGAGACACAGACGACAATACTTTTGTACAGGGCATTCAATATCATTTTGTGATGGATAAGTTGGTATTTATGCCGGCACAATTGACGCTTGGACAGGAGTATAATTATAATGAAATGACGGACAGAATGCCGGGATATGATCGATTGTTGCATCAAAAAGTAAATACCAAAAGCCTTTTTTTGCAAAATGAGTGGAAGAATGCAAAGCTGAGTATCTTGTTGGGTGGTCGATTGGACAAACACAATTTGATAAAAGAAGCCATTTTTAGTCCGCGCCTCAACGTAAGATACAGTCCAACACCGTTCATCGGGCTTCGTGCAGGGTATTCGACCGGCTTCAGGGCTCCTCAGGCTTTTGACGAGGACCTGCATATTACAGCCGTGGGAGGTGAGGTCAGCATTATTCGGCTTGCTCCCGACTTGAAAGAAGAACGATCGAATACGGTTAATTTTTCTGCCGACTTTTACAACGCTTTTGGTGCCGTACAGACCAACTTGCTGATCGAAGGATTTTACACCCATTTGAAGGATGTTTTTTTACTCGAAAAAATAGGCAAAGACGACCAGGATAATCTTCTTTTGGAACGAAGAAACGGATCGGGAGCAGTGGTTAAAGGTATCAATATCGAAGGGAAAATTGTGCCCAATCGTTCGCTTCAGTTTCAGATGGGGGTAACTTTTCAGAAAAGTATCTATGACGAGCCGGAAGTATGGAGCGATAACGAAAATATCGCTCCGCAGCGTCGAATGTTCCGTACTCCCGATCAGTACGGGTATTTTACGGCAAATTATTCGATGAAAGATAAATTGAATTTTTCGCTATCGGGGATTTATACGGGCAGCATGTTGATACAGCATTTTGCCGGTTTCATTCTCGAAGATGCCGAAGTTGTTACACCCTCTTTTTTTGATCTGTCGTTTAAAATGGCTTATAATTTTAAACCGGTTTCCAATACACGATTGCAATTGAATGCCGGCGTGCAGAATATATTCAACAGTTATCAGAACGATTTTGATCAAGGACCTCTCAGGGATTCGGGATACATATACGGGCCTTCCTTGCCGCGAACCTTTTTTGCGGGCTTGAAATTCTCCCTATAAGAATCGGATAATCATGGTACAAGCCACACAAATTGGTGTCGGACCAATAAAGGTATCGCATATCGAAAACTACCGGAACGATTTTTTTCGGCGTAGATTTCTCTTCGATGCGGATTAACGGAAACTCTTCAGATATAGTCAAAAAAAAATCCCGAGTGAAAAATTATCATTCGGGATTTTTTCGATTTTCCGGCTTAGGATAAATTTTCTTCTATCGTAATGTAATCAGTAACACGACCGGTTATTTTTTCGGCTTCGGTGTTCACCCCGGTAATGTTTTTTCCCGGATCTCCGTTTCGCCGGACATATCTCCCGGGTCTTCGTTTCATGTTGCCGGGCTTGTATTTGTCTCAAAAATTCGTTTACATTTTGAGTTTCTTGAATTCCTCTTTTACCCGATTTAGATCGGTTAGCCAGGATTCAATGTCTTCCTCGTGTTCCAACTCATCGTTGAGGATTTCTACTGCCATTTCGTGCGTTGCAAAATCTTTTCCGGCGGTAAAATTCGCAATTTCCTGATAACGTTGAATAGCGCATCTTTCCCCTCTCAGGTTTTGTTGAAGTATGACTTCAATGTATGGGTCGGAGGGTTCGTCGTAAGGACAACGTGCCAGTTTGGTCCAATCTTTCGGATTGATGACAGGTGTGCCGCCCAATTGAATGATCCTGTCGGCGATCATTTCGGCATGTCCCAATTCTTCGTTGGCATGCTCTAATAATTCGGGTTCAACTTCACTTCTCATTGGTCCTTCCATCACTCGGGCACCAATCCAATACTGATAATATGCCAGCCATTCTTCCGAGAGTGCTGCATTTAACATTTCCAACAGTTTGTCAACATCAACCGATGCTACTTTAATTGCTTCTTTTCCCATTTTCTTTAAATTTTTATGTGATTAATAATTGCTTGATTTTTTTTGACAGTAATTGTATTATAAACTACTTACCTCAAATTATGCATTTGCTTTGTAAACACTAATTAAACACCTAGCGCTTGCTAAATGTTCACCTCGATATAATTTTTTCGTCGGAAAGAAAATCTTTCGTTGATGGTTGCGAATTTAGTAAGGCGGATTGTTATGTGTCCCTTCGTTGGATTTTATGTTTATTGCAATTGGCCAACTTGTTTTTGTTTGATATCTTTGCGGTTTAATTAAAATAAAAAGAGAGAAAAAGAATGCTTTTTAACGTATGTTGCAAAGATACGGAAGAGTTATACGAAACTCCTATTGTGCAACAAACGGCTTTCTGGTCGGATGTGAAAGCACAACTTGGAGCAGGTACGTTGGGTGTTAATTTCAAAGCGCGTCAATCGGATCTTTTTCATCGATCGACAGAAGATAAAACGATTATTTCTTCTGATATATTGGCTGTAATACGACAAATCGATCGTTACCATTCCATTGCTTACATACCTTATGGCCCCGAACTTGAGCCTTCGGAAGAATTTCAGGGAATGTTTTTGGAAGAGCTTTCGGAAAGTATTCGTCCTTTTTTGCCGAAAGACTGCATACTTATTCGTTACGATCTTTGTTGGCAGTCGTATTGGGCAAAAGATGAAGAACATTTCGATGAAAATGGAATATGGAAAGGGCAACCCGACTCGTTGTCCCAAGAATTTCGTTTCAATTTCAATACACACCGGTGGAATTTCAAAAAAGCGTATTTCAACATTCTGCCGTCCAATACCATTTATTTGGATTTGACGCAGGATGCCGATGCAATTCTGCGTAAAATGAAATCCAAAACGCGCTACAACATTCGTTTGTCGGCAAGGAAGGGGGTTGAAGTGAAGACAATGGGTCTTGATGGTTTGGATATTTGGTATGAGCTTTACAAAGAAACAGCTGCACGAAATCACCTCTTTCTCAACGATATCAAGTATTTTGAAGCGGTACTTAGGGCAAAAACCGATACTAGCCGTTCGCCGGCCGATGTACGTTTGTTGATAGCCGAATGGGAAGGCATGCCGTTGGCGGCCATGTTTTTGGTGATGACGGCCAACAGAGGGTCTTATCTTTATGGTGCTTCGTCGTCGCAACACCGCAATTTGATGCCTACTTATGCATTGCAATGGGAAGCCATTCAGTTGTCAAAAGCCAATGGATGTACGGAATACGACATGTTTGGCATTTCGCCTTCGCCCGATCCGTCGCACCCTCTATACGGGCTTTATAAGTTTAAAGCGGGGTTTGGTGGCGAAATCTACCATAGCTTGGGGTGTTGGGATTATCCGTTGGATGAAGAAAAGTATGCACTTTTCCGGGTATCGGAAATCAACAGTCAGGGTTATCATTTGAGTTGACACGATTATTTGCGGGGGATGGTGTCGCCATTCACAATCGCCCTATCGGCATTTTTTAACCCTGTAGTGCTAAAATAGGGTTCCAAATCGCCCCGTATCAGTACCTCTTTCCCTAGATTTTCAGGATGAGATTGCAAGTTGAGACTTTCTCTCACCGCAGTTGTTGCTTTGGTTGATGAGGACAACTGCACAGGAAAAGTCTTGGAAGAATCCGTTTCGTGTGGTGTGGCAGCCAACGCTATATTGGTTGCTTTTGCAACACCGGTGGCATTGTCGACAAACGATTTGTATGAATTGCCCGAATAATATCCCACGATAAACCCTTTTACCCATACATCGGTCATGCCTCGATTTGCCGAAGCACCTTCTATGGTGAAAGGATTGTCGATTGACCCGCTCGAAATATCCGGGGTCGATATTTTTCCGATTATTATATTTTCCGACGGACCGGTTATCCAGTCTGAAATTACCGCATTGGAAACCGATAGTGCTTCTTTTGTAAGGGTGATGGTATAGGTGTACTGCGTGGATTTCTCGAAAGAGGTAATATGGATGGATTTGTCCAACGGGAAGGCAAAGGTATTGGATGCTATCGATAGGACGAGTTCTTTGTTTTCCAACGATTGCATAGGCAATAAAATGGCTTCGGCCGTTCTACCGTCGGCACTCATATTGAAAGAAATATTGCCGGTGGCGATGGGAGCAGAAAGTTCCCCATTTTCCAGAGAGAAGGTTGCCTTTGTGCCTACTCCGGTTATGTTGGCAGAGAGTCCGCTCAAATCGTGTAAGGGATCTTCCGGAATAATATTCAAAATAACTTTCGAGAACTGATGCTCAAAAACCAAATTAATATCGAATTGTTCGGAATTAACCGCTTTTGCATTATCGGAATACAATAAATCGATGGCCGGCAAATTGCTTTGGTCAGCGATATCTACCGGATATTCCATCTCGGGAAGGACCGGTTTATAGGGATAATAAGCCACGAAAGATGCATCGGAACCATCGATTGGGAAATTGATCGCCTTTTTGGCATCTGCAACTCTAAAAATCGATGTTCCATCTGTGATGTATTTTACATTGTTTGCTTGGATGGCATCCGACCAATTGGCGTCGGATTTTTTCATGTAAATTCCGATTGCGTCATTTTTTTCCCAAACCGAATTGAACGCGCGACTTTGCATTTTTTGTATGGAAGCATTTACATTGATGTATTTTTTAAAATCTTCGGGATTTGGATGATCCTGATAACACGAAATAAACACAAAAGCAACGATTGCGCTGAGGAATAATTGTTCCCTTTTCATGATGATAAATTGTTTTTACCGAATTCGAGACATTCGTAAAGATAAAAATCAATTTGCCTCCTATCAATTCGTGAAGATCAACTTCAGATGAATAGGAGGCAAATTCTTATTTCCCTTTAATCGGCATCGTTACGAAATTCGCAACGATTTGCCCGGGCGTAGTATGGTCTTTGTCGTTATGTTGTTTAAGTTGCAGATTTTTTTAACCGAAATGCCATAACGTTTGGCAATTCCGCTTAATGTATCGCCTTTTTTGATACGGTGATATTGTACTTCGCCGGAAACGTATTTATTGGAGTTATTGTTATCTGCCGGTACTTGATAGGTTTCTCCCGGTTTGAGTATGGATCTGCTGCTTGCAGTCGTTTTTTTGAAACTGGAATTGGTTACTGCATATTCGTCGCGATGGCATACTTTATTGTTGAAATCGACGATGAAATTCGGATTGATGGGGCGTCCCAAAAACCGCGTTTCGAAATGAAGATGCGGTCCGGTTGAACGACCTGTACTTCCCGCCAAACCGATAGGTTGCCCCGATTCGACAAAATCATTCTCTTCAACCAAAAATTTGGACAAATGGCCATAAACCGTTTCAAGACCGTTAATATGACGGATTACGATATAATTGCCGTATCCTCCCCGTTCATAATCTTTTACCCTGATTTTTCCGTCAAAAGCGGCATAAATGGTGTCTCCTTTTTTTGCTTTGAGATCAACTCCATAATGGTATCTCCTGCTGCCTCTTCTGCCGAAGTTGGAAGTCATGTGGCCATAGCAAGGCATAGAAAAATTCGATAAATCTACCAAGAAAGTATCGGGTACATTTATCGAAGAACCGTAAGCATTGACATAGCTGTTGCTCCAAACTCCACCGTAGATATCGTCGGCAGGGATATCGGCAGGATTCCATTCTTCTCTTTCAATCGCAGCTTCATTTAAAATGGACATATCCATTTTGAGCTTTATTCCGTCTGCAAATAAATTGGAATTTTCGTCGTTTGAGCTGTGCGATTGTTTGTAGATAATTTCGGGTCTCGTTGTGTTTTTTGTAGGTTTCGATTGTGAGAAAGCAGTTAACCCGATAAATAGTAATGTTGTCGATAAAATAATCTTTCCTTTGGAAATTATACTCACTTCTTCCATAAGTTCCATTTCAAAATATCTTTTTAATTTTTGATTTGAAATTGTTTTTTGCAATTAATGTTCATCGTTGGCATAAATATGAACATGCATTAATTGTGGATAATCAAACAATTCTATGGGTGAAAAAAACCGGTCCAATTCGATTTCTGCTATTTCGGGCGATTCGGATGCATGTACAATGTTCTCCTGAATACTCATGCTGTAATCACCTCGTATAGTACCCGGCTGAGCTTCTCGGCCGTTTGTGACGCCGGTCATTTTCCGTACTACTTGCACCGCATCGATGCCTTTCAACGCCACAACAATTACCGGGCTCATCTTCATTGACTCTTTGATTCGTTGAAAAAACGGTTTTTCTTTTAAATGTGCATAATGTTCTTCTAAAACTTCATCTGTTAAAGCTATCATTTTCATTCCGATTATTTGGAGTCCCTTTTTTTCGAATCGGGAAATTACTTCACCAACTAGGGCTCGCTGGATAGCGGATGGTTTTAGAATTACTAATGTCCTTTGCATTGGGCTAATACAAACTTGTTAAAGAAAGATGTACAATTACCGTTTTTCTCAATTGATGTCAAAGTAAACTTTTTCTTTTTTTTCGTCCAAAAAAAATAGGATCAAATTTCGTCCTAAAAGCAGTTGGGAAAGAAAGAAAACATAAAACATGTTTATAAATGGTTGTGTAATAGAAGGATGCGCAAAAACATGTTTTGCAACATGTTTTAAATGTTTTCAGAATTTTAAAAGATATTTAACTGCAAATTAACGTGAATTTCAGGTTGTTGTCCCCATTGTTCTTTGGGCACTCGAATGAATGCTTTTCGATTTTTTATGTTATCTTGGGCAAATCACCCATGAATAATGGTAGTTTATAGATAGTTTTATGTATTTTTGCGCTTAGAAATCTTTTCAAAGAGTGGGGGATAGGGGTCGCCCGCCATTGATAATAAGATGATAACATGTATTGTATTAATTTTATTATTGACTGATAATGAAACGATATAAATTAATCGACACTGTCACCGGTTGGGTGGTTTTTGCCATAGCGGCAGTTGTTTATCTATTGACTATTGAGCCCACTACGAGCTTTTGGGATTGTCCCGAATTCATTGCGTGTGCTTATAAATTGGAAGTGGGTCATCCGCCGGGAGCCCCTTTCTTCATGCTGGTGGGTAATCTTTTTACACAATTCACCTCCGATCCTGCCCAGGTTGCCAAGATGGTAAATGCCATGTCGGCCTTAATGAGTGCGTTTACCATTTTGTTTCTTTTTTGGACGATTACACATCTGACGAGAAAGCTGGTGCTGAGTAGCAATAAAACCGAGCTTACCCTCGGACAGACCATTATCGTGATGGGTTGTGGTATTGTAGGGGCTTTGGTTTATACGTTTTCCGATACTTTTTGGTTTTCGGCGGTAGAAGCCGAAGTTTATGCTTTTTCGTCCATGTTGACGGCGCTGGTTTTTTGGTTGATATTAAAATGGGAAGACAACGCCGAGAAACCGCATTCCGAGAAATGGATTATTCTCATCGCATACATTATGGGGCTCTCCATTGGAGTCCACTTGCTCAACTTGCTCTGTATTCCCGCTATTGTTTTGGTATACTATTACAAGAAGAGCGAGAATGTTTCATGGAAAGGAGGATTGGGGGCTTTATTGATCTCCTTTGCGTTAATTCTTGTCCTGATGTATGGGATTATCCCGGGATTTACCAAAGTAGGGGGATGGTTTGAATTGTTCTTCGTAAATACGGTAGGCTTGCCTTACAATACCGGTTTATTTATCTACCTCGCTTTGTTGGTTGTTTGCATTGTATGGACTCTTTTGGAGAGCATGAGGGATAACCCCCATTCGAAAAGAGTCAAAACAACCTTCATATTAAGTCTTGCCATGTCGGGAATCCTGTTTATGGGCGATAATGTGTTGATATGGCTTATTCTGATAGGTGTGGCTTTTTATTTGATTTTTCGGTACAAAAAAACGAATATTCAATTCATTAATCTTGCCATCTCTTGTTTGCTGGTCATATTGATTGGTTTTTCGGCATATGCCATTATCCCTATTCGTTCGAGTGCCAATCCGCCAATGGACGAAAATTCGCCCGAAGACGTTTTTGCGTTGGCAAGTTATTTGAATCGTGAACAATATGGAGAGACTCCTCTTATTTACGGTCACACCTATGCTTCTCAAATTGAAAGAAAAGCAGATGGTTCGCCGATAGTGGTAAAAGAGAAAAAAAGATACGCGAAAGCGATCAAAAAATCGCCCGACGAAAAAGATCGGTATGAGGTGGTGTCTACTTCTCCCACATATAAATATACAAATACGATGTTTTTCCCACGTATGCATTCGACAAGCCATAATCCGGGTTTTGCGAATCATATGATAGGGTATCGTCAATGGGGAGGCGTAATGGATCCACACAGAAAACCCACAATGTTGGAAAACCTCAGGTTTTTCTTCAACTATCAGCTCAATTACATGTATTGGCGCTATTTTATGTGGAATTTTTCGGGAAGGCAAAACGATATTCAAGGCGATGGGGGTATTACCAAAGGCAACTGGATTACGGGAATTCCTTTCATCGACGACAAGGTATTGGGTTTGGGGCCACAGGATAACATTGCTCCGGATGTAGCGGACAATAAAGGCAGAAACACGTATTTTATGCTGCCTTTCATTTTGGGCATTATCGGCATTGTATATCAATTGTCGTTGAAGGAAAAAGGGTTCGAAAGTTTTTCCATTGTCTTCATGTTGTTTTTTATGACGGGGATAGCCATTGTGATGTATCTCAATCAAACTCCTTTTGAACCCCGCGAGCGCGATTATGCGTATGCCGGTTCTTTTTATGCCTTTTCCATTTGGGTGGGGATGGGGGTAGCGGGCATTGGTTTATTCTTGCGCAAGTATTTGAAAAATACGACAGCTGCGGCATCGCTTGCCACAATAGCCTGTGTTTTTGTCCCTATCCGGATGGCCGCTCAGAATTGGGACGATCACGATCGGTCGGAAAGATATATGGCACGCGATACGGGGATGAATTATCTGAACAGTGTGGGCAAAAACGGCATTATTTTTTGCAATGGCGATAACGATACTTTCCCGCTTTGGTATCTGCATGAGGTGGAAGAATTTCGTACCGATACCCGTGCATGCAATTTAAGTTATTTGCAAACGGAATGGTATGTCGATCAAATGGTGCGTCAGGCATATGACTCGGAACCCCTTCCCATCAAATGGCCAAGGGAGAGATATGCCTCTGATGCCGGTTCTCATGCTTATATTTTGACAAGAAAAGAGATTGAGCATATATTGCAACAAAATAATATTCCACCGGTTTCCTATCATTTGTATTACGACACGAATGTGTTTAAGGATACGATACCGCTTAAGCAAACGATGGAAAATTTGCGGACAGGGATAAATGCAACTCCCAAAAATCCGTTTCCTTCGTTGGACAATGAACCGATTATTCCCGGTAATCTGTTGTACCTCGACGTGGATACGGCAAAAGTGAACTGGATGGCATTCAATTCCCAACCGACAAACCGAATGTATATCGATCTCGGAAATAAATCGGTAGCTTACCGACAAGATTTAATGGTATTGGAAATGCTTACCAATATCAACGACGAGAATTGGGAAAGACCTATCTCTTATGCAGTGACGGTAGATAGGAATTTGTATGCGCCTGTAGGTAATAATTTAACACTCGAAGGAATTGCTTATCGGATTACGCCGGGTACCCCGTTGAATAATGGGGTAAACGTCGATGTTGCTTATGATATCATGATGAATACATTCAGATGGGGCGGCATCGATAAAAATCCGGATATTTATCTCGATCAAACTTGTCGGAATATGATTTACACTTTCCGCATGTATTTCTCCCAATTGATTGAAGCGTTAATCGGTGAAGGCGAAAAAGATAAAGCGTTGGCTGCTCTCGATAAATGTATCGAGGTTATGCCATCGAAAGCGGTACCCTACGGAACGGAAGGATTGTTGCTGGCCAGAGCATATTATCAGTTGGGACACGCTGAAAAGGGAGAAGCTCTCATTGATGAAATTAGTGAAAGAATCACTAAAAATTTAGCATGGTTCGATCGTCTTACGCCTCAACAAATGGCCGATTCGTGGATTGATATTTCGAGGAATAATTTGGATCCGTTGTTATTGATTTCCAATATTTACCAACAATATAACAAGGAAAAGTATCAACCGCTGGTAGACGATCTTTTAGAACGAGCACAATTTTATTATATAAGAGGAATTACTCCCTTGGGCGATTCCATTGTGCAGGAACTTACCAATGTGTCTATTCGTGGATTTTATGGTTCGGGTTCAGACTCGATAAGTCAGAAAATGAATGAGCAAAATGTGCAGAAGGCATTGGAATTGATGCAGCAATTCAACCCGAAATTGCTCGAACAGTATGGTATGAGTAAATAAGAACAACGGCCTCTTTCGGTGAGATAAAAATTGGGAGAGGCCTTTTTATTTGATTATTTCCATGTTCATAGAGCGACCTCCCTTATTTTATCGGATATTTTATCCGGGTGCGGTTTGGAGAATAAAAAACGGCAAGGAAAAGACGGTTTATTTAACTTTTGATGATGGGCCTATTCCTGAAGTTACCCCCTGGGTTTTGGATGTACTCGATACATATCGGATTAAGGCGACTTTTTTTTGCGTGGGCGATAATGTTCGAAAACACCCATCTCTTTATCGTCAAATTCTTAAAAAAGGGCATATTACGGGTAATCACACCTTTAATCATATACAAGGATGGAAACATGGTACCGACTATTTTATCGCCAATACGCAAAAAGCAAATTCGTATATCCAATCCCCGTTTTTTCGTCCGCCTCATGGTCATATTCTACATTCACAATTTGTTTTATTGAAGAAAAAAGGGTATAAATTCATTATGTGGGATGTCGTTACGCGTGATTACAGCAAATATATGACTCCCGAGAAAGTGCTCAATAATGTAAAAAAATACGTACGAAACGGGTCGATCATTGTGTTTCACGATTCGTTGAAAGCAGAAAAAAACCTGAAATATGCTCTTCCCTTAGCTATCGAATGGCTCAAAGGAGAAGGGTATTCTTTTGGATTAATTCATTGATCAA
>ERZ773359.5199-NODE-5199-length-12686-cov-5.709445_pt1 | contig 12686 bp, 13 predicted proteins | sample MGYA00374955_ERZ773359 | MGnify/ENA primary metagenome ERZ773359 (study PRJEB29098, sample SAMN04486028) | biogas fermenter metagenome | study: EMG produced TPA metagenomics assembly of the Biogas fermentation microbial communities from Germany - Plant 4 DNA1...
TAAGCCGTTTTGGGTGCTGACGCAGAGGATCATACCTAAAAGGACGGCAATTATGCGGCTGTAACGCGAGCGTACTGACGGAAAGATGGATTTGACAATTTCTGTGGTAAACTCGACAATTACGGCTAACACAACTATGGTTGTAAGGGCTTCAAAAGTCAAAGTATCACAACCTTTCTTTTCTTAGTAGATGTTTATGGAAATTGGCCGCTTTATATGTTGGGATCTTCCACTTGCTTGCCGGAAAATTAATTGTTATAATTAACGTACACCGGAAACACGTTAACAAACCCTGCTATGTTTGTGACAGCCGTTTAAAGTTTTGAGCTAACACATATGAAGCGGGAGTCTGGGCTCTGAATGTGGCACATAAGCCTTGCCATAAGGACATGTAAAGCATTCAGGAGGACACCCACCTGTAGAGAGAGCAGTTCAAAACTAACGGTATACACGGCATGGTGGGGTTTTCTTTATGTCTTGGTGGTGTAGGGGATGATATGTAGAAATGAGGTGTGGGTATGGACGAAAAGCATCGCCAAATAATCAACAGATTAAATCGCATCGAAGGCCAGGTTAAGGGCATTAGAAAAATGATTGAAGAAGGCCAGAATTGTGCAGAAATCTTGATGCAAGTTGCTGCCGTTAAAGCGGCCATTAATAAGGTGGGAACCATGGTTTTCCAGACCCACTTCAGAAGTTGTCTGGAAGCCGCCACGGAGAAGGAGCCGGATTTAGATTTTGTTGACGAACTAATGAATTTGTTGGGTAAATATATTAGCTAGAATATGAAGAAAGTGTGAAGAGATAAAATATGCTGTTGACAATACAGCATATTTTTGTTCATAATTGTACATATCACAAATACCCCGAGGAGGTATTTTATGCAGCCGGAGAGTTTATCTGTAGTTGCCGCTTTTGTTGCCGGCATGGTTGCTTTTTTTTCTCCTTGCCATTTGCCGCTTTTGCCGGCCTATCTAGGGTTTTTGACCGGATCAGTTACCGGTGATCAACAAAGTGTACAAAAAAACAAGATACTTTTTAACAGTTTAAATTTTGTTGTCGGTTTTAGTGCCGTTTTTATCCTTCTAGGCCTTGTGGCCGGCTGGTTTGGCGGTTTTTTTGCTCCTTACCAGGCTATTGTACAGCGTATAGCCGGTGTTTTGATTTTGCTTTTTGGTTTGCACCTGGCGGGCATCTTATCTCCCACTTTGTTTAATCGGGAGCGACGCGTGCAATATCGCCCGCAGGCGGCAGGTCCCGGGACATCAATTTTACTGGGCGTAGCTTTTGCTGCCGGCTGGACGCCTTGTATCGGTCCGGTTCTGGGGGCAATGATTGCTTATGCGGCCGCAACAGGGGGCGGTGTTGCTTTATTTGTGGCTTTTGCCCTGGGGATGGCAATACCGTTTTTAGTGGCGGCTTTTCTGGTGGAACATTTGAGCCGCTGGTTGGAACGTTATCGCCGGCTTCTGCCTACTGTGCAACGCATTTTCGGTATCTTTATGGTGGCTTTAGGTATCACTTTCTTCTTCGGTCGTTTTTCCTCATTTTGACAGAAAGAGGTGGTTGGATGAGAAAAATTCTTCCCCTGCTTGTAACAATTATAATTGTGGCTGCAGCCATCTTTTTTTTACAGAAACAGTTCAGCCAAAAGGCAAAGAATGCGGAGCAGGATCCCGTTGCTGATGTACCGGTAGGAATCGCTGTGGACATGCGGGCTCCTGATTTTACTTTGAAAGATTTGGACGGGAATAAAATTAGTTTAAGCGAGCAAAGAGGACAAGTAGTAATGCTAAATTTTTGGGCTATCAGCTGCCCGTATTGTCGGGCCGAGATGCCGGATATGCAAGATGTTTACACTGAATTACATAGTGAAGGATTTACTATTTTGGCGGTAAATATTAATGACAGCCCGGCGGAAGCAGCCGATTTTATGCGGCGACACGGTTATACTTTTCCGGTACTGATTGATGAAGATTGGCAGGTCAGTATCCTTTATGAGGCATATTCCATTCCCAAAACCTTGCTTTTAGACCGCAATGGTGTTATCCGGCATCTGCATTATGGGCCAATTGATGCCGAAACACTTGGCGCCATGGTTAAAGATCTGCTGTAATATTATCCGGCAAAGCTTTGGGAGTAGTTTTTTTATAAAAAAGATACTATAATGGATGATGCAGGAAGAAATGAGATACACTAACAGAAGATTAATGTGGCAAAAATTACATCTACCCTGTGAGAAACTTTTAAGGAGGATGTAAATGTTATTTGAGAAGAAAGGCTCGGCCAATACGGAGATGACGTTAAAACTGGCAGTCAAGCGGGCAGAGGAACTGGACATTAATCATTTTGTGGTGGCATCCAATACGGGCGAAACAGTGCGCCAATTATTGAAACTGGTGCCGGGGCAGTCTGTAGTCTGCGTAACACATCACACCGGTTTTGCTAAACCGGGCGAGCAAGAGATGCCGCCTGAAGTAAGGGAAGAACTAATTAAAGCAGGTGTGCAGGTTTTAACGACTACTCATTTATTGGGTGGAGTCGATCGCGGGGTAGAAAATAAATTTGGCGGAACCTATCCGGCCGGAATTATTGCTCATACTTTGCGCATGTTAGGGCAGGGCGTTAAAGTAGGTGTGGAAATAGCGGCCATGGCTTTAGATGCCGGCATGATTCCTTACGGCAAAGACGTTATTGCCATCGGTGGTTCCGGACGCGGTGCCGACACGGCCATGGTAGTTTGCCCCGCCCATGCTAAAGATTTTTTTGAAGGACGGGTGCGTGAAATTATTTGCAAACCGCGTAATTTTTAATTTACGTACAGGCATTGGCCAAACAGGTTTTTGCATACAATGGTAGCAGCCGCTTTTTATCGGAAAGAAATTATTTCAACTTTTAACCTCTAAAGAACAAGAAAGACGCATCATTAGAAAACGTAAAGCGTTTTTCTTGGAGGCTGCAAATGAGCTGTTTTTCGCCGGATTGCTGTGGTTACCCTAATAAATAAGGAGGCGGCAGATGGAAGCATTTGACGGCAAGGTGGAGTTTTTATGTTTAGGGTGCGGCTTACAGGGATTAGTTCAATGGCCTCCGTTGGATGACGCTGAAGTCTTTTGTCCAAAATGCGGCGAGCGTGTCATTACATCTTTACTGCTTAAAAAAGAAAAAATTGAATACTTAACTTTGTAAAAACTGGAGGTCCCGTTGGGGGCTTTCTTTTTTTGCTTAAAAAGTTAAGTTTTTTTAAAAAAATTTGAGCTTGTAAGCAGGAAATTACAAATAATCGTGGAATTGTAGTCGAAAGTGGGTAAAAGTGGTGGGAAGTGGGGAGTTGTATACGAAAGGGGTGGGAAGTCCATGTTCATGGGGGAGTATCAACATGTGCTTGATGCTAAAGGACGCATGATAATGCCGGCCAGGTTCCGTGAAGAACTGGGCGAGCGTTTTGTCATTACCCGTGGCCTGGATAACTGCCTTTTCGTTTATCCGCTTTCCGAATGGACTCTACTGGAACAAAAACTTAAAACTCTGCCCTTTACCCGTTCCGATGCGCGGGCTTTTATGCGTTTTTTCTTTTCCGGCGCCGCGGAATGTGAGTTGGACAAGCAGGGGCGGATTTTAATCCCGAATAATTTACGTGATCATGCCAAATTAAAAAAAGATGTAGTCGTCATTGGGGTTTCCAACCGAGTGGAAATCTGGAGTCAGGAAGTTTGGGATCAGTATAGCGAGGAAACAGGGCTGTCCTTTGAAAGTATTGCAGAAAAAATGATAGATATAGAGCTATAAGAGGGGGATACTAGGCAGAACAAGCAGAGAGATAAGGATGTGTACATCATGCAATTCACGCATAAGCCTGTCCTGCTCAAAGAAACCCTGGCTGTGTTGGCACCGCAGCCGGGAGAAATATTTGTGGATGGGACTGTCGGTGGAGGCGGGCATAGTCGCGAAATCTTAAAAAGGATTTTACCGGGAGGCCGTCTCATTGCCATTGACCAGGACAATGCCGCGTTGACAGCGGCAGCGGCTCACCTGCATGATTATGCTCATGCCGTTACTTTTGTGCAGCGTAATTTCTCCGAGCTGGCCACAATTTTGGCTGAACTAGGGGTGGAGGCAGTAGACGGAATCCTTTTTGATATTGGTGTATCCAGCTATCAGTTGGACGAAGGGGAAAGAGGTTTTTCTTACCAGGCAGACAGCCGCTTAGATATGCGGATGAATCAAAACGATAAAACTACGGCGGCTGATTTGGTCAATAATTTAGATGCAAAATCACTGGCACGGATTATTCGCGACTTTGGTGAAGAACTTTGGGCAAAGCGTATAGCAGAGTTTATTGTACATAAGCGGGAAACAGAGGGCCCCATTGAGACAACCGGGCAGTTGGTGGAAATAATTAAAGCGGCTATTCCGGCCAAAGCAAGACGCCGCGGACCACACCCGGCGCGGCGTACTTTTCAGGCTCTGCGTATTGCCGTTAATGATGAATTAAATGTGTTGGAAAAAGGATTGCAAGCTGCCATTAAAGCGCTGCGGCCCGGTGGCAGGCTGGCAGTAATTACTTTTCATTCTCTAGAGGACCGGATTGTGAAAAAAATTTTGCAAAATGCAGCGGCCGGTTGTGTATGTCCGCCAGGTTTGCCCCAGTGCGCCTGCGGGCAAAAGCCGGCAGTAAAGATCCTGACAAAAAGACCGCTGCAGCCCGGTATGCAGGAAGTAAAAGAAAATCCGCGAGCACGCAGCGCTAAATTGCGTGCGGCAATGAAAGTTCTAAATGAGGGGAAAGGTGAATAAAGTTGTTAGTAGCAAAAAAAAGTAGCCACGCGTGGCAGCAGTCACAATTTCAACCGGAATTAAAAACAAATACCGGCAAACAACCTCAAGTAATCACGGTAACGCAAAAATTGAAAGTGCTGGCCACAGTTTTAGTCTGTTCAGTCATGGCTATTACTGTTGTTGCTCATGCGGTGAAAATGGTTGAAGTGACAAGACAGGTTGAGTCAGCCAGGGCGGAACTACAGGCTTTGCAGGAAGAAGCACAGCATTTAAAACTGGAAATAGCAACTTTACGGACACCTGAACGTTTAGAACAAAAAGCATATGAACTGGGAATGCAGTATCCCCGACGGGATCAGTTGATTATTCTTTCTTATGATGCGACAGGGGATTAAGGATAAGACGGGAAGATGATACAAAGAAACTTTATATGGTGTAAACTCTGGGAGGGTTAGCTTTGAGCAGGCAGACGATCTCGAATATCACTGTGAAAAGGAGACTAATCTTCCTTTTCTTTTTTATGGCAGCAGCTGTGCTTGCTTTAATCCTCCGCCTAGTATGGGTGCAGCTGGTAAAAGGACCTGAACTGCAGGAAAGGGCCTGGGAGCAATGGACACGTGCCAACCCGGCCCGCGCACAGCGGGGAGATATCCTGGACCGAAACGGAAATTTATTGGCGGGCAGTGCCAGTTCACTTAGCATTTTAGCACGCCCCCGGCAGATAGAGAATAAAGAAGATGTGGCGCGCCGGCTGGCGCCCATTTTGGCAATGGAAGAAGAGCGCCTTTTAGATTTGTTAGACCGGCAGGCTGATTCTGTTTACCTAAAAAGACAGTTGGATGAGGAAATTGCCCAGGAAATCCGCAAACTTGAGCTGGAGGGAATTTACTTCAGTCCGGAACCTAAACGGTATTATCCCAACAATAAATTGGCTTCACAATTGCTGGGCTTTGTGGGGATTGATGAGGGCCTGGCCGGTTTGGAAAATCAATATGAGGCGGAACTGGCCGGGCAGGACGGACGTATTGAAATGCAGACTGACGGTAAGGGCAAGAAAGTGCCCCAGGGCGTGGAAAAATTTATTCCCCCCATAGAAGGTACTGATTTAGTTTTAACGATTGATCAAAATATTCAATTCATAATCGAGCGGGAAATGGAGCGGGTAATGCTGGAATCAGAGCCACTTGGCATCTATGCCATTGCCATGGATCCACAGACGGGGGAAGTTCTAGGCATTGCCGGTAAACCTGATTTTGATCCCAATAATTATGCCGCCTACCCCCAGGAGAACTGGAAGCTAACGCCTATTTCCAATACTTTTGAACCGGGTTCAACCTTTAAGCTGGTTACTTTGGCTGCAGCCATTGAGGAAGGGCATTATCATGCCCAAGAAGGATTTTTTTGTACCGGTTATGCCAAAGTTGCCGGCACCACCATTGGCTGCTGGACACGGGGGCGCGGCGGACACGGGGCAATTACCTTTACAGATGTTGTGCTGGGCTCATGTAACCCCGGCTTTATTGAGCTGGGCAACCGTATTGGTGCCGATAAACTTATGGAGTATGTGAAAGCTTTCGGTTTTGGGCAAAAAACCGGAATTGATATCATAGGAGAAGGAACCGGTATTTTATTTTCACCCCAGCAATATGGCCCTGTAGAAGCTGCCACCACAAGTTTTGGGCAAGGTGTGTCTGTCACTCCCATCCAGCAAGCCGTGGCAGTGGCAGCCATGGTCAATGGCGGCTACCTGATGAAACCTTATGTGGTGAAAGAAATGCGTGACCATGCAGGCAATGTGCGCAAGAATGAACCTCAAGTCCTGCGGCGTGTCATTTCCGAGGAAACAGCTCAGGAAGTAAAACGGATTATGGAGCTGGTGGTAACGGACGGTAGTGGTAAAACTGCGTATATGGAAGGATACCGCATGGGTGGTAAGACCGGAACAGCGCAAAAGGTAGGTTCCGGCGGCCGTTATATTGATGGGCAATATATTTTGTCATACATCGGATTTGTGCCGGTGGAGGATCCAAAGATTCTGCTTTATATTGCCGTTGATGCCCCGCAAGTAGGCCCGCAATGGGGTTCGCAAGTGGCTGCTCCCATGTATAAACGCATGATGGAAAGCATATTACAATACATGGAAATTCCACCTTCCACTACCGTCACCGAAACAGTACCTAAAATTGTGGAGGTACCGAATTTAATTGGCTTACCCTTGGATGATCATACGGTTAGCCTATTGGAAAAAGCAGGATTGCTGGTTCGTTATATTGGTGAAGGTAACGAAATTTTGAACCAGACACCTAAAGGCGGGGCCCGAGTTCCGCTGCAAACAGAAGTTTTAGTTTATCTCGGTCCCGAAAGCGATGAGGAAGATATTGTGGTGCCTGATTTGCAAGGGAAAACTTTGCGTGAGGCAACGGAAATTCTTAACTGGCTGGGTTTAAGAATCAATAGCAGCGGATCCGGGGTCATTATCGGTCAGGATCCGGAGCCGCAGGCGAAAGTGAAAAAGAATGAGGTTGTTAATGTAGAGCTTGCAGTTCCTGGACAGGAGCAAGCAGAGAATGCCCCTGAAAATCTTCAAGAGTAGTTTTTAGCGGTGAAGATGTTGGTAAATGTGTGATATCGCGCATAAGGGGGTATAATAGCACGATGAAAACGCTTGCCCAAATGGTCGGCTGTCTGTTATACGCCGAAGTCCGGGGCCCCCTGGAACGTCAAATCACGGGAATTTGTTATCATTCCTCCCGTGTTCGTCCGGGCAATATTTTTGTTTGTCTCCCGGGAACCAGGTCCCATGGCAAGCGGTATGCGGCAGAAGCAGTGGCTGCCGGGGCTTCTGCCATAGTCACGGATCTAGATGATGTGCCGGCCGGTGAAGCCACAGTTGTACGCGTGCCTGATCCCCGGCTGGCATTAGCACTACTCTCAGCATATTATTATAATTATCCCTCTAAAAATTTGGTTCTGACCGGTGTCACCGGCACAAACGGAAAAACCACAACAACATATTTGATTGATGCCTTGCTGAAAAGTGCCGGGGCTGCCACCGGGCTTATTGGCACCATCGGCTACCATATCCGGGGGCAGGAATACCCGGCTTTGGCTACGACACCGGAAGCTGCCGACTTGCAGTACTATTTGCGCAAAATGGTTGACGCCGGCGTGACTCATGTTAGCATGGAGGTATCTTCCCATGCTTTGGCGTGGGGCCGGACTATCGGTTGTGATTTTGATACTGTGGTGCTGACAAATATTACGGAAGACCATCTTGATTTTCATAAGACTTTTGAGCATTATCTGGAAAGCAAAAGTAAGCTTTTTGCCTGGTTGGGCTCCATGCCTGTTAAAGGCGGCAGGCCGCGCCGGGCAGTTATTAACGGTGATGATTTACATTGGCAACATCTGGCTGAACAGACGGCGGCAGAGGTATTTCTTTACGGGTTATCGCCGCATTGTCATGTCCGCGCATCCAATGTGCGTGTCAGGCAGGACGGTGTCCGTTACCGTTTAGACACCCCGGTGGGCGGGTTGACAGTGCAGCTGAAGATGACAGGGCTTTTTTCTGTATATAATTCTTTGGCGGCTGTGTCTGTGGCCCTTTTGGAAGGTTTAGGGCTTGGTCATATTAAAGCCGTGCTGGAAGGAATCACAGGCATTCCCGGACGTTTTGAACTAATTGACGTGGGGCAGGATTTTACCGTAATTGTGGATTATGCCCATACACCGGACGGGCTGGAGAATATTTTGCAGGCTGTGCGTGAATTTGCGCAAGGCAAAGTTATTACAGTCTTTGGTTGCGGCGGGGAGCGTGATCGTAGCAAACGCCCGTTAATGGGGGAAGTAGCGGGAATGTATAGCGATTATTGTGTTGTCACATCAGATAATCCCCGCGGCGAAGATGAATGGCAGATTATACGTGAGATTTTACCCGGTTTGCAGAAAGAAATGCCTAAAAACCGGTACATTGTCCTGACAGATCGTAAAGAAGCCATCTCTCATGCTTTAAAGATGGCTCAAAAAAAGGATGTGGTGGTCATTGCCGGTAAAGGCCACGAGACACAACAGATTTTTCGCGACCACGCCATTCCTTTTGACGATCGGCAAGTGGTGCGGGAATTACTGCAGAGGAGTCGAGAGTAAATGGAAATGAGCTGCAGGGCGGTGGCTACGGCTGTAAAGGGAAAAATTATCGCCGAGGGCCCGGAAGATAGATGGATTCGCCGGTTTGTTATTGATTCCCGGCAGGTGAGCCCGGGTGATTTTTTTGTACCTTTAGCCGGTGAACAGACAGACGGGCACAAGTTTATAGGTCACGCAGCACAAAAGGGGGCCATCGGCTGTTTTGTCCGGGAAAACGCAATGGTGGAGATTCCGCCGCAGCTTTTTATGATTGCTGTTCCTGACCCCCTGGTAGCGCTACAGGAGCTGGCGGCCTTCTACAGGCAAAAATTTGACCTATCTGTAGTGGGGGTCACCGGTTCCGTTGGTAAAACAACCACTAAAGACTTGATTGCCGCCGTCTTGTCCGCCCGCTTTAAAACTCTAAAAACTGAAGGAAATTTAAATAATGAAATTGGTTTGCCGCTGATGCTTTTGCGCCTGGATTCGAGTGTAGAAGCCGCCGTTTTGGAAATGGGCATGAGCGGCTTTGGCGAAATCAAATTTCTGGCCGGTCTGGCCCGGCCTTCAATTGGTGTTATCACCAATATTGGTGAATCTCACCTGGAGGCACTGGGCAGCCGCGAAGGAATTGCCCGGGCCAAAGGCGAATTGCTTGAGCAGTTACCTGCAGATGGGTTGGCAATTGTTAATGCTGAGGAACCGCTTTTAGTGGAGTTTGTGCAAAAACTAAAACGTCCCTTTATTACTTTTGGCTTTAAGCAGGGAGCTACTATCCGCTGTACGGCTGAAACGGTTAAGGACGGCAGGAAACTAATTTGTCTCGGCCAGGAAAATTTTCCTGAGCTATGGCTGGAGCCGCCTTTGCCGGGGAAACATAATCTTTATAATCTAATGGCGGCAGTCGCCGTGGGGCGGCATTTAAAGCTTGCTGATAGTGAGATTGTAAAGGGTCTGAAAGATGTGACTTTAAGTGCCATGCGTCTGGAGACAGTGACACTACCACAGGGTTATAATATTATTAATGATGCCTATAACGCCAGCCCTACCTCCATGGCGGCAGCTTTGGAGGTTTTGCAGGAACTTGCCCAAGGGGCAGGGAAAATTGCTGTTTTAGGTGATATGTTGGAACTGGGGGACTTGGAAAAGGAAGGGCATCTTCAGGTGGGACGGCTGGCGGCAAAAAGCGGGCTCAAAGCTTTAGTGGTTATGGGCAGGAGGGCCCGTTGGATTGCGCAAGGAGCAGAAGCAGCCGGTATGCCCGGGACAGCCATTTTTTCCTGTGCTACGCATGTACAGGCTGCAGATCTGTTGCAGCAGTTGGCAGAAAAAAATGACTGGATTTTATTAAAAGGGTCGCGGGGTATGAAGATGGAAGAAGTGCTTTATGCCCTACGGAGGGGAGTAGAATGAATCTACAGTTGGTACAGACAGCGTTTTTAGCCTTTTTAATTGGAATGATCATCGCACCTATTTTTATCAGCCTGGTGAAAAGACTGGCTTTGGGGCAGCAGATTCGGGAAGAAGGACCGCGCAAACATTTCAAAAAAGCAGGCACTCCCACCATGGGCGGTATGATTTTTCTTTTGGCATTTTTACCGGTTGTCTTGTTTTTAGCACCTAAAGATGTAAATTTATATCTGGCTCTATTTATGGTGCTGGGTAATGGGCTGATTGGTTTTATTGACGATTTTTTAAAAGTTGTCCGCAAACAATCACTGGGTTTAAAGGCGCGCAGTAAAATTATCGGGCAAATTATTGTGGGTGTTTTATTTTATCTGGGCTGGGTAATGTCAGGTCAGGCCAGTACGGTGCTTACAGTGCCTTTTACTAATTTTACCTTTGATTTGGGACCGCTTTATTTATTGTTTTTATTGTTTTTTATTTTGGGCTATACCAATGCCGTCAATCTTACCGACGGTGTTGACGGTTTAGCCGGGGGCACGGCGATTCTGGCCATGCTCTCTTACCTGTTAATTGCCTTTAAGTTTGGGCCGGTTTCCCTTTCTTACTTTAGTGCCGCAATGATAGGGGCGGTTTTTGCATTTTTAGTTTATAATCTTCACCCGGCCCGGGTCTTCATGGGCGATGTAGGTTCCCTGTCTTTAGGCGGTGCTTTGGCAGCTCTGGCGGTGCTGACAAAAACAGAGTTATATTTGCTGATTATTGGCGGTATCTTTGTCATAGAAGCTTTATCTGTCATAATCCAGGTTATTGTTTTTCAAAGCACAGGTAAACGTGTCTTTCGCATGAGTCCCCTACATCACCATTATGAATTGGGCGGCCACAGTGAATGGCGCGTGGTGACAGGTTTTTGGGCTGTAGGTTTTGTTTTTGCCGTTATTGGCTTGCTGCAGCTTGGCGCGCTCTAAATTTGAATATCGGGAAAGGGAGTAGCATATGAATTTGCAAGACAAAAAAGTGCTTGTAATCGGTTTGGCGCGCAGCGGCATGGCAAGTGTGCGTCTTCTCTTGGAGGAAGGCGCCAAAATTGTTGTCAATGAGCGGCGTGAGTTATCGCAACTGGACGCCAAAGAGCTTGCATTTTTACAAAAGTACCCGGAAGTGGAATTCGTGGGCGGGGGACATCCGCCGCAGCTGGTGGACCCGGAAACATTTTTAGTGATAAAAAATCCGGGAGTACCGCCGTCTTTGCCATTATTGCAAAAAGCCTTTGCCACTGGGATTCCGGTCATCACAGAGGTAGAACATGCCTTTTGGCATCTGCAGGGAAAACTTGTGGCTATTACCGGTACCAACGGCAAAACCACCACCACTGCCCTGACCGGGGAAATCTTTAAAGCTGCAGGGAAAAATACTTTTATTGCAGGTAATATTGGTTTGCCGCTGTCGGCAGTGGTAGGTAAAGACAGTTCACAGGATATGATTGTGGCTGAACTTAGCAGCTTCCAGCTGGAAGGTACAAAAAATTTCCGCCCCCAACTGGCGGCTATTTTAAACATTACACCGGACCATCTTGATCACCATGGCAGTATGGAAGCCTACCGGGAGGCCAAGGCCAAAATTTTTGCCAATCAGCGGCGGGAAGATTTCATTGTGCTAAATGCAGATAATGCGGAAACATTCATGTTAGGCAGCCGGCCGCTTGCCCAAGTTTTTTATTTTAGCCGCCAGGCTAAAGTGGAGCAAGGCGCATATCTGTGTAACGGCATGATTGTGTTGCGGGATCAAGCCCGGGAAGTTGCAGTCTGCCGGGTAGAAGAACTGGTCATGTTAGGTGCCCATAATGTAGAAAACGCATTGGCAGCAGCACTTTTGGCCTGGTTGGGGGGAGTGAGTCCGCAGGTTATTGCGGAAGTCCTGAAAACTTTTCCCGGTGTGGCTCATCGCCTGGAATATGTCCGTACATACAATGGTGTTGACTATGTTAATGATTCCAAAGGTACCAATGTCGATGCCACCATTAAGGCTTTAGAAGCCGTCACGCGTCCCATTGTGCTCATAGCCGGAGGATACGAAAAAGGGGCAGATTTTACAGAGCTGGCACAGGCAGTGCAGGGACGGGTCAGGCATGCTGTGCTTATGGGGCAGGTAGCGGAACGACTGGCGGCGGAGTTTGAAAGTGCCGGTTTTACTTCTTTTTCCTTGGTCGGCAGTTTGGATGATGCCGTGTGGCTGGCGCAAAAACAGGCACAGGCAGGCGATGTGGTACTATTGTCGCCGGCATGTGCTTCCTGGGATATGTTTAAGGATTTTGAGGAGCGTGGAGACTTGTTTAAAAAGGCAGTCTGGGCATTGGGGGGAAAATTGTCATGACCGGC
>ERZ773359.5200-NODE-5200-length-12685-cov-4.254949_pt1 | contig 12685 bp, 12 predicted proteins | sample MGYA00374955_ERZ773359 | MGnify/ENA primary metagenome ERZ773359 (study PRJEB29098, sample SAMN04486028) | biogas fermenter metagenome | study: EMG produced TPA metagenomics assembly of the Biogas fermentation microbial communities from Germany - Plant 4 DNA1...
CAGCTTGTACTGCTTAGCCAACTCGATACCTTCTTTGACATGGGAGGTGATAATCAAGGTGCTTAAGGAAGGTGAAAGCCGGTCATGGGGATTATCGCCGCCCAGCTGGTTTTCTACAAAGAAGTACGGACGCCTGACCTTACCTACATCGTGATAGGCAGCCCCTACCCGGGCCAGCAGGCCGTCGGCACCGATGGCCTCCGCGGCAGCCTCTGCTAGATTGCCCACAATGATGCTGTGATGATACGTACCCGGAGCCTCCAACAGGAGCCTTCGCAGCAGCGGCTGATTGGGATTGGACAGTTCCAGCAGCTTAATCGATGATGTGATGCCGAAGATGTTCTCTAAATAGGGCAGAAAACCAATGGTCAAAATGGCCGATATAATGCCGTTGAGCAGCCCCAAATACGAATGTCTAGCCAAAAACATCTCATCATATATCAAGGCAAAGGCCACCATGGTGGCAAAGTTTGCCGCCCCCACGAGAAAGCCAACCCTGGTCACATCTGATCGCTGTGTGACTTTGCCCAGGCTCAAGGTGGCTGTAATGCCTCCGGTGAGGGCTACTGCCGCGTATCCCAGTCTGCCGCCGGTAACCAATCCCACAATGACCGCGAAGAATCCTGTGAGCAGGATGGCCAGCCGGGAATCCAAAAGCAGGGTAATCAGCATAGCACCGAAGGCCACCGGCATTAGATAGCCTACTCCTTGCCAAGGAATGAGGCTCAGCACCTTGATGACAAACGCCACAATGATGACGATGAGGCCCAAGAGGGCTAGAAGACCGTCGGCTTCAATGACTTCCCGATTGTACTGCCAAAGGAAAACGCCGGTCAAACCCACCAAGAGCAGGACTACTACAGTCATACCGAACATCCGCCAGTAATTTACAGTGCGGTTCTGCAGCCCCAGATCTCTGAGGATCTGCAGCTTCTCCCGGGTGACCACATCACCCTTGCGGACTACAATCTCACCCTGCAGTACCATGACAGGGGTTATAGATTGGGCTGCCTCCTGCTTGATGGCTTCCAGTTTATCATTATCCAGGATCAAGTTAGGCCCAATGACTTCCTCGACGATGACTGCCACCGTTTCCTCGGCCCGCTAGGGCAGCTCGGACTCTTCCAGCCGCCGGTATACACTTTCAACTACATCATCACGGTTCTCACTGGTAATCCGGGTATTGCGCAGGGTGGCGACTGCCAGGGTGGCAGCAGCCTGCTCCATCGCGACAAAAGTCTCATCGGAGACGGTAAGCAGCGTCTCCGCGGACTGCTTGTCCACCTCCAGGCCGGCTTCATCCCGCAAAGACGCTTGAAATCTCTTTACCCGATCCTGCAGATCAGGAGCGGGCACGCCAACCGGTCCTGGAGGCAGTTCAGGATCCTCCGTCTGGGGCGGCATCCGCAAGCCAGCGGCCATCTCGAACAAGGATGCCAGCTTCTCTTCTGCCCCTTCAGCTATGCGCCTGTCAATCACGTAGTTGTCCGGATTATCCCGGGCTTGGGCCAAGGCCGCCTCCACAGCTTCACTGCGCAGCCGCTCCGTTTCATAGCGGTTCTCAATGGTCCGGGGAGCTTCGATATCCCGGGGGCTTACCTGGCCTACTTTCAGGTCATATTGAGCTGGGGCGAGGTCGGCTACAAGTATTCCTACAAGAACAAGAAAAATAGCAAGACCAAGCAGCGTCTGCCTGACACCGGCTCTCCGCCAAACGTCCCGCACCCGCTGCACTGCATGTTCATATCCGGAACGCAACTTGCTGTCTTTAGCCATAACCTAGCACCACACTCTTCTCTGCTGGAGGCAGGCCTGGCTTAACCCAGCTCCCGCTGCCGCTTGTCTTCATCAAACCGCTCATAAGCCCGGATAATCTGCTGGACCAACTGGTGCCTGACAACATCGGCATCATCCAGCTCCACGATGGCGATTCCTTTAGTGTTCTTCAGAACATCCCTGGCTTCCTGCAGGCCGGAATAAACGCCCTTTGGCAAGTCGACCTGGGTGATATCACCGGTCACCACCATGCGAGAGCCAAAACCCATCCTGGTCAGAAACATCTTCATCTGTTCCGGGGTGGTATTCTGAGCTTCATCTAATATGATGAAAGAATCATCCAGAGTCCTGCCTCTCATGTAGGCCAGCGGGGCTACTTCGATTGTCCCCCGCTCCAAGTACTTGCCGAAGCCCTCTACCCCCAAAATGTCATATAAGGCGTCATATAAAGGCCGCAAATACGGGTCAACTTTCTCTTGCAGGTCACCGGGCAGAAACCCCAGGCGCTCACCGGCTTCCACCGCTGGGCGGGTCAAGATAATGCGGCCGACTTCCCGCCGCTTCAATGCCGCCACAGCCATGGCCATGGCCAGATAGGTCTTCCCTGTTCCGGCAGGCCCGATGCCGAAAACCACAAGGTGCTTGCGCATCGCGTCAACATAGCGCTTCTGCCCCAAGGTCTTTGGCGTTATCTTCTTCCCCCTCGAGGTCACCTGGATGACATCCTCATGCAGCTTCCGGAGCTGGCCGTTCTTGCCGCCCTCCGCCAAATGAGCCGCATACCTGATGTCTTGAGTGGTCAGGGGACGCTGTTGCGCTATCTCTAGCAGATCCGCCAACACCACCTGCGCCTGATGCACAGCACCTTTTTCCCCAGATATCCCGATGACGTTGCCCCTGATCACGAATCTCACATCCAGCTCTTCAGCCAGGGCTCTCAGGTTCTCGTCCCGATGGCCGAAAAGAGCTAGGGCAACGGCATTATCATCTATGGCAAACTTCTCCTCTATCAGGCTTGCACTCAAATTATCGGCTTCCCTCCCATGTCTCCTCTGGTGTCTCCCCAGGCAGAGCTCGAAAGACTCCGATCTCCTCATGCACTTCTACAGTTCTTCTCGCCCGCACCAAAACCTCGCCGCTATGCTCTTCGGTGGTCACATCAACCTCCTGGGAGAGAATCTCCGCCCCAGGTGTCATCTTCGCTGCGATGGCCTCCCACGAACGGCGCAGGGCTGCTTCTTTGGCAGTCTCCAAGTCAATTTCCACCGTCTCAGTCACCAGTTCGAAGAAACGAATGGTCTCCAAGCGGATGGGCAGCTCCCAGCCAAACCGGGGTAGGACAAGCCCGCGGGTCTCAACTTCTTCTTCATATTGGCGAAAAGGCGGTTCCACATCCCCCCACTGCCAGGACCAGCGGCCTGCCGTGAGGCGGCTGCCAGTACAGCTCTGTCCCGTCCTGCGGGAAACACGGCTCACTACACTGGCTTCGCCAAACCCCCTATACCAAACCCTTCCCCGAACCATCCCGGCAGCCCGCAAGTACCTGCCGCTATCATCTCCTGGGGAAGGCATGTGCGGATCCAGGGCCCCAGCAATCAATACCTGGCCCTCGGTCACAGCTTCACCTTCCTTTACCAAGACCGTGCCGGCAAAGGGGATAATCTGGGTTACCAGGGCATTTCTATTGGCAACAATATCTCCCGGCAGCTGCTCATCATCGGGTATCTCTGTCTTTTCCACCAGGGCGACTTCCACCAAGGTTCCCCGGAGCCTCACTCCCGCCCACGCCAGGCTGGGAATTCTGAGCAACAGGTATTTCTCCACTTCCCGAGGGTCGATGGAGTTGCGCCAAGCCCCGGGACCGACTCCTGCTTCCTGGAGGATACCGGTGACAAAGTCATGATCTAGTCTCTCCAGGCCATCGATTTGCACGAACCAGATAATTGACGATAGTACATAAATGCAGGCGAGGCTGAGCAGGGCACCTGCCAGCAAAACCAAGCGCTGGGACAGTTTCTGCCGCCAAAAGGGCAGGCCCACCCGCTGCCGGATCCTGACAGTCACCGGCACCTTCCGCACCGCTTCCCGGAGCTGCCGAAAATCAGCAATACTGACTTTGGCTATGAGCAGTTCCCGGCTGAGCCGTTCCACATCCCACAGGTAGATGCCCTTGGCTGCCGCCCTATTTAGGAACTCCTCCAGGCCTGTTCCTTTGACTTTGATTATAACATACCCCCGGTGATAAGACCACAGCTCCCGGATCAGCAAGGCAGCTCACCCCCTTGAGTGCCGGAACTCAATGCCGCTTATCCGGCCGTTAATCCTGACCTCGCCGGCAAACAGGGAGTCAATCTTGAGGCCGGTGCCGGTGATTACCGTCTCACCTTGACGAGTTCTGATGCGGATCTTCTCCGGCTCATAGGCGATGATCCCCTGATGGTTTTCGATTAGCATCTGGAGACTGCCGGTAATGGTGATCCGGGGGAGATTGAGCACCACATCCGCCGGCAGCTCAAAGGCATCGGTGAGATTTTGCAGCAGCCGACCCTTGAAAGCTTTGACCATGGCAACCCCTCCGCCCGCCTGCAGTATCTATACAAGCTTATGCGAAGGGGCCTAGTTTAAGTACGGACGTAAAGAGCCGCCGCCGGCAGCCGGCAGCGGCACTGCATTTGTATCGCTTCCTTGCGGTACTCTATTGATTTCTCACCTAAGCCACGGAGGCTGATATGGGTCTAACCCCCGAGGCCTGCCGATAACCTCCTTCATCACCACAGCCTGGCGCCATGGACTCCGGGAATCCTGACCCTTAGACTGCACAGGTCGGATGCCCTGGGCCAAGGCCGCTCTCCGGGGTACCGGCCTCTCCCATTCCTCTGAGATTTCCCAAACCAGTTCATCTGCCTGGCCCTCGTTCGCCTCCCGGAAAGCAGCTGTCCTCGGTGCTGCCTGATCGCCTATCTCCAGCACCGTCAACTCGCGGGCCCCCGGCTCCGCCAGCTCACGTGCTCCTGACTCCATCCACTCAGGCTCCACTGGGCGGTGCTCGGGCAGCCCACTGGTTCCCACTGCATCTGCCGCCTCCCTTGGCTTTTCACTGTCTTGAGGCAGCCGCCGTCCCTCCCCGGCGGGCACGGTGGGCAGGCCTTTACCAAAGGGGCCCCGGCGCATTCGCTCCACCACCGCTCCCACCACCGAGGCGACGAGGTAGATGATGACAACTATACCGATGAGGCCGTCCATGGCGTCACCTTTGCCCTTTCGGCGGCTCCGGCATGCCTTGTCCTTCCTCGCCGGGGACACCGGCTTCCCTGGCGATGGATTCCCTCATACTGGTATCTGCCAGGATGTTGCGCATGGTATAGTAATCCATCACGCCGATGCTTCCCTGCTTTAAGGCTTCTGCCAAAGCCAAGGGTACCTCTGCCTCTGCTTCCACCACCCTGGCCCTCATCTCCTGCTCCCTGGCTTTCATCTCCTGCTCCAAGGCTTGGGCTGCAAACCGCCGCTCTGCTGCCTTGGCCTGGGCAATATCCTTATCTGCTTCTGCCTGGTCTTTCTGCAGCTGGGCACCGATATTCCGCCCCACATCGATATCGGCAATATCAATGGACAGGATTTCAAAGGCAGTCCCGGCATCTAGGCCCTTTTCCAAGACAGTGTTGGAAATACTGTCGGGATTCTCTAGAACCGCGGCATGATCCTCCGATGAACCGACGGTGGTGACAATGCCTTCACCCACCCTGGCAATAATGGTGGGCTCTCCGGCGCCGCCCACCAGCCGGTCGATGTTGGCCCTTACAGTAACCCTGGCCTTGACCCTAAGTTCGATGCCGTTCTTGGCTACAGCTGAAATCATCGGTGTTTCGATGACATACGGATTTACACTCACCTGCACTGCTTCCAAGACATTCCTGCCGGCTAGATCGATGGCCGCTGCCCGTTCAAAGCTTAGATCGATTTCGGCCCTGTGGGCTGCAATCAGAGCATCAACCACTCTGTCTACATTACCCCCAGCCAAGTAGTGGGCCTCCAACTTGTCGATGGTCACTGGGATATCTGCTTTGTGGGCTTTGATCATGGGCAAAATAATGCGGATCGGCGCCACCCGCCGCAGGCGCATGCCGATCAAAGTCATGATGCTGACTTTCACCCCGGCAGCCCAAGCCGAGATCCAAAGGCCCACCGGTATGAAGTTGAACAGGAGCAGCAGAAACACGAAGATCAAGATAATCGGCAACCACGCTATAATCAACATTGCTGTAGATGTCCCACCGCTTCTCAAAGGGCCTGTTAGCGGTGAGCCATCCATCACCTCCTCATGAGCAGTCTAGTTGGTGCTACAGCCTATTCAGCAGGATCATCGGGTTTTAACGGCCGTACTACTACCCTATTTCCTTGAACGGTAATGACCTCAACGGCGGTACCTTTGGCGACAAATCCCCCCTCTGTTACTACATCAATTCTCTGACCGGCAATCTCCACAATCCCAGCCGGCCGCAAGGGCGTTTGGGCTTGACCCACCTTCCCCACTAGATGCCGGCTGGTTTTGGGTTCAGCAGACCCGCTCTCCCTCTCCAAGCGGGTACTCAATACCAAGCGCTGCCACCTGCTGCTTTTCCTGATGTGCCTCCATCCCAAAGCGACCAATACAATTGTGGCTGCCAAGGCGATGTTCAGACTGATCAATCCCGCGGCTGATGTTGTGTAGCTCAAAATGATGCTAGCGAAAACAGCGGCCAGCCCGGCAATCCCGGCGATGCCGAACCCGGGCAGGATGAAAGCCTCCACTGCCAGCAGTACGAGTCCCCCGATCAGCAAAATGATAACCTCCCAGCCAGCCAAGCCGGTAAGCAGGCGGCCTCCGAAAAACAGCACCAGGCTCAAGCCTCCGACAGTCCCCGGCACCCCAAAGCCGGGAGTGAGGACCTCAAAGACGATCCCGGCAAACCCCACAATCAGCAAGAGGGAACTCACTATTGGCTGGGTGATAAAGCCAGCCGCTTTCTCAGCCGCAGTAGGCCTGAGCTCAACCAGCCTCTCATTGCTGTATCCCAGCTGTTCCAACAGCTCTTCCCGATGGGAGGCTAGGAAATCAATAAAACCAAGTTCTTTTGCCTGTTCAGCAGTCAAGGTCAGGATCTTGCCTTTTGTCACCAGCCCCGGAATTTCCAGATCCTGTTCCACCATGGCGGCTGCAATCTTCGGATCCCTTCCCCACCGCTGGGCAGTCGCCTCAAACTCCCCCCGGACGGCCGAGATTGTCTTCTCCTGCGGAGGATTGGGCTCCGCTGCACCGATGCTGGCACCGGGAGCCATAGCCAGATGCTCAGCCGCCAGGGCAATCAGGGCACCGGCAGACCACGCCCGGTCGGTGACCAGGGCAGCCACCGGCACCGATGATGCCAGCAGTGTGTCCCGGATTTCAACAGCAGCATCCAGCCGCCCGCCGAAGGTGTTGATTTCCACCAAGATGGCCGAAGCTCTCTGGGCTTCCGCTTCCCTCACCGCCCGCTGGACAAACCCGCTTAAGCCCCATTCCACGGTACCCCGGATGGGAATTAGCCAGACTCCACGGGCAGCTTCGGACACACCCATCGCCAGCCAGCCAATGACCAAACATGTGATGACCGCGGCTATCGCCTTCCGCCCAACTCTCTGACGACCGTTTATTGCAGGCACGCACATCCCCCTGCCTTTAAGTATATACATAAAATGTATGCATGAAACTGAAAAACCCGTTGTCAGTGGACAACGGGCTGCAGCCTCAGTTACCGATAAGAGCGGTTCCTTCTCTTTCGGGCCGCCTCAGACTTCTTCTTGCGCCTTACACTTGGTTTTTCGTAATGCTCATGTTTGCGCGCTTCGGATAGAATGCCCGACATGCGACACTGCCTCTTAAACCGGCGCAGCGCTCTATCGAGGGATTCATCTTTGCCAACTCTGACTTGCGCCAACGATTTTCCCTCCCTCCGCCGCTAACAATAGCCCGCGCCTGCGCCCGGAGGTGACTATTAGGCCTTTAGTACCCATTGGTATCAGATCTCCCCAGCTACAGATGCGAAGGTACGAATTCATCCCTATTATATCTGCTCCCTGTTAAGCATGTCAACCTTAACCGGGAGGCCAGCCAAAGCTCCTGCCTCCCAAAAGATGAAAATGAACATGGAAAACGCTTTGAGCCGCGCTCTCCCGGCAGTTAACCACCACCCGGTATCCTTCCTCGGCGACGCCCTCTTGCTCAGCTAGTTTCTTGATCACCAGATGAATATGGCCCATCAGTTCCTTGTCCACATCTTCTAAATCAGCGATGGTGGGAATGTGCTTCTTGGGGATTACCAGGATATGGACCGGTGCTTGGGGGTTAATGTCTCTAAAGGCCAGGACCGCATCATCTTCATAGACTATATCACTGGGAATTTCCTGGGAGATGATCCGACAAAATAAGCAGTCAGCTGCCATAATATCACACCTCCTCCCGTGGAATCTGCTTACTTACCTGTGTATCTCTATGCCATTAAGCTGTTCCACTACTATTCCCCTGATTCCTTCTTCATCTGCTCCAGTTATGGATACCGTCTCGATGTCGCCGGGGCTGCCGGCTGGCCGCCGGGCCTGAACAGTTACGTAAGCAGGTGTATGACCCTGCCACAGGTCCCCTTGTCCATCGGCACCGGCTTCTTCCCACAGGACTTCCACCTCCTGGCCGATGAAACCCCGGTGGAAGGCCAGGCTGAGTTTTTTCCCCAGCCGGATCATCTCCTGGCTACGCTGGTTCTTGACAGCGGCTGGGACTTGATCAGGGAAACCGGCAGCGGGAGTTCCCCGCCGAGGTGAGTAGCGAAATACATGGAGGCGGCTGAAAGCCATCTCCTCCACAAAATCCAAGGCCCCTTGAAACTGGGCATCGGTTTCTCCTGGAAACCCGACGATAATATCAGTGGTAACGGCTGCCTCCGGTATGTTGTCCCGCACCTTCTCCACAACCTGCCGATACTCATCCAAGGTATATGGACGCCGCATGCGCCTCAGGACTTCATCATGGCCGGCCTGGAGGGGGATGTGGAGATGGGGGCAGGCTTTGGGATAATCCCGCAGCACGCTGATCAGCTCATCATCGATTTCCGGTGCATCCACAGACCCCAGCCGGATCCTGGCCAGCCCCTCAATTCCGTGAATTGCCCGGATCACCTCCGCCAGGTTGGCAGGAGGCTCCAGATCCCGCCCGTAGAAGCCCAAGTGGATGCCTGTCAGCACGATCTCCTTGAAACCCTGATCTGCCAGGCGCTGGGCTTCATCGATGATTGCGGCCATACTGCGGCTGCGGCTGGGCCCCCTGGCGTAGGGGATTTTGCAGTAGGCACAGAACTGATCACAGCCTTCCTGGATTTTCATGGCTGCCCTGGTGCGGCCGCTGAACTCCCGTACCGGGAGCTCTTCAAACTCCTTGGCTTGGAAAATGTCGGCAACAATGATCCTAGGCATGTGCATCAGCGCTATTTCTTCTACCAGATCCACCATCTGGGCTCGATCTTGGGTGCCGATGACCAGGTCAACTCCGTCGATGCCTGCCACCTCACCGGGGGCAGTCTGAGCATAACAGCCGGTGACCACCACTATTGATTCTTCATTGCTGCGAATAGCCCGGTTAATGGCCTGCCGGGATTTCTTTTCACCGGTGCCGGTGACTGTGCAGGTGTTGATGACATAGACATCTGCCGGCTGGGGGAAGTCCACGATCTCATAGCCCCGGTCCCGGAACAGCTCCATCAGGGACTGGGTATCGTATTGGTTGAGCTTACATCCCAATGTATGAAAGGCCGCTGTCTTCTTGGCCATCCCCAATAAGTCCTCCTCGTTTCTCTGGAGCATATTATTGCTCTGCAGCATACATTCCCCATCAATCGGCCAGCGCCAGTGCTCACCCCCGGGGCTCCAAGTAGAAGATCTCGCCCCATATGTCATCACCACTCACATACAGCATCCCATAGGATCCCATGGGCATCATCCGGCGATCCGTGGGCGACCCAGGGTTAAAGAGCAGCACATCGCCGTGCCTTTCGTTATAGGGCCTGTGGCTGTGGCCAAATACGACACACTGAACTTCCGAGAAAGACTGCAGTGCCCTAAGGGGCGTATTGTAACCGGCTCCATCCCCATGGATGAGGCCGATCTTGACTCTCCCGACCTCGATCATCCGGCGCCGGGGAAGCCTCAGCCGCAGCTCGCCCACATCCATGTTGCCGGCAACCGCCTCCACCGGCGCCAAGGTGGTCAGCTCCTGAATGACCGGCCACTCCATGATATCCCCGGCGTGCAGGATGAGATCAACATTGGCAAAGGCAGTAAAAATCTCTGCCGGCAAATATCTTGCCCGCATGGGTATATGGGTATCTGATAGTACTCCAATCCGATAGTCTACTTTAATCTCAGCTGCCTCCTTTACTCCCTCCGAATCATCCCAGCTCGCCCCGGTGGTACAAAACAAGGGCCGCCGCAATGGGGCCGGCCGTCTCAGTCCTCAAGATCCGGGGACCCAGGCTGACTGCATTAATGCCGGCCGGAGCAGCTTGCTGGACTTCTGTTTCACTCCAGCCCCCCTCGGGCCCGATAAACAACCAGATGGCCTCGCCGGCATCATCACCATCGGCCGATGATAGAACCTCCCTAAGGCCTACTCCGGTACCGGCAGCTTCTTCCCAGGGAATCAACCCCATCCGTCCCCCGCTGCTTTTCAGATACTCATCGATACACTCCCGCCAAGGCAGAGGATAATGCACCTGGGGCACCACTGCCCGCCGGCACTGCTTGGCAGCCTCTTTGGCAATCCGCTGCCATCTTTCCACTCTGCGTTCCGCCTTGCCGGCAGTCAGCTGGACAATAGTCCGTTCGGTGATCACCGGTATGAACTCAGAGACTCCTACCTCGGTGCCTTTTTGGATGATGAGATCCATCTTGTCAGCTTTGGGCAGCCCCTGCACCAAAGTGATCTTGGTCCGGGGCTCACCAGGGCTGATGATCCGCTCCTGGATGCGGGCTCTTGCGGCATCGGGCAAGACTTCTTCCAGCACCGTCTGATACTCCATGCCGGTGCCGTCGCAAATGGTCACCATATCTCCTGCAGCAAGCCGCAGTACTCTGGCCAAATGGGCCAGCTCTGATCCCTGGATAGTCACAATCTCTCCGGCAATATCTTCCGGTTGGACAAAAAACCGTGCACTCATTTTCTGCTCACCAAGCACACCCAATCTGCTTCTTCATCTTCTTCCCAAAGCTCAAGTCCTGCGGCCTCTATGGCCGCCGTCACTTCATCCCGCCGCTCACGGATGATGCCAGAAGCTATAAACAGGCCTCCATCAGTCAGCCGCTGGGTCACGCCGGGCAGTATGTCAATAATCACATCGGTGATGATATTCGCCGCTATTAGATGGGCTTTGCCGTCGAGGGCAGCAATGGTCCCAACCACTACTGAGATTTTACCCTCCAGCCCGTTGTATATGACATTGTCCCGGGCGGCAGCTGCTGCCACCGGATCTAAGTCACAAGCCTTCACCTGGCCGGCACCCAGCTTGGCGGCAGCTAAGGCCAAAACCCCGGAACCTGTTCCCACATCGTAGACCGTCCAGCCGGGCTGCATCCACCTTTCCAGCTGCGCTAAGCACAGGCGGGTTGTCTCGTGTTCCCCTGTACCAAAGGCCATGCCGGGATCTAGTTCCAAGACTATATCTCCCGGCTGGGCCTCATATGCTTCCCATCTAGGTTTGATCACAATCCGTCTCCCTACCCGGCGGGGATGATAGAACTTCTTCCAGTTTTCGGCCCAATCAGCTTCCTTGACTAGACCAGCAGCCACCTGAGCCTGGCCCGCATCCAGCCCCAAGCTCTCAAGAGCCGACACCTGCTCCTCAATACCGGCTAGTATCGGAGCCTTCCGGCAGTCGCCAGCCAAATACCCGATCACCTTTACAGGTGTGCCGGGCATGACCGATGCCGTTTCCGGGTACAGCTCTCCATAGTGGTCTCCCGCAGCAGCCTGCTCCCAATCCCGGGGATCCACGATTTCAATGCCCCCTGCCCCGGCAGCCATCAAGATCCCCGCCACCGCCTCCACCGCTTCCTGCCCAATGGTGACCGTGATCTTAGTCCAACACCCTTCTGCCATCATCCTTCGCCACCTTTGCTGTTCAATCAGCGTCCTAGGCCGTCAATGGCCTCCTTCATCCGGCCGAAAAACCCCTTTTCCTGTGCGGGCCGAACTGACTCACCGAGGCTTTCACCCCATTCCCGCAGGGCTTCCTTCTGTTTCGGCGTGAGATTGCGGGGGGTCTGGACTTGGACAACTACATGCTGGTCTCCTCGGCCGTAGCCCCGCAGCTTGACAATACCCTTGCCTTTGAGCCGGAAAGATGTCCCCGTCTGGGTCCCTTCAGGGATCCGCAGCTTCACTTTGCCATCTAGAGTAGGGACCTCAATCTCATCACCTAAGGCTGCCTGAACGAAGCTGATTGGTATCTCCAGATGGATGTCGCTTCCCTGGCGGCGGAAAACCTCATGGGGCAGAACAGTAATGAAGACGTACAAATCTCCGGGCGGGCCTCCCCTGGTACCGGCCTCTCCCTCCCCCGGAACCCTCAGGCGGAAGCCGTCATCGATCCCGGCGGGGACTTTGACATTGATCCGCCGCACCCGCCGCACCTGGCCGGCACCTCCGCACTGGCTGCACGGAGTCTCCACTGTCTTGCCCTCACCGCCGCACCGGGGACATGTCCTGAGAGTAACGAGCCGTCCAAGGGCACTTTGCTGCACTTGCTGCACCTGCCCCGTCCCATTGCACTCGGGGCAGGTGTGGATAGGAGTGCCGGGTTCTGCCTGATTACCTTTGCAGTGGGGGCAGGTCTCTGTTCGGGGC
>ERZ773359.5205-NODE-5205-length-12671-cov-4.268072_pt1 | contig 12671 bp, 15 predicted proteins | sample MGYA00374955_ERZ773359 | MGnify/ENA primary metagenome ERZ773359 (study PRJEB29098, sample SAMN04486028) | biogas fermenter metagenome | study: EMG produced TPA metagenomics assembly of the Biogas fermentation microbial communities from Germany - Plant 4 DNA1...
TATCGCGGATCATGACCACGCACGGGAAAAAGGGGCCTTTATTATCGGCTTTGAACAAAGTTATATAATATTATTAGTTTCGAGACTATTTTCTGCAATAATATTTGTTAGTTCTTGTCTAGTTACGGTTTTTAGCGAAAGGGAGTTTTAAATGACAAAAGTGCTGCTCCAATTGAAAAAGGTAAACAAATATTATGGCAATGCTCATATTTTAAAAGATATCTCGCTTGATATAAATGACGGAGAATTTATTACCCTGCTGGGTCCTTCCGGTTGTGGTAAAACAACTATTTTAAGGTGTATTGCAGGGCTTGAAAATATCGATTCCGGTGAAATTTTGTTAAATGGCGTATCCATTAAAGATTTGGCGCCAAATAAAAGAAATGTAAATACGGTTTTCCAAAATTATGCTTTATTTCCTCATTTAAATGTTTATGATAATGTAGCTTATGGTCCGCGGGTGCAAAAGTCTCTAGATGAAAAAGAACTAAGGAAAAGAGTGGCTGAAGTTTTAGAATTGGTGCAGATGTCGGGCTATGAAAAGCGCATGACTCACCAGCTTTCGGGTGGACAAAGGCAAAGAGTAGCCATCGCCAGGGCTTTAATTAATGAACCGGATATTTTACTGTTGGACGAGCCTTTAGGGGCTTTAGATTTAAAACTAAGAAAATATATGCAAACCGAACTTAAACATCTGCAAAAACAAACTAAAACTTCCTTTGTTTATGTTACTCATGACCAAGAAGAAGCTCTTAATATGTCTGACCGGATAGTAGTTATCAATAAAGGGGAAATTCAGCAGCTGGGCGATCCCCGGGAAATATATAATAATCCGCGGAATCTTTTTGTTGCTGATTTCATTGGCGACAGAAACATCACAAGAGTTGAGATTTTGGAGAAAAATAATAATCATTTTAAATTAAAATTGGGGAGTAATATAATAGACATTAAATGTTTTGCCGCTGCTGCAGAAGACTGCGAAGCGGGTGAGACGGCTATTTTGGCCGTTCATATGGACAAGGTGAGAATATATTGCACGGAAACGCCCAATTCTCTTTTGGGCGAGGTTATATCCATCCACTATGCGGGTTCACAGGTTAGAACTGAAGTCAAAATTGATGCAGAGATAGTTACCGTGATCGAGTATCAGAACAGTAATTGCGATTATAATGTGGGAGATAAGGTATATCTCTCTTGGGAAGAATCTGCTGCAGTTTTGCTTCCGCTGGAAGATGATACGGAGGGCAGTAATGTTTAACCTCAAAAAAATTAAACAAAATGCGCCTGCTGTGCCGATTTTAGTTTGGACGGGTATTTTAGTCGGTATTCCCTTAATATATGTTGTTGTTTTAAGCTTTTTATCTAGGGATAGCTTGGGCAATATAGTGTTTGAGTTTACTTGGGAAAATTATAAAAGAATTTTTGACCCCGTTTATTTAAAAGTCTTTTATAATTCATTTTTACTGGCAGTGCTAACCGGTTTAATTACGCTTCTTATCGGTTATCCTGTAGCCTATTTTACTGCCAATTTGGAAGCTAATAGGCGTTCTTTGGCAATGGGGTTAATTATTCTTCCTTTTTGGATTTCTAGTTTGTTGAGAGTGTACGGCTGGATTATCTTATTGGGAAATAATGGGCTGATCAATAGTTTACTGTTGAAGTTTAAGATCATCGATAAGCCGCTGACAATGATGTATAATTTTGGCACAGTGCTTGTGGGAACGGCTTATATGCTGATTCCTTTTATGATTGTTGCGTTGTATAATTCCATTGATAAATTAGATCGCTCTTTACTTGAAGCTTCTTATGATTTAGGTGCAAGCAAGTGGAAAACATTTTTCAAAATTACTCTTCCTTTAACAATGCCGGGAATTGCGGGAGGATTTACTTTGGTTTTTATTCCTGCCCTGGGCTTGTTTTTTATCTCAGATCTTTTAGGAGGAGGAAAGAATATTTTTCTGGGAAACTTAATTAATGCGCAGATAAAAGGCAGAAATAGGCCTCTTGCTGCCGCTTTCTCCGTAGGAATGATTATTTTAGTTTTGCTTGTCTTATATATTTACACTCGCATTACGAAAAATAAAAAGGAGGGGTTATTTCTGTGAAGGCAAAGCCACAAAGGCTGCGCACTTTTTATTTGTCATTGTTTTTTGTGCTGCTTTATATTCCGGTGCTTGCTGTAATTTTATATTCTTTTAACCAGAGCCCCTCCACAGCTCAGTGGACAGGTTTTACTTTAGATTGGTATAGGCAATTATTTCGTGACAGAGTTATTGCTGAAGTGTTTAAAATAAGTATAGTGGTGGCTATTTCAACCTCTATTTTGTCCGCTCTGTTGGGGACTGCTGCAGCCATTACCACTTTGCAGGTAACTGAGGGGATGGAGAAAAAAATAAATACTGTAATGCTATTGCCCCTGCTTGTTCCGGAGGTGGCGCTTGGAGTTTCACTGCTTCTGTTTTTTTCTGCTTTAAAGCTGCCTTTTGGCTATTTGACACTGATATTGTCACATACGCTTTTCTGCACGCCCTATGTCTATATTATGGTTCAGTTAAGGCTGAAAGAAATTGATATTTCCGTTATCGAGGCCGCCAAAGATCTAGGTGCAGGCAGATGGCAGATCATCAAAACAATTATTCTGCCGCTTGTTGCGCCTTCAATTTTAACGGCATCTTTACTGGCAGTGGCAATTTCTTTAGACGATGTTGTTATTTCAACTTATATGGCAGGCCCTACGTCCACAACTTTGCCGGTTCATATCTTCTCCATGATGCGAGTTGGGGTTACACCAAAGGTCAATGCTTTATGTACTTTAATTTTAGTGGGAACATTTTTTATAATTGGCTTTAGCCAATTTATTAGTAAAAAAAGTAAACAAAGGGAGGAATTTAATTGATCAGCACAAAAATTAAAAAAATATTGGTATTAACGTTTTGCGCTGTCTTTTTTGTTTTTGCTTTTGTTGGCTGTGGCGGTAAGGATAATGGGAACAAACAAATTAACCTGATGACATGGGGTGGAGACTTTATTCCTCGCGAAATAATAAATCAATTTGAGGAAGAAACAGGGATTAAAGTAAATTACAAAGAAGTTACCTCCAACGAGGAGATGCAGTCTCTACTGGAGGCTAACCCTGATCAGTATGATTTGGCAGTGGTTACCGATTATATGGTGGACATCTTAAGGCAAAACGGCTATCTGGAAAAATTAGACAAGGGGAAAATACCGAATTTTGCAAATATAAATCCGGTATACCAAGGTAATTATTATGACGAAAATGATGAGTACTCCATACCTTATGCAGTATCGATTTCATTCTTACTTGTTAATCCGGAGGGAGTGGCCGCACTAGGGGCGGATCCTATTACAAGTTATAAAGATTTATGGCAGGAAGAATTAAAGGACAGTATAGTTTTAATAGATTGGTCCGTAGAAGTGATAGGGCTTGTTTTAAAATCTTTAGGCTATGAATATAATGAAACAGATCCGGTTAAGGTGGCAGAAGCCAAAGAAAAGCTATTTGAGCTAAAAGACAATATAGTAAGATTTGAAACCAATACCCCGGAGGATTCTCTCATTAGTGGGGAAGCAGTTGCCGGATTTATGTATTCAAACCAAGCCGTTAAAGGGCAGGCAGCCGATCCAAAGCTTCAACCGGTGTTCCCGGAAGAAGGAATGCCTATTTATATTGATTGCTTTGTAATGTCTAAAGATGCACCTAACAAAGATAATGCTTATCAGTTCCTCAACTTTTTATTGGAGCCGGAAATTAGCGCCAAAATTTCCGAGTTGACTAATTTTTCCAATGCCAATAAAGCGGCAGAAGAATTTTTGCCAGAGGATTTTAAAAACAATCCGATGTTAAACTTCCCGGATGAAGTAATAAAAAATACCAGCTTTTATATAGGCGTAGCTGAAGTTTATGAAGAGTATGAGCATATTTACTCGGAATTTAAAATGCAATTTTAAGGAAAGGGGGAGGTAGCCGTGCCGAGTGTCAAGGTTTTGTCGCCTAAAATTGCTCCGGAAAGAAGAGGACCTTTAGCTAAACGTCTTTGTAGTGATATGAAGGAATTTTTAACTGCACCGGCTATTGAAGTTTTTTATCTGACTTTGGACGGTGCATATGTGAACGGGGAAGAAAATGTAGGTTCCCATGCCATTCTTGAAGTGGAAGGCCCGGATATTAAAAAAGAAGATGTCTCACGCCTTAGCATTAATTTAAGTAAAAGTTTTATGACGGAAAGCGGTTATCCGGATTGCCATGTGGCTGTGGTTTATCATGTTAATGATAATGACCATGTAGGCTCCGTGGAAGGTCTTTTGTCAGAGCGAAAAGCAAGGGGTAAATTACCAAAGTAGCTGCAGCCTTAATTTTCTTGACTGCAGGAATGCTATATTATATGATATAAGTAATAAGAGCCATGAAGGCCTAATGAAGGTTGTGAAGAACCGAAATTTCTAAATTACTAGAAGAACAAATTTGTATATCTGTAAAAAACCACGAAGGCGGCTGTATGAAACGGCGCTTACGTGGTTTTATTTGTCAAGGAAAGGAAGAGGTGTTTTGGATCAGCAACTTTGGAACAAATGTGTAGAGTTTCACGGCCATCAATGCCCAGGGTTGGCCATTGGCTTTAGGGCTTGTGAGGCAGCTGTTGAAAAGCTGGGGCTAAAATTTTCCGCCGATGAAGAAGTTGTGTGTGTTACTGAAAACGATGCCTGCGGCGTCGATGCAGTGCAGGTAATAACCGGTTGTACATTGGGGAAAGGCAATCTTCTTTACCATGGGACCGGCAAAATGGCATTTAATTTCTATAACCGCAAAACGGGGGAAAGTCTGCGTGTAATCCTTAAACCAATGGCAGAAGATATGGATCGTGCACAAAGGCAGGAATTTATCTTAACGGCGCCGATAGATGAGGTGTTTTCCTTTGCCAAACCCCGATATAAACTGCCGGAGAAAGCTCGTCTTTTTGCTACTGTCATCTGCGAAGAATGCGGCGAAGGTGCGCCTGAACATAAAATGCGTCTACAAGAAGGCAAAAAGGTCTGCCTGGATTGCTTTCAGGACTACTCAAGAGGCTGGTAACGGAGTTTAAGCTAAAAATGGAGGTTATATGAAACTAAAGCCTATTGGAATTATTCACAGCCCCTATAAAGATAAAAAGGACGCACCACGCCAGGGAAGACTTTCAGATAAACTGGCAGTCATTGAAGTATTTGACGAATATGTGCCCGGGCTGAAATACGTGGAAAAGCTCGCCAATTTGTTTGTCCTGTACTGGGGAGATAGAGCGGACAGAACTGTCTTGCAGAGCACCACGCCCTTTAGTTCTGAAGAAACCGGTGTCTTTTCCAGTCGCTCACCAAACCGCCCTAATCCCATTGCGCTGTGTGTTGTTGATTTAATTTCGGTAGAGGGGAACAAGCTGACTGTAAGGGGTTTGGATGCATTGGACGGTAGCCCGCTTCTTGACATTAAAGCTTATTCTTCGCTTGACTGCATACCCAACGCTATGCCACGCAAGGCAAAAAATGACAATTAAAAAATTAAGAGGATAATGAAAGAAAACGGCGAAAAATACTATGTTCGGCAAAAGAGTTTTGCCTGATACGGGAATACTAGAATACTAGATTTTAATAAAGTTGGGAGAATTTGCATGCGTATAGCAGTTATTGATGGTCAGGGCGGCGGAATAGGCAAGAATATTGTAGATAAGTTGAGAAAAGGCCTGCCCGAAAGTGTTGAAATTATAGCTCTAGGTACTAATTCAGCGGCAACTACCAATATGTTAAAGGCCGGAGCAAACGAAGGAGCCACAGGGGAAAATGCCATTGTTGTAACGGCGAGTAAGGTAGATATTATTGTCGGCACGATCGCCATACTTGTGGCCAATAGCATGCTGGGAGAATTAACTCCGCAAATGGCGACGGCAATTGGTAATTCTCCGGCGAGGAAGATTTTACTGCCCATCAATAGATGCGGTATTGAAATCGCAGGCCTTGTTAGTGAGCCGTTACCGCATCAAATTGAGAAATTAGTAGAAAGATTAATGAATATATGGAGGGATGAATATAATGTGTGAATCTAATGTTTACTTAAGGCAGGGCGATGTGGAGGAGTTGTTTTTGGAAAGTGTTGATAAGGTGATAGCTAAAGATGATCAGCTGGAGATGGAGAATATTTTTGGTGTTAAAAAGATGATTAAAGGTGTTATTAAAGAAATGTCTTTGGTTGATCATAAGATCATTGTTGAAAGAAACGAATAAACTGTTTGCTGTTCAGCCAGGCCGGGGATCAGGCTTGGCTTTATTTTTTTTGCAAAATTATAGACATGGCAATAAACTTTTGCTATAATTGTAAGCAATTATTTTCTGAATAGATTATATATTTAAGTTTTCGGGGTAGCGGCTCAAGAAGACTTGCCGGAAGAAAATACCACATCAGAGATAAGGACTGATTGTATTGATAAGAATGGAAAATGTTAATAAACACTTTGGTAAACTTTGGGCGCTAAAAAATATCAATCTAGAAATAAGTGCGGGCGAAAAATTGGTTGTTATTGGCCCGTCTGGCTCGGGGAAAAGTACTCTGATAAGGTGTATGAATTATCTTGAAGCCCCTACTTCTGGGAAGATTTTTGTTGACGGGGTAGAGATTACTGCTCCCAAGGCGCCAATTACTAAAGTCAGACAATCCGTAGCGATGGTATTCCAAAGTTTTAATCTTTACCCTCACAAGACGGTATTGGAAAATTTGACACTGGCACCCATTAAAGTGCAGGGAGTAGACAGGAAACAGGCCGAAGAATCAGGTTTAAAGTATTTGGAGCGGGTAGGACTGTTGGAAAAGGCTTATAACTATCCCTCTCAACTTTCAGGTGGGCAGCAGCAGCGTGTAGCCATTGCCAGGGCTTTGAACATGCGTCCAAAAATAATACTGTTTGACGAGCCGACCTCGGCATTAGACCCTGAAATGATTCAGGAAGTTCTGGACGTTATGGTGGAGCTCTCCAAAGATAACATTACCATGGTGGTAGTGACACATGAAATGGGTTTTGCCAGGCAGGTTGCAGATCGGGTTATTTTTATGGATGAAGGTGAAATAGTGGAGGAGGGTACACCTGAACACTTTTTTTTAAATCCTTCCAGTGAAAGGACAAAATTGTTTTTAAGTAAGATTCTAAGATAAATGCAAAAATCGGAAGGAAAGGAAGGTAATTAAAATGAAAAAAACAGTATCCATTTTGTTGTTGTTGGTAATGCTGTTTGCTTTAGTGGGTTGTTCCGGCGGCAATTCTGAGGGGAAGTCGGGGGAATCCGAAGGTGATCTGCCTGCAGATCTACAAGCAATTGTTGATCGCGGTGTGCTGCGCGTCGGTGTAAAAACAGACGTGCCGGGCTTTGGTTATCAGAACCCTGATACCAATGAAGTAGAAGGTATGGAAATTGATATTGCCAAAGCGCTTGCTAAAAAATTATTGGGCGACGAAAATAAAATTGAGACTACCGGCGTTACTGCCCAAACACGCGGCCCCTTACTTGACAATAATGAAGTTGATATAGTTATTGCTACCTTTACCATTACTGAGCAGCGTAAGGAATCCTATAACTTTACGCAACCTTATTATGTTGATGAAATTGGCTTTTTAGTTAAGAAAGAAGCCGGTTTTAAAGCAATTAAAGACCTTGACGGCAAAACCATCGGTGTGGCACAATCTGCTACAACCCGCGATGCACTGGAGGAAAAAGCCAAAGAATTGGGTATAACTTTCCAATATAGTGAGTATGCAAGCTATCCCGATCTGAATGCAGCATTGGCATCCGGACGCATTGATGCCTTCAGTGTTGATAAGTCAATCCTCCATGGTTATCTAAACGAAAGCACTGAAATTTTGGAAGAAGGCTTCAAGCCCCAGGAATATGGTATTGCTTGTAAGTTGGACAAAAAAGATTTAGCCAAATATCTTGATGATTTTATTGGCGAGATTAAAGCTGACGGTACATTAGATAGCATCATGGAAAAATGGAATTTGAAATAAAAGGTTTGTGATTTGCAGCATGGGCTTATTAGACTAAAAACGGTATAAGGGGGTACCGCCTCCTAAAGCTTCAGGTACTTTATGCCTGAAACCAGTAAGAGGCGGTCCTCTTTATGCTTAAATGCCGGCTATAAAAATCGTGCATACTTTATGTACGGTGTATAGCTTTTGAAAGGACGATACAGCATGTTTTCAGCTAGTGGACCTTTTGCATGGTATAAGTGGCAGGCTTTATTTGCCGACTGGCAAATCTTTGCGCAGGGTTTTGGTTATACTTTATTTGTTGCTGTAAGTGCATTGGCGTTGGCTCTCGCAATAGGAATCATTGTAGGTATTGCTTCTATGTCTAATGTGAAGCCGCTCAAACTAATTGCCAGGGGCTATGTTGAGTTTTTTCAAAATACACCTTTATTGATTCAAGTGTTTTTTCTTTATAACGGCTTGCCCTTCGTGGGAATTGTTTTAAGCGTCACTGCCATCGGTATTATTGGTGTTGGAATGTATCATGGCGCTTATATTGCTGAAGTTGTGCGTTCCGGGATAGGTTCCATTGCCAAAGGGCAGTTGGAAGCCGCATACTCGCAGGGTTTTACCTACTGGCAGGCAATGGCATATATCATTTTGCCGCAGGCAAAAACAATTGTTCTGCCGCCTTTAACTATGCAGGCTGTAAATCTAATTAAAAACACTTCTGTTTTAGCCGTTATTTCCGGGGCTGATATTATGTTTACGGCAAAATCCTGGTCTTCATACAATGTTTATTATGGCCCGGCTTTTGTAACGGCAGGGTTGCTCTATTTTATTCTATGTTTTCCCCTTGCGAACCTGGCAAAAAGGCTGGAGGACAGAGCAAATGCAATGCCTGAAGGTCCCAAAAAGGCCTAGCTATGACACTGGGATTTTAGTAGGTGGGAGCTGATGGCGTGCGCCGCTAAACGGGCTCCGGTAATAAGGGTAGTAAATCCAATAAGACTGGCGCGGAAATGAGGTGCCTTATGAAAGAACTGTTTACAATGTCTAATGTGCTTTTCATCCTTCAGGGGTTAAAAATGACATTATATATTTCTCTGGTCTCTATATTACTGAGCATCCTATTGGGTACAATCTTGGGTGTATTACGCACTTTTGCCGGTGGGGTTTTTAAATTGGCGGCTACCATATATATTGAAGTGGTGCGAAATATTCCCAATTTGCTTTGGATTTACGTTGTTTTTGTAGTTTTTAAACTTAAATCGGTAGAGGCCGGTGTGGTTAGTTTTACTATTTTTACTTCGGCTGCATTAGGTGAAATTGTAAGAGGCGGCCTCAATTCAGTTGGTGCCGGCCAGTGGGAAGCAGCCCGTTCTCAGGGATTTAGTACCATTCAAATACTATGGTATATTGTTTTGCCCCAAGCTCTCCGCAATATGATTCCAGCCCTTGTTTCGCAGTTTGTGACAGTGGTTAAAGATACCAGTTTTCTCTGGTCGGTTGTTGCCATTCAGGAACTGACGGGGAAAGTCACCATTCTCATGGGGCGCTACTATCAGGTTAGTCAGGTCTTTGTGCTTTACCTTGTCTTGGCTTTGATCTATTTTGTTATCAACTATACGCTCTCGCATTTTTCTCGTAAACTGCAGGAGAAATTAACCTATTAACTAATTTTCTGCACGAAAAAAGCCCTGTAACAGGGCTTTTTTGCATCTAACCGGATATTTACATGCTTGTGAGCTGCTGCCGTTCTTCATGATCCTCGATTGCCCGACGGAATTGTGTTTCATATAATTCCGTATAAATTCCTCCGAGAGTAACAAGCTCATGATGTGGTCCGCGTTCTTTAATCACTCCGTCTTTAATGACAAGGATTTCATCAGCGGCCAGAATTGTAGAAAGCCTGTGGGCAATGACGATACTGGTGCGGCCTGCAAGTAGCGGCTCTATGGCCGCCTGGATCAGGTTTTCGGAGATAGAATCAAGCGACGATGTTGCTTCATCGAGAATGAGTATCGGGGGGTCTTTTAAAATCGTTCGGGCAATAGATAAACGCTGCTTTTGGCCTCCGGATAGCTTTAAGCCGCGGTTACCCACCAATGTGTCGTATTTATCGGGCAGTGACATAATGAAATCATGAATATTTGCTTTCCGGCATGCATCTTCCAATTCTTTTTGCGTGGCGTCTTCCCGGGCATATAAAAGATTTTCTTTAATGGAGGCATTAAACAGATAGGTATCCTGCGTCACGATACCTACTATGCTGCGCAAATATTTCAGGTCAAGTTTGCGGACATCTATACCGCCTATGCGAACCGCACCGTCCAAAACGTCATATAGGCGGGGAATAAGATTAATGATTGTTGATTTACCGGCGCCGGACGGCCCGACCAGGGCCACAGATTTACCTGCCGGCACGGAAAAAGTAATGCCTTTCAGCACCGGAACATCTTTTTCATAGGCAAAGACCACATTGTCAAATTCCAAATCCGGCGTTAATGAAGTAGGCACAATGGCGTCGGGAGGGTTTTCAATTTCCGGCTGAATGTCAAAGTATTCAAAAATACGGGAGAATAAAGCTAGTGAGCGGATAACGTCTACCTGGATATTCATCAGTGCATTTACAGGCCTATGCATTCTCGTCAGAAGTGTAACCATGACTGTAATATCTCCGACAGTTAGGGAGTCGTTACCGAATAAAATAATGATAGCACCGCCGGCAAGGTAAATTAGCATGGGACCGATACTGGTAAAAGTGTGTAAAGCGGCCATAAACCAGCGTCCTGCCATATTTTCACGAATACTTAATTCAACCATTTTATGGTTTAGGGACTTGTATTTTTCATATTCCGCCTCTTCTTTGCAAAAAAGCTTTACCAGCATCTGCCCACTGACAGAAAGCGTTTCGTTTAAAATTTGATTGATTTTATCGTTATATTTTTGTGATTCCAATGCAAGAGACCAACGTGTTTTACCGGCATGTTTAGTAGGTATTGTCAAAAGCGGTACAATCACAATTGCCAGTGTGGCCAGGATCCAATTCTTCTGATACATGGCAGCTAAAGCTACAAGCAGTGTGGTAACATTCTGAATAACATTAGTCAGCGAGGTGGCAATGACTCTTCTAATTCCGTCGATATCACTAGTCATCCTGGTAATAATGTCACCTTGCTTTTTAGTGGTGAAAAAGCGAGCGGACATTTTTTGCAAATGGGCAAACATCTTGTTGCGCATATCATAAATAATATGGTGTGCAACCCAGACATTAAGGTAATGTTGCAAAACATTTACCAAATTGGAAGCAAGCAAAACTGCAAAGGAAATGCCGATTAGTGTTACCAGTTTCCTGAAATCCCTGCCTATGAGCCCTTCGTCTATAATCAGACCGGTAAGTAATGTTGGGTATACGGCTAAAACAGAAGAAAGGATCATTGTTGCCACGGCTGCAGTGAGCTGTTTCCAATAAGGAAGCAAGTAGGAAAAGATGCGTTTAAGAAGTTTGCCGGTAATTGCGGGTTTGTTTTTCTTTTCTTCTTCGGTGAGAAACCATCTACCGCCGCGACCTCTAGCCATGGTTCACTTTCCTAACATTAAGTTTTTTACAAAAATGCTGCAAAGTTATTCCTCCTGTTTACTGCAGCCGCCTCTTTTCTTGCCGAAGCGGCTGCCTTTTAATTTTGGATGATGGAGCGAAGGGAATTCCAGACCTTCTTCAGCAAATTTTTCTTTTAAGGTAGCTATGATGCGATCCAAAAAATCATTAAGCTGTGATTTTTCTTCTTCATTTAGCCGATTAAATAAATCCTCTGAAAATGACTGTTCTGTATTTTGTTCTAATAGCTCTTTGCCGGCTTCTGTCAGTTTTACATTCATAATGCGGTGATCTTCTGCTGAATGTTCTCTGGTAATGTAGCCGTTGCGCTCAAGTTTTTCCAGCAATTCACCCAAGGATTGCGGCCGCATATCTAAAATTTGTGCCATTTCTTTCTGGCTTATTTCCGGCTTTATTTTTAACAATGCCAATACACGGCCCTGTCCCCGATGTATATTTCCCAAGGGACCGTGACGCATGCGTCTGTGTTGGAAGTATCTTCCTAAAAGCCGCTGTAGCCAAAAAAACTTATGTAGTAGATCCTTATGCTCGCTCATTACTTTCCCCCTTGATTAAAAAATAGTAAGGTACCTTATCATGAATTATAAAGGTACCTTACCATCTTGTCAAGTTTAACCACTTTTGTTGCTGCTGTATTTTGTAGAACACGATAGATATGTAACAAATGAAAAGAGCCATACATATTATGTTGTAGCATATTTGATAGCTGAACCAAAAGAAAGGAGTATATGCTTTATGATTGAAAATAAACACCCCGAAGATTTACCTGCTGCTTTTAAAATGCATCCTTTTTCAGGAGAAAAATTAGAGTTTAGTGATACAGCTCAAAAGTTGGCCGGGGAGGTTTTAAAAAGAAGTTCAAAACAGGCTCTTCCTCGCTTTGTCCAAGAAAAAAATGAGCAGCTGGGAATCACGCAAAATGATTCCGAGCTGATTGAAATAATGGACTGGCGGCTGGAAGTTGTTTCCACGGATGACAGGGGGCTTGTTATAAATTCCGTTATTTATAAAGATGTATTTTTCATTTTTACTATGTATGTACC
>ERZ773359.5206-NODE-5206-length-12669-cov-7.008166_pt1 | contig 12669 bp, 11 predicted proteins | sample MGYA00374955_ERZ773359 | MGnify/ENA primary metagenome ERZ773359 (study PRJEB29098, sample SAMN04486028) | biogas fermenter metagenome | study: EMG produced TPA metagenomics assembly of the Biogas fermentation microbial communities from Germany - Plant 4 DNA1...
CCCCTATGGAAATATCTTTTGATCCCGTGATTCCGTTTTCCCTTATAAATCTTCTTATATCATCCAATATGTCAAGTGCTTCCAATTGTCCACGATAAGATAAGGTCTTTATTGTGCTTTGCGTATGGGCTTCTCGTATCTTCGCAAATAGGGGGTAGTCCTCTGCCCTGTATATATTCATTTCTTTGTCATAGCCATCAACCAGTGCATGTTCTTTATATAAAAGGCTCTCCAATATTTCCGGCTTATAGCCTTGTACTTTGGATTGTAAAACAATGTCAGGATTTCGACCAACTACGTTTAAGGGATCATACTGAATACTGCCTACCCTGTTAAAATATTTCATAACTCCATCTTTTCCTGCAAGGCTTTCATAGTCATTTAAGTTATGATAATTAACTAGAAATTGTCGTAATTCTTCTTTTAAAATGGTATCTTTCATATATACACCTCTTTAGAAGTCCTACCATGAACCTCATCAATTCTTATCACAATGATCTTCTCATTCTGATACAGTTGATTTCCTTACCATAGTTATAAACTTTGCTTGCACCATCGGGAGAAAAACCGCATTTTTCATAAAATTTAATAGCATTCAGGTTATCTTCAAACACCCACAAGAGCATATTTGTTTTGCCTGCTGCCCTTGCCTTGTTCATGGCAAATTCCAGCGCTATTGTCCCAATGCCACTTCGATAGTAGTCGGGGTGTAGATAAATGCCGTGCAACTCCCAGAAACTGTGGTCTATGCCTATATCATTTTTTATCTCTATATCCTCTTGTTGTGGTGGTCCAACCGTAACCATTCCGACAGCTGTGTTATCATTCAAAATAATGTGGTGAATCCTATTTTCCGCTGATAAAATACGCTCCCACTTTACAGTACGAACAGCGGATCTCTTTTTGATATATTCTACTGGTATAATATCCTTATAGGCAACTTCCCACGAGCGAGAGTGTATGTTGGCCATATCCTGTTTATCGGCATAGGTAGCGAGTCTGATGCTAATATTCATAATATCATCCCACCTAAACAAATAATCTGCACTTCCAAATTCCTTAAACTATTCAATCGCCCCATTTAAACGAATTTATATTTCCATTTAAGCCCACTGCTTATAAACATTCTAATATATTTCAAGCGTGGTGTATAGCTAAATCCAGGCTTGTAACACCAATTTTTATATAAAAAAGCAGATGAAAATCAAAAGATTGATTCGCATCTGCCTTATATCCAGAGCTTATCTTTCGGTAGCTCCTAAGAAATTATTCTACTACCTTCTCCCTCATCTTTTCTATAAGCTCCAACACACCAGCTTCTACCTTATTTAGGTCCTCTTCCTTTGGTGCTCCTTCAAACTCTACTGACTCAATGAAATCCCAGTTCATCCTGTTTCTTTCGATTATTTCACTTAGCTCCTTCTCCGCACCGCCGGACCATCCATATGACCCAAATCTAAATGCCACCTTACCGGTTATCCTCTTTCTGCCCAGCTCATTTAAAGCTGCTGCAACCGGTGGGAAAAGCTTATACTCATAAGTAGGTGCTGCGATAATTACCCCTGCAGATTTAAAGACGGTTGCCACCATTTCGCTTTCGCTTTCCTGTGGCATTTGCAGCTTGTTGTATTTGATGCCTTCCCTTTTAAGTATGCCTTCAACGTGATCAACTGCTTTTGCGGTCATTCCATACATGGATCCCCATAATATGGTGACTTCATCCTTCCCAGCCCCTTCAGCATACAGGGAAAACCTGGCATAATCATCTATTATCTTTTGAGGATTTTTTCTATAGACCGGACCATGGCCGGGTGCTATAGTATTTATCTCCAGCGTTTTTGCCTTCTCAATTGCCTTTCTCAAGCTGGGTGTAAAAGTTGTCATTACATTGGAATAATACCTTATTCCTTCGGATTCAAAGAAGTCGACCTCTTCCGGTGTCAACTCATCTTCGAAACAATGGTCCTCCATCCTGCCAAAGGCTCCGAACATATCACAGGAGAAAAGGGTTTTTGTATCTCTTTCATAGGTGTACATGGTGTCCGGCCAGTGAACGTTTGGTACCGGATGGAAACTTAACACCTTTCCCTTACCCAGGTCCAGAGTGTCTCCTTCCTTCACAACTCTTATTCTGTCTTCACCATAAAAGGAGGCCACCATCTTTGCAGCTCTGTCAGTACATATTATCGTAAAATCATCCTTAATTTTTCGGAAGTTTGAAATCCATCCGGAATGATCCGGTTCCATATGATTAACAATCAAATAATCGATATCTTCGGGCTCAACGCCTATTTCTTCCAAGTTTCTATAAAGGGTCTCAGGCACCCCATCCCAGCCGATAACACCATCGATTATTGCAGTCTTTTCTCCCTGAACAATATAGGAGTTAAGGGTTACGCCATTTGCAATCTCCCAAATCCCCTCAAACAGTATGTCCTCGACATTCATAGTAAGCATATGTATTCCGTCTGCAATTTTCAACTTCTTCATGCCTTGTCCTCCATTAATTCATAGTATAATAACTACTTACCCGCAATTTGGGTCCATTAATCAAAAAAGGATATGAATACTAACCATTTCATGTTAACCATTAATCATTTAATATATGTCATCAGGGTAAACCTTATACCATCCACAATCTGCTCACAGCTGTCAGGTATAAAGTCCAGAATTATATAGATTTCAACCGCATAAGGTGAAGAACTTACCCTAATCTATAGATTCTCCTTGTTTCTTGTCGCAATTACCCCCACAATTTCATTATCCATATCCCGGAGCAAATCCAGCTTCAACAAAACAGACTGGCAAATTAAACCCGACGGTTTTGGAAAATTTTGCTTGTATGAAAAGCACGAAATTGCTATAATAATATTAAATAATAGCGAATTTTGGTGCCTGGGAGGGTGATATGATGTCTAGCTACTATATTATCGGCGTAAGAATGGATAACAGGATTGACAATGCAGTAAAATTCCAAGAGGTACTAACAAAGAACGGGTGTATGATCAAAACGCGTTTGGGATTGCACGATATAATTGACGATGATTGTGCAAATGACGGGATTATCGTTCTGCAGCCTTACGGCAGTAAGGAGGATGTTGAGGCCCTGGTCAATGAGCTTAACAGCCTGGAAGGTATAACGGCACGGTATATTGATTTAAACTAAAACGAATATTTAATTTAATAGGAATTTATATTCTCAAGCGCCTTTCTGGCGGGGACTATGGAAGAGAAAATGCCTTGTTTTTCTCTTCCCATAGTCCCTATTTATTTGCTTATTAAAGATATTTTTATTCAACCCTCAAAGGATATCATTAACCGATCCTATATTGGATTCCAATTACGGTAACTCTGAATCCATTTCATATAAGCATCATTTCATAGAAGCATATTATCTCCTAAAAGCACAGATTAATTTACGCTACTTCAAATTTGTACAGTCCCCACCAATGAGGCGTTACCGGTATCTGCTCAGTGGGTTTGCAGTTTAGAGTCATTAACATATTTTTTCTACGGTCCATCCACATTACCTTTCCATAATCTGTATTCTCACTAGCTCGGATCCCTCTTCAGGTAGATCTTCAAAGGCCAATCCATTGGTTTGGATCTCCAGTCCGGTTGCAGTGAACACTTTATTGCTGTCCATAAAGCTGACCTCATATTCTGCGTCATTTATTAAGCCTTTTGGATAAACAACCTTTTCCTCCGGTGCACCCGTAAGTCTGAAAGCAAAGATAACCGACTCTTTTTCAGTACTATTAAACTGGAATACCGGGAACCGCTCCCCCCTACCCCCCATTACTGGTTGAGGAGTCAGTCGATAAGCATCACCGTTTAATATATAATCCTTATAAATCTCCCCGTAAAAATCACATAATTCTCCCAGTCTTTCTTTACACCAATTGGGCATTTCCGGCAGCCTGTATGAAAAGCCGGGTACTCCCATTAAAACAGAACGTATAATGTAATCAAATTTCGACCTTTCCATATCTTCGGTGATTGGATCGTTAACTCCCGCATTATGATCACCCAGTATCTCCGACCAGCTGAAGTGAAGGCATGCACTTTGATGCAGGAAAGAAAGGGAGCCCCAGTAGCACTGCAGATGAAATTCTGTGTAGTCGGGATCGCTTAAATGGGTCCAGTGGGTGCGAGACAGCATTTCAATATCCTGTCTTAAACCTCCCGATGAACAATTCTCTATGACTACATCGGGATATTTCTTATGTACTTCATCAAGAAATCTATAATATCCAATATAATGTGCATATAACCCATCACCTTTACCATGATCATGATCTTCCCGATTACAGCCAGGAGCGGGATCAAGGTTGAAGTCAAATTTTATCCACTTGGCACCATACTCTCCCAATATTCTATCTACAACAGACATAGCCCATTTTCTGCCTTCTTCACTTCCAAAGCAGACATATCCCAATGATTTGCCATCTCGTTTAGCAATAATATGTTCATGGGTATCATTCAATTTGGCATCCTTACCAACAGCTTCTATTTCGCACCATAGTCCCGGTAATATGCCTATGGCCTTTGCATTATCACACAGAGCCTTCATCCCAGAGGGAAAATCCTTTTTGTTCACAATTTCCCAGTCGCCACGCTTTTCATACCAGCTCTGACCTTCCTCATTGCCTCCAAACCAACCGGCATCCATCATTGCATAACGACAGCCCAAGTCCTTGGCAATTTTAGAATTTTCCAAATAAATGTTCTCATTAATAAACCTATCCTCGTAAGGCCACCATCCATTGTACTCAAGAGGTACATCTGCAATTTCACTATCATTTAAGAGACTTAACCTCTTGCGGTAGTATCTTCGCATTTGAAGGGTAGCATCCTCCATTGTTTCCCCATCAGCTATATAAATTGATGCCGAAGTAAAGCTGCTGCCCGGTGCAACATCTGTAAAGAATTCCTCTGTTGACAGCCCCATTGTGAAATTGTATATGTCATCCATAGGCGAAATAGTACAGTTCCAGGATCCGGACCATGCCAGGGCTGCAGAGTAACTGCGTTCCGGTGTGATTAATCCGGCCCATGGCGAAAAGCCCTTGCTGGAGCGCCCGGTAATAGACCCATATGAAAATTCACCTTCCAGCTTTTTCTCATGAGGATAAAATTCTGAACCCCAATCCGATGTGAAATATTGCAGAACCAAGTTATCCGATGGTATTGCCATGCCCGGATCGAGTTGATACAATCTTACTATTTTATCAGACTCATTATAAAAAACAGCTGTGTATTTAGTCACACTAAACTCCGGATCTTTCAAGGCCTCTACTTCAACCCTAAAGTTCGCACTATGGTCCAGGAAACGTGAATACAACTTCTTAACAAACCCATCCTTATTTTTTTCTATAGTGCGGGTGACAAGCTCATGTAGATATTCTTTATCCTCATATTTAATCCTATAAATAAGATTCATCTATTCTCTCCCTTTCATTCGTTACAATATCCCCTGTAATTGCAGGGGATATTGTGCTTTGGTTAATATTCTAACATTAACTGTATAAAATGGAAAGGTGTCTATTCTGTTTCCAGTTTATCGGCCTCTCCCATCCAATTTGATTCTCCTCATAGTAGCTTGGCGGATTTGTCTGTTTGTCTTTAATAGTCGGCCGTTTCACAAACATACTATCCGATGCCAGCAGAACATATTGTTAATACGGCATGTGGCTCCCTCTAATACCTATATCATGTCTTATTCCCATAGATAGCCTGTCATTGTCAGTGAACCAAGTTCACATGATTTGTTAAAGACACTAACCCTGTCTTCCTCATCCGATGCTCCGAGTATATATAATAAGGGATAAAAGTGATCCGGTGTTGGTACAGCAAGCTTTGCTAAATCCCCTAGCTCATCGCACTTTATTATGTCCTCATGGTTATTGTTCAGGATATTTTCATAAATATAGTCATCAAACTCATATGCCCAATCGAAACCCTTATTCTTCTGATGCCAGTCAACCAATCTTAAGTTATGGACTATGTTTCCGCTTCCCAATAGCAGTACTCCCTCTTCCCTCAAAGCTTTTAGCTCTTTTCCCATCTTATAATGTGTTTCCGGCGGGGCATAAGCATCTATACTGATCTGAAAAAGAGGTACATCCCTTTCCGGATACATATGGACCAAGACTGACCATGTTCCATGGTCAATCCCCCAGGAATTATCATATTCGGTCTCCTTTGCAATCATTTCCTTTGCCACCCTGGCTAGCCCTGGCGAACCAGGCGCGTCATAAACAATTTCATACAGTTCTTTTGGAAAACCGTACATATCATATATGGTCCTTGGTTCTTCCTCATTCATAATTTTGGTTCCCCTTGTGTACCAATGGGCTGATATGGAGATTATGGCCTCGGGTCTTGGTATCCTGTCCCCTAAACTTCTCCAGGTTCTTGAATATTCGTTGTCCTCAATTGCATTCATCGGCGATCCATGTCCCACAAAAATAACCGGCATCTTTGTCATCTTATCTCACATTCCTTTCAATTCAGATTGATTACCTCCTATTTCTATTAACAACATGTCCCCAAACCCATCCCCAATACTATCTAAAACTGTGATATACATATCTGAATCAAGAAATTGTTTCATCCTCATTATTTGAACCCATTCAACTACGCCCACCTAAATATATTCGCTAACATAATTGCTTCCTGGCTTCCTTCCACATATAAAAGTCTTTTAGATACCATGTTGGCACTGGATTGCTCATGTTGTCAAACCAGGAGAGCACATCCTTTGCCTGGTTTTTCATCGTAGCAATTTCTTCATCTCCAAAGGGTATGGCCCAGTAAATTGACGAGATGGTGTTGCTGGAAATGTAAAAGGCCAGCAGCTTGAAGAATTCAATTGGAGGTTCACCACCAAAATAGCCCCGGATCTGACCTGTTGCAAAATGCGGACTGACCGCCGCGCTCCAAACAATCCGGTTGAATTCCTCCCATGGATCACCAAAATCCCAACGGTTAAAATCAATGATTGAGAGTTCATTGTCCGGTGAGATTATCATATTACCCACATGATAATCACCATGATGAAAGCACTGTGGTCTTCCGGAAAGGAGATATCGATTGTTTTCAATATAATCAATGATTTTATTATCTCCATCAAATTTAATACTGCAAGCCTTATATCTCTCCAATCTATAGTTTGTTTTCCGATTAAAGTGTGTACTCCATTCTTCAAGCTCTTTTGGAGCAGGGATAGAATGAATCTTCTTAAGTATTTCACCGGATTTTATTCCAAGTACATATTGCTCGGTTTCCGTCAAGCGTGGCAGGTCTATCTCAACATCCTCGCCGTCGCACCAAGTCAGCAGCGAATACACGCTCTTACCATTATCACAAATACCAAAATCTAAAGGCTGTGACATTGGTACACCTAAGGCTGCTACCTGTTTCATCATTTCAAATTCGGTCTTTTTTCTTTCATATTGGGATATGTCTGCAACACGTAGGAGCAATTTTCCCCCGGCTGCAGTTTCGATATAATATTTCTTGTCCTCTGACCAGCCTTTATTTACAGGTTCAATTTCTTTGAAAGTACTATAGCCTCTTATGTCCTGCATATTGCCACCGCCTTTGCCTGTAGTAGCCAATAATCCTTATTTGCTTACAGATTGATTGCAATGGGTTCTTTAAAATCTCTTCTGCACTAATTTTGAATCAGTTTCACTTACCATTACTATTCTCCACATTTACTATTCTCCAAATTTAGCAATTTTCCTCTATTTAACGCCTTGTGTTAGTCAATCCTATGCCGACAAAGCTATATTGACCGTTCAGTAGCATTATAAGGGCAACTGCAATGCTGAAGTTCGAAAAAAAATTTAGTTTTATATAGCAATTGTTTGGTAATGTATTTTAGAACTACCCTCTTCCGGCATCGATTTGGAGAAAATTAAGACTCATTCCATTTGAAAACCCTATAGCTTCCTATCCTGCGTCCTGCCGGAAGGAAATGACTTTGGAGTTTGGGCCTTTCTCTTTTGTATGGGAGGTTGATTTATGTTTCAGTAAAGTAAAAGGAGTGCATATTATAAGAGTATATATGCTGAAAAGAACGAAATCCCATTCAACATTAAATTGAACTACCGTTCATTTAGGGATAATATGTACTTAGGCGCTTGCGCATTAGACTTCTTCATACAAGGGGAGAAATATTATGCATAAAATTCTTATAGTCGATGATGAACGTGCCATATTGGATCTGTTGGAAATGATATTGAAAAGAGAGCAATTTCAAGTGGCCGCAGCGTCTGATGGGAAGTCGGCCATGACACTGTTTGATTCCTTCAACCCCGACCTTGTTCTATTGGACCTTATGCTGCCTGATACAAACGGTCATGATTTATGTAGGGAAATGACAAAGAAACGAAGTGTTCCGATAATAATGCTTACAGCCAAGAATGATGTCATAGACAAGGTTCTCGGTCTTGAGCTGGGAGCTGACGACTATATTACAAAGCCTTTTGATTCAAGAGAATTGGTTGCCCGCATTAAGGCTGTACTGCGACGTCTGGAGAAGAATAAAGCTGCCGACGGAAAAGTCTTTAGGCATCTCGATCTGGTGGTAGATCTGGAAAATCGCACCGTAACAAAAGGCGGCCAACCGGTTGAGCTCACCCTGAAGGAATATGAGCTACTGGAGGTATTGGTCAAAAACCCCCGGAAGGCCTTTGGCCGGGAGGAGCTTCTCCAACAGGCCTGGGGTTATGACTATATGGGCGATACCAGAGCCGTAGATATTTGTGTTACACGACTAAGAAAGAAGATTGAGGATGACAGCAGCAATCCAAAGCACATATTAACCGTATACGGTTTCGGTTACCGGTTTGGGGGTGTGTGAGGTGAAGCTGAAAGAGAAGCTGATCATATACTACCTGTCAGCAACATTTGTGATTCTGTTCTTTGTCGGTTTGGCTGCCCTGAATGCAATCAAAAACCTAAGCATAAATACCCTGGAACAGCAGTTAATGGACCAAAGCAGTATGGCAGAGTTGTACATCTCTCAGCTCCACGCCCTCCAAAACGAAGGTACCGACGGACTGAGCGATGAAACGGCTCAACATGTAATCGGAAAGCTGGGTCTTGTTTTTGGTAATGTCCGTATCTATGACAACAACTTGCGTCTTCAGGTTACGTCTAAAGAAGACACTGAAATTGGAATTACCGATGCGGAAAACACCAAAATACTAAGTGCTGCGGCTAAAGGAAACTATGCTTATCTGGTGAGAAACAGCACTGCCTATTTCGCATCTCCAATCACCTTTGAGGGCAAAACCATCAGTGTCCTGGAGTTCATACACCCAATGAGCTTTCTCGAAAGCCTGATTACCGGAGTTGCAAACATCCTGTTTATAGGTGCTTTCATATTCGCAGTGCTTATGACCCTTATCAGCATCTATATCGCCTCAAGACTGACAAAGCCCATCAATAAGCTGGCTGCGGCCGCCAACAACTACGCCAACAGGAATTTCACACCGGTTGAAATAAAGGGTTCCGACGAAATATCCCAGCTTTCCCGCAGCTTCAATGCAATGGGTATCCAGCTCAACGATTATATTCAAAGGCAAAAGCAATTCGTATCCAATGTGTCCCATGAGCTCAGAACCCCCCTTACAGCCATAAAGGGTTATTCGGAGTTGCTGGCCCATGAAATCGGAGACAGGCCTGATCTGAAGAAGGCTATCTTTCACCTCAATAATGAGTCGGATCGGCTTGCCAGGCTTGTGGACGAGGTGTTGAGGCTATCCAGGTTGGAAACAGGCCGGGAGGAGTTTCATTTTGACAGGCTTAATCTTTCAGGCCTTATCAAGGACACGACCGAAAGAATGCTGCTCCGGGCACAGAAATATGAAATAAAGATCATTTCAAACATAACGCCTGAGGTTTATGTGAGAGGGGATAAGGAAAAGCTGGTTCAGGTAATTGTAAATCTGCTGGATAATGCCTTTAAGTATTCTCCCCCACTGTCTACAGTGAGAGTGAGCTTATACAAGGAAACAGCTGAAGCAATCCTTATGATAGTTGACGAAGGAATCGGCATCCCCGAGAAGGACAGGTCAAAAGTGTTCGATCGCTTTTATCGGGCTGAAAATGCACGCGGCACCTCCGGAACAGGGTTGGGTCTCTCCATAGTAAAGCATATAGTCGATGCTCACGGCGGGTCAATCAAGCTTGCAGCGGGAGGTGAAGGCGGTACGGCTGTGATACTGAGGCTTCCAACAGAGGCCTAATTGTTACAAGATTGAAACAAGATCGATGTAAGTATGAAACACCGTGCTGTTATACTATAAACAGAGCAAGACATGACAATGCATAATTCAAAACGGAGGTGTTTTCATGAAGAGAAAACTTGTTACAATGCTTTTTCTTTCTGCATTGCTAATCATATCGACGGCCTGCTCAGCCCTGCAGCTGAATACGGAGGAGCCCAAGGTTATTGAAAAACAGGAGTCCGACAGCATAACTGCTCCGGATACGGATGAGGTTGCTGATGAGAATACAGGAGAGGCCAACGACATTGAAGAACCGGATCCCACCGAAACAACCGATCCGGATACAGATAATATTACTGATGAGGATACAGGAAAGGTTAAAGATATTGAAAAACAGGATTCCAACAACACAACCGCTCCGGATACCGGTAAGAAAGTGGATAATAATAAGGGTACGCAAAACAGCGATCTCATTGATAAAGCCGATGCGCTTCAGGCAGACACCCAGGAGTATATCAAGAGCATAATCGAAGAGAGATCCAAGGGTGTCCTGACTGCGATAAAGAACTATGACCTGGAGAAGCTTGCCAATGCAATACATCCCGATAAGGGAGTTCGCTTCTCACCATACGGATATGTTGATGTTAAAAACGATCTTGTATTCACTGCAGAGGAAGTGAAAAAGCTGGCTAACGATCCCAAGCAATACCATTGGGGTTATTACGACGGTATCGGCGATCCTATCACCTTAAGCTTCTCGGATTATCACAAGAAGTTCATCTATGATGTAGACTTTGTAAATGCTGAAGAAGTAGGCTACAACAAAACCCTGGGTTTTGGAAATTCACTGAACAACAGCTTCGAGGTTTACAAAAATTCCATCATTGTCGAGTATTACTTTTCCGGTTTTGATCCCCAATACGAGGGTATGGACTGGAGGAGCCTCAGGCTGGCATTTGAAAAGAAGGGTGATATCTGGTATCTGGTCGGCATCATTCATGATCAGTGGACGATTTAATCCTGCAACCTACCCAATCTAAAGGACTTTGGAATTGCCTCCAAAGTCCTTCTTTTTACTGGGTATTCTGTACACCATCCTTTAATCCCTGGTATCCTCAACACACTCCACTTGGCTCGAGAGGACAGAATGAATGTCATTTGAAGCTTCCCGTTATCGGAAACATATCCAAGGAATTTTTTGCACTATCGGTAGGCGGGAACATATCAATTAATTTAACATATTTCCAAATAAGCAAAGCCTCTTTAAAAAGTGAGCAAACCTGTCAAGGTGAAAAATAGTTATCAACAATTTTATTTATTACTTCTATTTGTTGTTCTTCACGCTCTTAATTTTTTTCTTAAGTAAATAACCAAAGATTAGTCCTACTACTATACCAGTTGCATGAGCAGGTCCACCTACTGAAACGTGAGGATTTTGTATTGTTAGAACTGCATTTACGATAAATAATGCAATCATCCAATATTTTGATTTGGATTTTAAAATAATTTTATTAGGTTGAAGTGTTGCATAAGCTGCAACTATTCCAAAAGCTGCCGCTGATGCTCCCGGTATTGGTTCGCCATCATATCCAATTAGTGGGGCATACGCTAGAATAGTCAAACTACCAATAAAGCCACTTAGAAGATAAACGTAAAACACTACTTTTGCATTTGTTTCCCTTTCTAACTGTGTTCCAAATATAAGAACCAGAAACATATTTAATAGAATATGGATATGAAGTTCATGAGAAAAAAATACTGTCAATAATGTCCATGGTCTATTCATAACCATATTTATACTAGGGTCAAGGAGAAACAAACCAGAAAGGTTCGAAAAAGTATTCAAAGCGATAAAAATTATAATGTTGGTAAATATTAGAGTCAATGTAGTGGGGTTACTAGAAAAATATTCCTTAAGTCTCATTCCACTGCCTCCTAAGTTTTATTTATGCTATCTTCTAAACAATTTTCATATTTTTATCAATTAGTAACTTCCATAATTCATCGTAGATGATACGCGCCATTTACCTTCTAGGCTGAACGTTGTGTATTCCAAGTTTGCATTGATGCATCAACAATATTTATAAGTGTATCACATATATATTCATAAAAGCCAGAAAAACATCTATGGACACTAATATTCTCCCTGCTATGCAAAACGTGATCTTTAGCAACATACATAAATATACTTTTATACATTAATAGCTGAATATCAATATCCATACTATCTCATCAACCCTACAAATTAATCTAATCTGTCTCCCCAACTCCACCATATTTTTGGCTCATTTTTCACTCAAAATAATACCCTCAATATGTTTCCACCGACTCATATCGAGGGCTAAAGTCGAGTGGACAGATTTACTTTCATTTTATGAAATACAGTATTTTCAATACTTTCACAGCTTCACTATCTTGTTATCAA
>ERZ773359.5211-NODE-5211-length-12664-cov-3.840511_pt1 | contig 12664 bp, 10 predicted proteins | sample MGYA00374955_ERZ773359 | MGnify/ENA primary metagenome ERZ773359 (study PRJEB29098, sample SAMN04486028) | biogas fermenter metagenome | study: EMG produced TPA metagenomics assembly of the Biogas fermentation microbial communities from Germany - Plant 4 DNA1...
CTCAACGATAATGTTTCACATGAAACAATTTCAGAAACTTTAACCAATGCAACCCGCGCTCGTAAAGAGCAAACAGCGGACCCCAACTTGAGAGATATAACAGAAAGACTGACCTTACATTTTGGAACAAAGATTAGTATTAAGGGGCAACCAGATAAGGGAAGGGTAGAGATTGAATATTATTCTCAGGAAGAGTTCGAGCGAATCCTGGACCTTTTGTTAAGAGGAGAATAGAGTGGTTGTGTTTCACGTGAAACAAAAGCATGCTTTTTATACAGTGTTTCTTAGGATATGAATTAACTAAAGAAAGAAATAACAAGATAATAAAGGAATCCTTGTTAAGCAAAGGAAAAATAACAAGGTAGGGAGTAGAAGGGGAGTTTATCTGTGAAGGTTTTTGATTTCAGTGCTTTCTTTTCTAAAGACAATATGTTTTTGTTAGTCTCAGCCTTGCAGGGGCTGGGAGTCTTGGTCTTAATCATAGTAGGTCGGCGTTTGCGAAGATTAATCCGTCAATACCGTAGTTTACTATCTGGTGAAAGAGAGCCGAATTTGGAAGGAATAATTCTAAAGTTGGATAAAGAAAACACACAATCGAAGGAGAGGTTAAGAAAGGTCGAAAACGAACTGGAAAAATATTCCGAAAAGGCGGGGAAATGCCTTCAACACTGGTCTCTATCAAGATATAAAGCCTTTGCCAATATCGGAGGAGATCAAAGCTTCTCCTTGGTCTTGCTTGATGATAATGCCGATGGGTTCATCATCAGTAGTATTTATGGGCGGGATGAATCAAGAGTCTACGCGAAAACAATAAATGAAGGAAGATCAAAATATCCATTATCAGATGAAGAACAAGAGATTTTATTGAATGTCTTAAGGAATAAGAAAAAATAAATCCCTTTCATGCAGGATTTTAGTAATTTATGGAGAAAATATAGATGTCTATTCTTTTTTTTAACGAAAGGGTTTTATTTTTCCGTACAAAGCAATACAGGTTGCTGATGCCTTTACTGTGTTGCGTTTGGTCACCTTTTTTTACCGTCAAGAGAACGTGGCCAAAAACGGTGTAAAAGGGAGAAATCACTATGTGGCAGAGATTTAAGAACCTGATCAAAAAGAAAAAAGGAAAAGGATACACTTTTATGGTCATCCCCAACAATACTGGGACAGCCAGGAGTTTGAATGTCCCCTATTTTACTGTGTTGATCTTCTTTTTTCTACTTGGGGGTAATATTTATTTTTTGGTTAGGTATCCTACGCGCATATATAAGATTGTAGGGTTACAACGGCAGATTGATCAATTAAGTGATATAATTAACCGTCAAGACCGTGATTTGAGACAAATTGATCCATCTTTAAAGAAGACTCAGGAAATTGAGGAACAGATCAATAAGAACAATAAGCTCGCCGCGGAGATTCAAGAGTTATATGCGGAGATCTTACGAAAAACAAAAGGAAATAAGCCGGTTAGCAGAGGCTTGACATATAAGCCGGTTCAACTACCACAATATAAACTATCCAGTGCGGATAATGATTTGACAAAATTACAGATATTAAACGAAAACCTTGCTTTTTTAGAAAAAGAGATTATAAAATCCGATAATAATTTACAGGGCCTAATCAAGGATTTACAGGCATATGATCGGGAATTAGATCACACTCCGACCCTCTGGCCGGTATATGGTAATATAACTTCAGGATTCGGTCGACGTTTTCATCCAATTACCCGTAAGTGGTCAAGGCATACTGGTGTGGATTTGTCAGCCCGAATGTATACCAGGGTACGTGTTGCGGCTGATGGCGTTGTGGAATATGCCGGGTATAACGGTGGATATGGCTGGTGCGTGATTGTAAACCATGGTTATGGGTATAAAACATTGTACGCTCATAATTCCAAGTTATTGGTAAAAAGAGGGCAAAAAGTTAGAAAAGGCGAGATCATAACCTATTCGGGAAGTAGTGGACAGAGTACAGGTCCGCATCTGCATTATGAGGTCTGGCGTAACGGATCTAGGGTAAATCCGGTTAATTACTTATGGCAATGATGACTTTGAGGAGTGCAATTACTTAAGGTTAATTATTAAGCGAGTAAGTAAGTGATACCGTGGGCCTCAGTAAACGGATGGCGGTATGTTCCCAAGCAAACATAGATAATATTAAGGAGGAATTATTGTGAAACGGGAGAATGTCGAAATTGGCAATAAAAGAATTGATACACTGATTGGAAAAGATTCCACCTTTACCGGAAATATTGAGTCCGCGGGAACTATACGGATAGACGGAAATTTTGAGGGAGAGATTTCTACCAAGGGTGATCTGGTCATTGGGGAGAACGGACAGGTTAAAGGAAAGGTGAAAGCCCAGAATATTGTCGTAGCCGGTAAGATGGAGGGTGAATTAGAAGCCTCCGGTAAGCTTGAATTGGTCCCCTCCGCCAATGTACAAGGAGAGGTTAAAATGATGCTACTGGTTGTGGAAGAAGGAGCAGTCTTTCAAGGAAATTGCCAACAGTATACGAAAGACCAAACAGAACGGGGAAAGTTTCTACAGTTTGAAACCCCGAAAGAGGGAAAGAAGGGTAAGGAGTAATTCCGTACTGACAAGCACTAACAGAAGCCCGGCTGCGACGCCGGGCTTCTGCTTTTGGAGCAATCTCTATCCATACCGGATCATCTTTCTTAACTGCTTTCTTTGTATATAATTCTTCTTAGCAGAGATAATAGTCTTCAGGAGGTGAGCAAATGAATAAATATCGTATTGCTATAGAAGAAGGACTGTCAAATATCGAAGAAATACTGAGGGAAGAAGGTTACGATGTTCGGGAGCTGGACGATGGGGGGGCGCAGGCGGACGCGGTAATTATCACCGGGATGAATGACGATCTTGCGGGGTATGCCAATGTACTGACTGATGGTATAGTAATTGACGCCTCAGGGCGACAGCCCGAAGAGATTCTTTATGAATTAGAGAAACACCTTCGGATACGTGATGAACTTTAATGTAAGCAAAGGCAGAAGCTAGGGCTAACTAGAGGGGGATCTGCAGAGTGGTCTATATGCAGGTTGGGTTATGTGAAACCTTTTGCAAACTAGACATTTCATAATATTAATACTGAGGCGCTTATCTAAATAATGTTGAGTTAGCAAGAAGAAGTTCTTTACAAAGTAGGAGAAAGGCTGTTCCTAAGATCCGGGACGGCCTTTTGCTTTATTCATAAAAACGCCCTTACTCAGTAGAAGGAAAAAATGAAACTGTTCATAATTAATAGAAGGGGCTATTTATAAAGGAGTTTACTATCTTTGTCCGCATGGAGATTACGTTTGCTTTTATTACATAAATCTTGTTCTAAAGGCAGATCGGTAAAAGAAAGGAAACTCATAGCGTATAAAAGAAGGTTTCCAACAGAGAAAAGTGACTACTGATGAGGCGTATTCTTCTTGAAAATTATGAAGTAGTGTTCAGGCAGGTGAATAAGGGTGAGACAGAAACTGGAGACAATCTACAACAGTCTCTTTTCTTATTTTGGTCCAAGAAACTGGTGGCAGGCAAAGACCCCGTTTGAGATGATTGTAGGAGCAATTCTTACGCAGGCCGTATCCTGGGGAAATGTACAAAAGGCCATTAAGAATCTGGAGGAAGCGGACTTGTTGACTCCGGAAAAATTGTTCCAGGCAGAAGAAGAAAGAATTGAAGAATTAATCAAACCAACTAGGTACTTCCGGATGAAAACAAAGAAATTAAAGGCTTTTCTCAATTATCTCTTCACAACACACCAGGGAGATCTAACACAGATGTTCAATCTTCCTCTGCTGGAATTGCGTGAGCAATTATTGTCAGTCTACGGAATAGGGAGAGAGACAGTAGATTCAATACTGCTTTATGTCGGAAATTTTCCTATCTTCGTGGTTGATGAATATACGCGAAGGATCTTCTCCCGCTTGGGGTTATTGCCGGAGAAGATCAGTTATGAACAGATGCAGGAATTCTTCCATACAAACCTTCCACCCGATACCCGTCTATTTAATGAATTTCATGCTCAAATAGATGCGCTTGGCAATCAAATATGTAGACCTAATCCTGACTGTATGCATTGTCCTCTCGCGCAGTTATGCGAGAAGGCGCAAGGATCTAAAATATAATTTCTCCTCTGTCTTCATGGATCTTAATTCTGGTGCTAAATTTCGAGGAGAGGGCGGAGAGTTCTTCTAAGACTAAAATTGCATCGTGGCCCGTTAGTGGTTTTGGTCTGAAGACCACCTGGTGATTGTCTACATTGATTGGAAAGATCGTAACCTCCCGGGGGCCATCCTTAGCCATCCTCACCTGCAGGATGATGGAGTCTTTCACCTTTTTAGAGTAAGAGCTAAAGATGAAATTGCCTAAGCTATAAGCGATCACACGGTTTTTATAAATTTCAATTCCTTGAATGACATGAGGGTGGTGCCCAAAAACCAGATCGGCTCCTGAATCAATACTCAGTCTGGCTAAAGAGCGCTGATAAGGCTTGGGTTCTTTCAGCAATTCGGCGCTCCAATGAAAAGAGACGATCACAAGATCTGCTGCTGCCTTTGCTTTTTTTATATCTGCCTCTATGTATTCCCATCGTCCCTGGGCGGTTCCGGGAGTGTGATTGGAAGCGTTGAATTCTAAGGGTAGAGTATTATTATAAGCTAAAAGAGCTATTTTGAAGCCGCGTTTTTCTAAATAAGCCGGTGTACGGGCTTGGTTAATATCAGCTCCAGCGCCGGCATATTTAATATTATGCTTAGTTAAAACAGCGATTGTTTCCATGAGAGCGGATGGCCCAAAATCCATAATGTGATTATTGGCCAGGGTAACGGCGTCGAATCCACCGGCGGTTAAGACTTGGACTGCCTGAGGGTGGCAATGCAGAGTATAGGTCTTTTCTACATAGACTTCTCCTTTTAAAGAAAGCGGAGCCTCCAGATTTCCGATTAAAAGGTCACTTTGGCCAAGAATACTTGTAATATGAAGGAAAGGATAAGAAGGGTCTTTCTGAATATATTCTTCTATCCAGTTTCCGAGAAAAAGGTCGCCGACTAAAGTAATATTGAGCGTATCAGAGGAAGAGTAGACCGAGGTAGAAGGAATTATTGGCATCAGTATAACGATCAGGCATAAAGAGATGAAAAGGATTGGAAGAGGCTTTTTCCGAAGAAGGATGAGCTTTTTCATTTCGCACCTTCTTTACTTATTTATTGATATTGACCAGAGCCTATAAAATCATGGAGAGTTATGTTCCGTTTGATCTAAATTATACTTGTTTTTTAAGAAAAATTAAAGTTCTGTCTGTCTCTCCTGGTATGGGAAAAAGCTGAGCGCAAAAGAAAATTCTCATTACTGGGAGGAGTTAAGGGATGTAGGATGAAATTAAACAAAGGCGACAGTACTCTGTGAATCAGCCCTTTAGCCTTACATGGCGTAATAAGGGAGACGGAGGGAAGTATGGTGAAAGGGAAAACCAGTCAAGAACAGCAACTCACCAAAAACCACCAGGAAGTCTTGGAATTGATTACCACTTGGTTAGCTGGCAAACACTTCCTTACTGAAGATATTGAAGAAGCAGAAGAAATTTGGAGGCAGTATGGGCTGCTGGGTAGCAATATACATACTAAGAGTATACCAACTTGGGCAGCTGCCGTCATCTACTACTTAGGAAAGAAAAAGAATTACAAATGGTTGGATCAAGCATATTTGGCCGAGGCGTTCTCTGTCTCCCCAGCCAGTATCAGTCAGCGATGGAGAGACTTAAAACGGCTGAGTATGCGGGAGAATACAGATCAGGCCAGTGGAAAAAGGAATATCCGACAACAGAAACAAGAGAATTTTGATTTTTTTACTCCCATAGCAGCTGAGGTCTTTAGAAAATTAATGACTTATACTCAACAATCGGAGAAGTGGAAAAGCTATGTAGGAGAGGTCTTCTATCATTATGTCGGGACTGAAGCTCCTCCTTTGCCAATCGATCTTATTTTGGAGCTTTTAATTTTTATTACGTGTGACCGGACCCTCCCGAACGGGTGCAAAATCATAGACTATTTCGTAGTAGAAGAGAGATTTACCAAAGAAGAGTTCTCTTTCTTGCAAAGTATCAGAGAGAGCAGATTTAGTTTGTTCAAGGTTAAAATGGTAGAGATGAAAAACGTCCCTTGGTTGCATGTGGAAGATTTATATAGAGATGAAGACCTAATCATAATGGTAAAAAAGAGCAAAGGAATTGAAGAAGGAGATATTATTATGTCTCGGATCATTCCAATAAAGAACCGGGGGCCCCTTCATGGTAAATGGAAACTTGGAGGGAGTCTGGTTACCCTGAGCGCGCGGGCTGCAGAAGAACTGGAAGAATTGGCGAAAAGATGGTTTTGGAAGTTTAGTATCGCTAATAAGGGGTGGGCAACCGGAGAAGAGTTCATTCAAGAAAATAGTTTTCTCTTCTGGCGCTGGTTACTAAGTAAATAATTTTGAGCGGATCAGTATTGGGGTAGAATACAAAAAGATATTAAGAGCGAGAAATAATGGAGGAAAAGGCAGTGGACTTTCTGAACAGGATAGAAAGAGACCAGGAAGAGATGGTTACTGTTCTAAGAGATCTGATTTCCATACCAAGCGTGAAAGACGAACCCGTAGAGAATGGGCCTTTTGGCAAAGAGATCGCTAAAGCATTGGACTATGTTTTGGCCTGGGGAGAGAAGCAGGGTTTCTCGACGAAAAACTTTTCGGGATATGCCGGGCACCTTGAATATGGAGAAGGAGAGGAGACCGTCGGTGTTCTTGTCCATGTGGATGTTGTTCCGGCAGGAGATGGGTGGACATATGGGCCTTTCTCCGGAACCATAGCGGAGGGGAGAATCTATGGAAGGGGAACAGTTGATGATAAAGGACCGGCTGTAGCCGTTATGTATGCTCTAAAAGCGCTAAAAGAAACTGAAGTCGGGTTAAAAAGGAAGATTAGGATTATCTTTGGCTGTGATGAGGAGAGCGGCTGGGCTTGTATGGATCACTATTTTAAACATGAAAAGAAGCCTACCTGGGGTTTTGCTCCTGATGCGGAATTTCCTCTCATCAACTGTGAAAAAGGAATGCTGGGATTGGATTTAGACGGGGAGGCTCCATCAACACCACCAGGACAACCACAGCTTCTTCAGTTGCAGGGCGGGGAAAGGCGGAATGTTGTTCCGGATTACGCCGAGGCAGTCATCTTCTTGAGTGAGCCGGAGGTGGAAAGAAGCGCACGGAATGAGTTGACCGGATACTTCAATCAAATAGCAGCAGATGATGCGAAATTTCAGTGGCAGGAGAGGAATGGACGCTTCTTACTTAGAGCTTACGGAGTAGCCGCTCATGCCAGCCTGCCACAGTTAGGAGAGAATGCCCTTATTAAGCTGGCCCGGATATTAGCCGACTTGAATTACCAGGGTGGGGCCTGGGATCTTCTTCACTTCATCGCCAGAAATATTGGTCCGGAAAGCAACGGAAGAGAGCTCGGTATTGCCTGTAGTGATGAAAGGTCCGGAGAACTTACATTGAATTTAGGAGTTGTCGCGATCAAGGACGGACGAATCCATCTCGAACTGGACATTAGATACCCGATGTGTACTAACGCTCAATTCTTAACTGACCAGATTCGGAAAGGAGTCGCTCCCTTAAAGTTAACCGTAAAGCCGGCCCACAGTCTTAAACCACATTATGTCCCTGTTGACGATGGTTTGGTGCAGATTCTACTAAGAGCCTATAGAAGTGAAACGAATGATTCAGCGCAGCCGCTGAGTATTGGAGGTCGTACCTATGCGGTGGCTTTAGGAAACGGGGTGGCGTTCGGGCCTGTTTTTCCGGGAAGACCGGAGTTGGCGCATAAAAAGGATGAGTATATCTCTTTGACGGACCTTTATGCCTGCGCCCGGATTTATGCCAGAGCGCTCTATGAACTAGCTACGAAGTAACCCGCGTGTAGGTGGAATAATAAAGGGTAAAGAAGTGTAGCGGAGAGATAAGGCAACAAGAATGGGGGTGGGATGGTGAGATACAAATTATGGTTGGTTTTAATAGTCCTTTTTATAACATCGTTATGCACAGGAACCAGTTGGAGTAGGAGTATTGAAGTGCCTGTAACACTACAGGAAAGAGCCGGGATCAACTGGCGTGATTATCCAATTACTATCGGCTTCCCAGTGCCCAAAGGCAATAAAGACTATGCCGTCCCCCCCAGAGTAGTTGATACTTGGAATAATGAAGTGCCTAGTCAGGCGGTGTTGGCAGGGCAATGGCCACAAGACGGGAGTCCTCGCTGGTGGCTGATGACCTTTTTGGCGTCGGTAGGTAGGGGAAGTTCTACACAATACCGAATTGTGCCGAGTGGAAAAAAAGAAATTACATTTAAAAGGCAGGTCAATCTGACTCAAGAGGGGGATAGAGTCTTCCTGGAGAATGGTCTGCTTCGAGTGGAAATTGCTCCAAATGAACAGCTACTGGGAAGGATTTGGTTCAATCATTCCGGTCGTGTAAGTAGCGCTGAACGTGATTTAGCCCAAGAAGAGGCTGGCCTCTATCTAAAGACCGCTGGCGGCCTCTTTCAAGGAAAAAACTCCCAAGTCAGTATTGTGGAAAGCGGCCGAATCCGAACGGTAGTATTGATCAAAGGAGACTTTTATCACACGGAAACTCAACAGTTAAACGGCTTTAGTTATGAAGGGCAATTAGTTTTTTACGGAGATTCCCCTTTTATTAATTTGCAGTTGACAATAGTTAATCAGGAATTGACTGATTGGACCAGAGTCGATGGAGCCTGGGTCTGTTTTCAGCAAAAGCAATACCAGGACGAGTCTTGGGAGGGGGCCTTTGGCTGTGGCGGCCCGGGCGTGGCAGAGGTTAAGCTGGATTCTGAAGAGAAGGCTTCCCTTGCTGTACTAGGGCCTGAGAAGTTCAGCTGGGAAGGAAAACCCGTCACTCGCCCACAGCTGAAGGAGTTAAATACGGATGATTTTGGGTGGGTGGATTTAACAGCTTCCGGTTTTGGGATGACCATCGGAGTATCGAATTGCTGGCAACAGTATCCTAAAGCTCTGGAAATAAGCGGTTTGGGACGGATTAACATCGAGTTGGTTCCTAAAGCCTCTCCGGTGTTATGGGGGAAAGGGGTTGCTAAAACCCACGATCTTACCATCCTTTTCCATAGTGCCAGAGACCGGGAGTACACAGAGCGAATCAAGGGTTTATTGAATGCTGTTCCAGTGGCTAGTTTACCTGCTGCGTGGTACAATCAGGCTGGAGTCTTTTATAACCCTCTACGAATCCATAATTCAGCATATGCGGAGGAGATGATGATCGCCAGCGCGTTTTTGGGAGAAAAGAGCAAAGGCGATTTCTTAAATCTTTATGGCCCTGCTTCCTTTGGCGATGAAATAAATCAGGAGAATTGGGGGATTTTCAACTACGGTGATATTCGTAGGGATTTCTCATCGCCCTGGGGGGTAAAGGGAGCATACTGGAATAACAACCAATATGATCTACCGTTACTCCTCTTACGAGAATTTTTAGAGACCACAGATGCGGTTTTTTTGGATATTGCAAAAGCCTCTTTACGACATGTAAGCGATGTGGATTTGGCCCACCCTTCAGCCGCGGACCGGATTACACCCGGATTAGATCATATAAGAAGCGCCCGGACCGGCTTATTAGCTGAAGCAGAGGATTTTAGCTATGTAAAAAATCAAGGGCTGTTACTAGGATACTATCTGATAGGAGATTATCGCCTGCTGAATATGGCGATAAAAGTCGCAAATCGGATCTGTCTAATCGATGGGTTGAATCCGGACCGGCCCCGTAGTTATGGGCTGGGGATCATTGGCTCATTAATCGGGTATGAGGCGACAGGAGAGGAAAGGTATCTGCTGCGGGCCCGGGAAATAGGGGATGACCTCGTTGATGTAGTGGAACAGAATAAAGGAATTCTTCCCAGTGATTTCACTTACCAAACAGGGCTTGCCATCGAAGGGTTACTCCACTTAAGTCACTGGGATAAAGATCCGGTACTGATGAAGACAGTTAAAACAGTTGTTGATCGGGTAATCTATGATTTCTGGGACGAAGAAAGCGGCTTTTTGCAAGACATAGGAGGACTGACATTCACCTCAATACTATGTCGATTATATGAACAGACAGGTAATGAAACCTATAGGAATATTTGTCAGACACAGTTCAGTAAGTTTCTAAACTCAACGGAGATATTGAAGCCTAGGGATGTAGCGCTGTCCTACAGAAATCTATATGCTATCTTAAATATGGAAGGAAAACAGAAGCAGCAGGAAACACCGGAATAATCAGTACAAGATAACTACTGGGCTTTTTAAGGATAATATTAACTTAAGCGCAAGCGGGAAAAGCTTGTTTTTTCAAGCCCATTCTTGTAAAATTAAATTTTGGAAGAGTTGTTTCTTGGAAAAGTTGTCTATTGAAAAGAGGAGGATCCCTAATGATAAAAAAAAGCGCTTTTACTGAAGAAAAGGGATTAGCTGAAAGGCTGAAGGGTGGAGTAATCATGGATGTTACCACCCCCGAGCAGGCTAAAATTGCAGAGGAGGCAGGGGCTGTAGCGGTAATGGCTTTGGAGAGAGTTCCTGCTGATATCAGAGCTGAGGGCGGAGTGGCCCGCATGTCTGATCCGGAGGTTATTTTAAAGATTATGGAAGCTGTCAATATTCCGGTGATGGCCAAAGTCAGAATCGGACATTTTGTCGAAGCGCAAATCCTGGAGGCCTTGGAGGTTGATTATATTGACGAGAGTGAGGTACTAACTCCGGCTGACGATCGGTATCATATTGATAAAACACAGTTTAAGGTACCCTTTGTCTGTGGCGCCAGAAACCTGGGAGAAGCCTTACGTAGAATCAGCGAAGGGGCGTCCATGATTAGGACCAAGGGTGAGGCTGGTACAGGAGATATCGTCGAAGCCGTAAAACATATCAGAACCGTGACTGAGGAGATTGAAGCCTTACGAAAAGCTTCGGAAGAAGAGTTATCCGGGTTGGCTGAAGAGATGCGGGTTCCAGTGGAATTAGTGGCGGAAACAAGAAGACTAGGACGTCTGCCTGTAGCAAACTTTGCGGCGGGGGGAATTGCTATTCCGGCTGATGCAGCCTTAATGATGCAACTGGGGTGTGACGGGGTTTTTGTGGGATCCGGGATCTTCAAATCCGAAGATCCGGTGACCAGAGCTAAGGCGATTGTGGAAGCAGCCGCTCATTATGATGATCCCCGTTTACTCGCTGAAGTATCAAGAGGCTTAGGCCAAGCCATGCGGGGAGTATCGGTGGCCGGTTTAAATGAGGAAAGTCGGATGGCTGGTAGAGGATGGTAACCATCCGGAACTTAATTACTCAAAAAATACTTTCTCGATCTAATCTAAAATCTGCCACCACCAGAAAGAATAACTAGAATTTGGCGCTCTGCTGAACGGTTAAGCTTTGGTAAAATTCCTTTCCGGTGCAGTTAAAATAGGGTATCCTGTTAGGTAGTACTGTAATGGCGTGTGCGCATTATAAGCGCCTGTCTTGGCGCCTTACTTGAATGGTGGAAAAAGTAATGTCGGGCATCTTAAATAAGGCTGATCAGGTATGCTTGAGTTTTGCCGTGTGTTTTTATTTTTCGTACTTTCAGGAGTTGTTTCAAATATTGTTTCTTCGTAGAGGATCAAAGAACCAGTATCTATCAATGCTCGTACGAATAATGGACTAAATATAATTATAAATTAAGGAGGTACCATAATGGCCCAAAAAATGACGATCGATGGTAACACCGCTGCAGCGCATGTAGCCTATGCCTTTAGTGATGTTGCCGCCATTTATCCGATTACTCCTTCCTCTCCAATGGCAGAAGTAATTGATGAATGGAGCGCCCATGGGCGGAAGAATTTGTTTGGACAAACCGTCCGAGTGGCGGAGCTGCAATCCGAGGGTGGAGCGGCCGGAGCTGTGCACGGTTCACTGGCTGCCGGAGCGCTCACCAGTACTTTTACTGCTTCTCAAGGCCTTTTGTTGATGATTCCTAATATGTACAAAATCGCCGGTGAGCTCCTTCCTTGCGTGTTTCATGTATCAGCTCGCTCCTTAGCTACGCATGCTTTGTCTATCTTCGGTGATCATTCCGATATTAATGCTACGAGGCAGACAGGTTTTGCCTTACTAGCCTCCGCTTCAGTGCAAGAAGTAATGGACTTGGCCTTAGTGGCTCACTTGGCTACGTTAGAGAGTAGAGTTCCTTTCCTACATTTCTTTGACGGTTTCCGGACTTCTCATGAGATCCAAAAGATTGACGGTATTGCTTATGAAGACATGGCCAAACTGGTGAACTGGGATCAGATTGCCGCCTTCCGGCAGCGAGCATTGAATCCGGAACACCCGATCCAGAGAGGCACCGCCCAGAATCCGGATATTTATTTCCAAGGGCGTGAAGCTTCTAACCCATATTATCTGGCTACTCCAAAGATTGTAGCTGAAGTTATGGACAAAGTGGGTAAATTGACAGGCCGGAGTTATAAACCCTTCGACTATGTTGGGGCTCCGGATTCGGAAAGAATCATCGTAGCCATGGGTTCTGGTTGTGAAACGATTGAGGAGACTGTAAACTATTTATTAGCCAAAGGAGAGAA
>ERZ773359.5213-NODE-5213-length-12661-cov-7.089164_pt1 | contig 12661 bp, 10 predicted proteins | sample MGYA00374955_ERZ773359 | MGnify/ENA primary metagenome ERZ773359 (study PRJEB29098, sample SAMN04486028) | biogas fermenter metagenome | study: EMG produced TPA metagenomics assembly of the Biogas fermentation microbial communities from Germany - Plant 4 DNA1...
TGAGAGCGGTTTACTCCAATGATATGCCGGCTGCAGCAGGTGAATTCATAGATGCTGATATCATATCGACAGCAGTTGGTGTGAATAACTTAGAAAAAATTGCTCCTGTAATGGCATTGGGATTACAATACAGGTGGAATTATAAAAATCTAAAACCTTTAAATATATTGGTTTGCGAAAATATGATTGGAGCAGATGAATATCTTCGCAGCTTGATTTCTACACATTTAAAAAATGAAGAGCAAAAATATCTTGAGGAAAAGGTTGGATTTGTGGAAACATCTATAGGACGGATGGTACCATCTGCAATTAATGCAGATTCCGATAACCCACTGGAGATTAGCGTCGAAGAGTATGACGAATTGCCGGTTGACAGAGACGGTTTCATAGGAGAAATACCGGAAATCAAAAACATGATTTCTTTTTCTCCCTTTGATTTTTATATTAAACGCAAAATATATATTCATAATATGGGACATGCTCTGGTAGCCTATTTGGGTAATCTTAAAGATTACACCTATATTTATCAGGCTGTAAATGATATCTTTATAAAAAGCGTCTTGCACGATGCATATAAAGATATTAATAATGCCATGTCGAAAGAGTATAATATGCCTATAGAACAGCTTGAAGTATACACAGCTGATTTGATTAGAAGATTTGGCAACAGAGCGCTTAAAGATACTGTTGAACGTGTTGCAAAAGATCCCAAAAGGAAGCTGTCTGCAAATGATCGATTCGTTGGTGCTCTTAAACTGTGCAATAAACACAATATCTGTTCAGAAGCGATTTTACTGGGTATAGCAGCCGGTTTTCATTATAGAAATGAGAATGATGATACATCTATGGAGATACAACACTTCATTCAGGATAATGGGATTAAACAAGCCGTTATCAATTTTACAGGCCTGCATGAGGAAGAACAGTATATAGAAGGTATTTTGACTTATTATGAAGAATTAAAGAATGAAAAATTCTTGGAGGGGTATTATGAAAAGGGGTATAGCTGTAGGCGGTAATATCACTGTAGATTATGTAAAAACAGTTGACTGTTATCCAAAACAAGGCAATCTTTCTACCATACTTTCCATAACCTATGCATTGGGCGGCGCTTTGCCCAATGTTCTGATAGATTTATCAAAAATGGATAATAAAATTCCTTTGCAGGCTATAGGGCTGGTAGGAAATGACAAGGACGGCAGCCATATAATCGACATATTAAGACAATATAACATTAATACTGATTTAGTGAAACAAAATGACAGTTTCGGCACCTCCTTCAGTGATGTAATTACGGTGAAGGATACAGGGACGCGTACTTTCTTTCACTATAGAGGTACTAATCAGTTATTAAGTATAAATCATTTTGATTTTGACAGGATAAATGCAGATATACTTCATATTGGTTATGCTTTGCTCCTGGATGCTTTGGATGCTCCTGATGAGGAATATGGAGTAGTTATGGCCAGGCTTCTTGACAAGGCACAAAGACATGGGCTGAAGACTTCACTGGATGTAGTAAGCGAAAACAGCACAAGATTTGCAAAAATAGTTCCTCCCAGCTTGAAATACTGCAATTACTTCATAGTCAATGAAATAGAAGCTTCTCTGACTACTGGTATTCCGTTACGGAACAATAATGATGAGTTGATAAAAGGAAACATAAAAGAGAGCTTAACCAAATTGATGGATTTAGGAGTAAACGAATTGGCCGTAATCCATGCACCCGAGGGTGGATACGCAATGGATAAAGAAAGAAACTATTACGAGCAAAATTCATTATCGCTTCCGAAGGGGTATATTAAGGGAACTGTGGGCGCAGGCGATGCTTTTTGTGCAGGTATTCTTTACAGTCTTTATAATGAGTGGAGTATAAAAAAAGCACTTAAATTGGCAGTCGCAGCTGCTGCCAGCTGTTTGTCTGAAATGAATGCAACCGATGGAATGAAAAGCGTTTCAGAAATTGTATCATTGTATAAGGCAATGAGTGGAGATGATTTATAATCCAGTTATATAATGATAAATTGAAAGGAGACAACTATATGGAAAATAATCTTTTCCCCAAATCTCAACCTGAACTTGTGGGCGTTTCATCCAAACAAATTCTTTCATTTTTACAAAAAGCAGAGGATAATGCAATAATGCTGCATAGTCTGCTGATGATGCGTAAGGGGCATGTCATAGCTGAAGGCTATTATGCTCCCTTTACCAAAGATCAGAAACACAGAATGTATTCTGTCAGCAAAACTTTTGTAAGCACAGCCATCGGTTTGTTAGTTGATGAAGGACGCATATCCCTTGATGATCGAATATGCGATTATTTTAAGGATCAGCTTCCGGCCGATCCGCATCCCTATTTACTGAATACGCGGATTCGTGATTTGTTAATGATGGCTTCACCTTATACTACAAATACTTATCACCGATATGCAAAAGATTGGACATGGACTTTTTTCAATACTGAGCCCAGTCATCCCTCCGGTACCATATTCAGCTATAATACTTCTGCTACTTTTATACTAGATGTGTTGGTTGAAAGACTTACAGGCAAGCCGTTTCTAGAATATATGAAGGACAAGATGCTAAGAGAGTTAGGGTTCAGCGAATCTGCCTGGTGCATTAAAGCTCCGGAGGGCTACTCTTGGGGCGGCAGCGGCGTAATATGCACTACCAGGGATTTGGCCAGGTTAGCTCTGGTATACATGAACAAAGGTAAAATAGGAGATAAGCGGTACATTTCTGAAGAGTATATCAAAGCTGCCTCATCAAAGCAAATCGATAATGCAACCACAGGCCACAGAGATATAATTCACGGCAATGGTTACGGTTATCAAATCTGGATTCTAAAGGACGGGGCCTTTGCATATTGCGGAATGGGGATGCAGCTGGCTATTTGCATACCAGAAAAAGAATTCCTTTTCATATGTACCGGAGACACCCAGGGATCACATCAACCCTATGCAGGCATAGTCGAGCTTTTATGGAGTGAGATAGTGGAAAACTTACATGACGAGCCATTGCCTAAAGATGATGCCGCTGCTCAATTGGAAGAGAAGTTAAGCAGTCTTCACGTGGTAAATCCATTGCATGGGGAAACCACTTCTCCCATTATGAGCAAGGTTAACGGGAGCCGCTATGCTCTAAATCCTAATCCAATGGGAATTGAAACAATAAGTATTGAGTTTATTGACAACGAAGGTTTGCTCATTCTGGAAAAAGCTGATGGAGAGAGAAGAATTTCTTTCGGTATGGAGGATTATATAATGGGGCGGTTCCCTGAGACCCATTACTATGGAGACACTATAGGCAAGCCCAGCGGAGAGATGTATAAATGTATGGCAGTAGCTCGTTGGACTGAGGAGAATAAGCTGGTAATACGTTGCTATATTATAGACGATTATCTCGGAAATATGACAATTACGTTGGGATTTAAGGGAGATGAACTGGGAGTATATATGAGTAAAACTGCCGAATGGTTCCTGGATGAATATGACGGTTTTGCCGGCGGGCGTTTAATTGCCAAGGCTTAAGCTTTATTCTCTAAGTTCTCTTAATAACATGGACATAAAAATCTATGAATTTATGTAAGAAATAAAAAATAATATAGAAAGGTGAGAGAAAATGAATTTATTAACAACCATTAAGAATTCTCATATGGAGAATTTTTACCCGAAAGGCTGGGATCTTGAACGAATGGATGCTTGCTGTTCTCATCCGGCTGAAGCGATTTTTGAGAGACAAGATTTCTGGCATGAGGACTTTCGCCCAGTAATGTGCGATGACAATACCACACTGGGTGCAAAGATGGGACATGAAATTGCTCTTACCATTAAGCAGGCAAAAGACGAAGGGAAAAAGCTTATTATGATTCTGCCTGTAGGTCCAATGTCGATGTATGAATGGGCAGTTTACTTCTTGACCGAATGGAAAGTAGACTGTAAGCATGTTTATGGTTTCAATATGGATGAATGGAGTGATGAATCCGGTGTAACGCTGGATCCGAGTTCTCCGGGTGCTTTCCAGAATGCAATGGAAAAAGCCTTATACAATCCTCTTGGCTCACTTACCATACCAGAGGAGCAGAGAAACTTTGCCACTAAAGACAATCTTCCCACATATCCAGAAAAAATTGCTGAACTACGCGCAGAAGGGGCAAAACAAGTTACAGTTTTTGGTATCGGCAGGGTTTTCCATATTGCTTTCTGGGAACCGCATTTTGCTGAAGACTTTGGCAGTGTAGAAGAATGGAAGGCGCAGACTTACCGAATAGGGGCAAAATTGCATCCTCTGACATTGGAACAAAATGCTCTGACAAGCTTTAAAAGCAGAACAACCATGGTACCTGCCTTTGCAAACACCATCGGCCCTGGAATTTTCCTGAAATCCGACAAGATAATTGGCGGATGTGACGGATGCTATGAGAGAGGCATGATGTGGCAGGGCATGTCTCTATGGGTGACATTACGATACAGGCCTGATATATGGGTGCCGTCCAGTTTTATGCCTACTTTACCAGGGAAACTCTTTTTCATAAAGGATCTGGCAGGTCCGCTGTCTCCGGATTTAAAATAGCATTTTTGTATTGAATCATGAGAGTCCAAGTATCTGAAGATTTATGCAAACAAAAGTGAAAGGCAGGTTGTGTATAGTATGAATATATTAGCAGTAGGTTGTCATCCGGATGACCTGGAAATAGGCTGCGGCGGAACCTTGGCCAAATACAGCAAACTCGGACATAAGGTAGTAATGTGTCATGTGGCAAACGGGAATTTGGGGCATGTAATTATTGGCAAGGAAGAATTACGCGAAATTAGGGCAAGAGAAGCGAAAGAAAGTGCTGCAATTATTGGTGCAGAATCTGTGACTCTGGACGTAGGAGATCTGCATGTGGAATCGTCCAACAAAGAACTGGTGAAAAAAATGATAGAGGTCATTCGGTTTTATAAGCCCGATCTTATCATTACTCATAATCCGGATGATTATATGCGGGATCATGTGGAGACCAGCAAGCTTGTCTTCGATGCTTCATTTGGGTCCAGCATTCCGCATATGGAAACAAAATCTGAAGCTTATGGAAATATTGTTCCGATATTTTATATGGACACCCTGGCAGGTGTAGGCTTTTTACCTACAGAATATGTTGATATATCAGATACAATCGAGACTAAACTGAAAGCATTAAGTCAACACAGGAGCCAAATCGACTGGATGCTGGAGCATGATAAAATAGACTTTCTGGATTTTGTCAGGACCTGTTCTAAATTCAGAGGACTTCAATGCGGTGCAGCCTATGCCGAAGGATTCAGACAATGCATGGCTTGGCCGCGGCTAAGAAAGGAGAGATTACTACCTTAAGTAAGATATATTTTTAATCGTTTAATTTGCATTTTTATCGATGTGGCAGGTTATGTTGATGTCACATCGGTATGTTTTCATTTTATTAATTGGAATAATGTTAAGAAGGAGGTTCTGTCATTGAAAAAAGGAATTAATATCTGGTCTTTTAAAAATGGTATGACCATAATGGAATGTATAACCATGGCAAAGGATGCCGGTTTTGAAGGAATAGAACTTAGTTTGGATGAAGCAGGAGAAGTTGCCTTGGACAGCAAAGAAAAAGATATTCTACAAATAAAAAAGGCAGCGGAAGATGCAGGAATTGAGATTCCAAGCCTTGCTACCGGCTTGTATTGGTCTTATCCGATTACCAGTTCTGATCCGAGAATCAGGCAGAAATCCAAAGAAATTGTTAAAAAACAATTAGAAATCGCAGCATTGTTAGGAGCCGATTGCATACTTGTTGTTCCAGGTGCAGTAGCTACACTTTCGCCGGACAGTGAAGTAGTACCATATGATATAGCCTATGACCTTGCATATGAGGCTTTTGCCGAGTTAAAGGATGAAGCGGAATCTGTAAAAGTCAGCATCGGACTGGAAAATGTTTGGAACAAGTTTCTGTTGTCTCCCTTGGAAATGCGAGATTTTATAGATAAGATCAACAGTCCTTATGTTGGAGCTTATCTAGATGTTGGAAATATAATATACTCAGGGTATCCGGAACATTGGATTAGAATTCTGGGGAAAAGAATCAAGAAAGTTCATTTCAAAGATTTTAGAAGGGCTGTAGGAACACTTGAAGGTTTTGTAGATCTGCTGGCAGGAGATGTAAACTATCCTGAGGTAATGAAAGCATTCAATGAAGTAGGTTATGAAGACTATGCTATAGCAGAAATGATACCTAACTACAAGCACTATACCAATCAGATTATATACAACACCTCCAGGTCAATGGATCAGATTTTAGGCAGGTAAAGGCTGTATATAAAACAATCCGTGAAAGGAGTCGGGTTAATTATGTTAAAAGTTGGATTGATTGGTATTGGTTTTATGGGAAGAGGCCACCTGGAGAATTATCTAAAACTTGAGTCCGAAGGTTATCCTATTAGATTAACTGCCATATGTGACATAGATGAAAACAAATTTAACAATATTTTCGTTCCGGGTAATATCGATATCGGCAATAAAAAATATGATTTTTCGAAGTACAATCTGTATACTGATATCGATGAGATGCTGGAAAACGAAAATTTAGACTATGTGGATATAGCCCTGCCGACTTATCTGCATGCGAAAGCGTCCATTAAAGCACTTAATAAGGGTATCCATGTATTATGTGAAAAGCCTATGGCATTGAATGTAGAAGAGTGTAAAGCCATGATAGATGCTTCAGAAAAAAATAATAAAAAGCTTATGATAGCACAGTGCTTACGCTTTTTCCCTCAGTATGAATACCTGAAAGAATGCGTAGAAACCAAGAGGTTTGGAAGAGTAACCGGGGCATATTTTTTCCGTGGAGGAGCAACACCAAAATGGTCTTATAATAATTGGCTATTGAAAAAGGAGATATCCGGCGGCGCATTATTGGATCAGCATATACACGACGTTGACACAATAAACTGGATATTTGGGGTACCAAAGGCAGTTTCCACTATAGGTGCAAATGTTATTCCCGGCAGCGGCTATGACATTGTGTCAACACGATATATATATGATGGCAACAGCGTTATAACTGCAGAAGATGATTGGACATTGAATGGCGATTATGGATTCCAGATGCTGTTCCGTGTAAACTTTGAAAGAGGCAATATTATCTTTGAAAAGGGTAAACTGACAGTTAATCCGAATGACGGAGAATCATTCAATCCGGATTTGCCTGCGGAAGATGGTTATTACAGAGAGATTAAGTATTTTATAGATTCAATACTTAATGATAAACCCATTGATATTGTCAGCCCTTACAGCACTATGGAAACCATTCGAATTGCACAGGCAGAGATGGAATCGGCAGAAAAAAAGGGCGAGAAGGTACATTTATAACTGATGATCCATCCACTTCTGGTAGGCTTGATCCAATGAAGCTTTAGTTTGGTTATATTTTTCTTGTACGCTTAACATTCTATCAATATCTTTATACAATTCAGGATCAGTTAATTGCTCTTCCAACATTTTTACGGCTTCTTCCAGCGATTGAATTTTTTCTTCCAGATTTTCAAGGAGTTGTTGGTAGGCTCTGCGTTTTTGCCTTTCCTCCCGCTCCTTTTTTTTGTTTTCCTGTTTTCCGGTTTTTGTCATTCCAACAGGTGCTTTTTCTTTTAAAGATGCCATTATTTCCTCATTTCTCCGTTTTTCAAGAAAATCGTCATAATTACCCAGATACTCAGTTATACCGTTTTTCTCAAATAAAAATATACGGTCTACTATTTTATTCAAAAAATAACGATCATGAGAAATGATCAGCAGAGTCCCGTCATAATCTTCCAATGCCTGTTCCAGAACTTCTTTTGAAGGCATATCAAGGTGATTTGTAGGTTCGTCCAGAAGCATAAGATTATTGCCGGCGAGCATAAGTTTTGACAACATGACACGGCCTTTTTCGCCGCCGCTTAGTTGATTTATGGTTTTGTATACATCATCTCCGGTAAAGAGAAACAGAGCCAATACATTTCTGATATCTGTTTCTTTCAGATGAGGAAATGAGTTCCAAACCTCATCTATTACTGTTTGATCAGGATTAAGACTGGATTGTTCCTGATCATAATATCCAATATCCACTCCGGTGCCAATTTGAAAAGTTCCGGATATAGGTTTAAGCTGACCAAGAAGAATACGAAACAAGGTGGTTTTGCCAACCCCGTTTGGTCCGATAATTCCAATTCTATCACCTTTTTCTATATAAAAAGACACCTGATCAAATAAAACATTGTTATTAAAGGACATTTTTAATCCTTCTGCCCGAAGGACATCTCTCCCGGATTGTTTTTTGGAATGAAATGACATGCGAATATCTTTCATGAAAGCTGGTTTATCTACCGGTTTAATTTTATGCAATGCCCTCTGTCTGCTTTCTGCAGCCCGTATGCTTTTTTCCCGATTAAAAGAACGAAATCGTTTTATAATTTCTTCCTGTCTCCGAATTTCTTTTTGCTGCAACTCATATTCTTTTAACTGAATCTCTCTTCGCTGCTGCTTTTTCCTGTAGTATTGCGAATAGTTACCTTGATACATATTGGCGCTTTGGTTTTCAATCTCCAATATGAAATCACATATACTGTCCAGAAAATAACGATCATGAGATACCAAGATAATAGTACCGGTATAGTCCTTCAGGAAATTTTCCAACCACTGAACTGAATTCAAATCCAAATGATTTGTTGGCTCATCCAGTAAAAGAAGATTAGGTTTCATAAGAAGCAATTTGACTAGAGCAACCCTTGTTTTCTCACCTCCGCTGAGCTGCCAGATTGGTTGGTCAAACTCCTTGGAGGAGAACCCTAATCCTGCCAGTACGCCCTTCATATGGCTTTCATAACTATATCCCTCTATGTCGGCAAATTTTTCCAGTAGGGAACCATATTCCACGGATAGATCCTGGAACTCTTTTGAACTCATATCAGTATGCCTGGAGATTTGTTCTTCCAGGAAGCGTATGCGTTTTTCCATCTCAAATATATGAGTATAGACACTTAGAAGTTCATTCCATATGGTATTGGTTGTTTTTATCGCCTCATTTTGTCTCAAGTATCCAATGGTCAGACTTTTGGCCAAATAGATAGAACCACTGTCACAGGCCAAATCTCCGGTTATTAATTGGAGCAAGGTGGACTTGCCTGATCCGTTGGAACCCACTATGCCTATTCGAGCCCCTTCATTTATAGAAAATGATACCTCAGAAAGAACGTTATTTGCTCCAAACGACTTTGATATTTTTTCACAAGACAATAAAACCATAGTATTCTCCTTTTTCTGCTTTCATGATATTTTATCAGAAAAGGATAATATTGAAAAGTTGTGAACAAATTGACAGAGTATCAGGAAAAATAGTATACTATAATGGGAATATAGAAACGAAACCAATTGAAGGATTGGTTTTTCAGAGATTGGAGGGCTCGAAGTTGGCAAGAGAAAAGAATTATGTTTCTGAGGCAGTTATGCGGCGCATGCCCAAATACTACAGATATTTAACCGATCTTGAAAACAGCGGTGTAGAAAGGGTTTCATCCAAGGAATTAAGTCAGAGAATGGGCTTGACTGCTTCGCAAATACGTCAGGATTTTAATTGTTTCGGCGGTTTTGGGCAGCAGGGCTATGGATATAATGTCAGCGAGCTTCGTCAAGAAATACATAAAATATTAGGTTTGACAAAAAAATATCATACTATAGTGGTTGGTGCTGGAAATCTGGGTCAGGCATTGGCCAATTATACTGGCTTTGAAAAGGAAGGCTTTATAATAAAGGGTTTATTTGATATCAATCCTCGGTTGATAGGCATGTCCATAAGAGGTATCCCCGTGTATGATATTGATGAACTGGAAAAATTTATTAAAGAAAACCAGATTGATATAGCTGCAATATGCACTCCCAGAGAGAAAGCACAGGAAGTAGCAGACAGACTGATACGTTCTGGTGTTAAAGGTTTATGGAATTTTGCGGCTATAGATATTGTGGTCCCTCAGGATGTTATAGTAGAAAGTGTACATCTTAGTGATAGTTTATATACACTATCCTTCCGTATGAGCGGGGATTATACGAATTCACCATGATAACACCATTGTTTTTCCACCCCATATACAAAGAGAGGGTATGGGGTGGACGAAAATTAGCAGATAAATATCATAGAAAGCTGCCAGGCGATAGAGTTGGAGAAAGCTGGGAAATAGCATGTCATAAAAATGGGATGAGCATCGTTAAGGAAGGTAGTTTTAAAGGAAAAAAGTTACAGGAATTAATCAATGAATACGGACAGGACATATTAGGCAAGGCAGTCGTTCTGGAATATGATAAGTTTCCCTTGCTTGTTAAATTGCTTGATGCTGAAGATACCTTGTCCGTTCAAGTTCATCCTGATGATGTTTATGCAAGTTTAAATGAATACGGAGAACTGGGAAAGACAGAGATGTGGTATATTATAGATGCGAAGCCTGGTGCGAAGTTAATTTACGGCGTCCGAGAGGGAGTCCACAGGGAAGATTTCAGGAATGGTATTTATGAAGGAAGCTTGGAAAAATATTTGAGAGAATTGGAAGTTCAGAAAGGTGATGTACTGTATATACCTTCCGGTCTAGTGCACGCTGTCGGATCAGGGATTTTGTTGTATGAAATCCAGCAAAACTCTGATGCCACATATCGGGTATATGACTGGAATCGAAAAGACAGTGACGGAAAAAAGAGAGAGCTGCATATTGATAAAGCAATGGACGTAATTGATTTTGATAACAAAAATGCTGGATACAGCAAGATGTCAGGTTTGGTATTGCAAGACCAGGGAGGCATACGAACATTATACGCTGCCGGTAAATATTTTGCTATGGAAAAGTTATCTGTATACAGTTCTATGAACCTCAGTATGAAAAGCAGACGATTTCAAATTTTAACCTGTATCGAGGGACAAGGGAATATGCAATATCCTGGTGGGCGAAAAAAGCTGAAAGCCGGCATGTCTGCGCTGATCCCGGCTTCCTTATCCAATCTAATAGTAAATGGCAGATGTACCATAATGCGGTCATGGGTACCGGATCGGGAAAATATGATTTCTTGCTTACTGTCTAAAGGGTTTACTAAGGAAGAGTTATCCAAAGTTGCAGGGTTAATTGAATGACAACTCAGTTATTTTTACATACGGCAGTAAAGCATCGAAATTTTGTTTATTGCACATTTGAGTTCCTTCTAACTGAATTGTGGCAGTAGCAGCGGCTACTGCCATTCTAAGCATTTGGTTCAATGGCTGTTTTTGCTCTATAGCAAGACATAGCGCAGCAATCATAGAGTCACCGGCTCCAACAGTGCTTTTTACCTCTACAGGCAGCGGCGGAGCATAATAGACATGATCCTTATTTAGTATAATCGCTCCGTCTTTTCCTAAAGAAACACAGATGATTTGAATGCCGGAATTTAAAAGTTTTCTGGCTCCTGAGACAAGTTCTTTTAGAGAATTCAGTTCTGAACCTAACGCATTTTCTAATTCAAACTTATTAGGTTTAATTAAATATGGTTTAGCTTTTAACCCTTCCAGAAGCAGCATTCCTTCCGCATCCAAAATGATCTTGCATGTGCGTTGATCACATTCATTTATTAGCTCCTTATATATATGAGATTCAATACATTTTGGAACACTGCCGCTGAATACCATTAAACTGCTGCGTTTACTTAGGATACGTACTTTTTCTTTTAATTCCTTAATTGATTTCTCTGATGATAAATAACCAGTTTCATTGATTTCTGTAATATAACCATTAGATTGATCAACAATTTTTAAATTTTCACGTAATTTTCCTGATACTATAACAAAGTCGTGGGGAATATTCATCTCATTCAATTTGTCTGTAATAAAATCTCCATCGTTCTTATAGTTGATTCCTGTGCATAATACGTCTCCACCTAATTTTTTATATGCCGTGGCAACGTTTATTCCTTTACCGCCGATATCCGTTCTGCTTGATAGCACCCGGTTAAGTCTCCCGTATTTGAATTCAGCTACTGTTATGCTTTTATCTATGCAAGGATTCATTGTAACAGTGGTTATCATAAATAACTCATCTCCCTGATTCGTACTACCTATTTAGTATAAATAGCATAAAACAGCTTGTCAATGAATGGGAAAAAAGCAATATAAGAAGATAACCTGTTAGTCATGTTTTTTATGTGGTATAATAATTTAACGGGCTGCAGCCCTTTTAAGGAGGCATTATGTGGGGAAATTGGCGGCAAAAAGACTACATTGAAGGAGAATACGAGGTCATAGAGGAAAGAGATTTGACAGATGAAAGTTATTATCAGTCAAGGGGCAACTCCTCGTTTCAGGTAGATAATAGCAGAACATTTATTACTTACATTTTTCTGGCAATAAATGTATGCATATATATATTGATGAACCTAATCGGTATTCTGTTTGGATGGGATCAGGGCCAGCAATTATTGATATTTGGTGCCAAAGTGAATATCCTAATCGCTTATGGGCAATATTGGAGATTGCTGACTGCTGTGTTCTTACACATTGGTTTAGCACATCTTTTTTTTAATACATATGCTCTGTATGTATATGGCCCAATTGTGGAAAGGTTATTCGGGAAATATAAGTTTCCGGTTGTTTATTTGGTATCCGGAC
>ERZ773359.5218-NODE-5218-length-12645-cov-8.944003_pt1 | contig 12645 bp, 7 predicted proteins | sample MGYA00374955_ERZ773359 | MGnify/ENA primary metagenome ERZ773359 (study PRJEB29098, sample SAMN04486028) | biogas fermenter metagenome | study: EMG produced TPA metagenomics assembly of the Biogas fermentation microbial communities from Germany - Plant 4 DNA1...
TTAAAACATGTTATTGAAATTAGAGACAAACGGCGGTTTTGTTCCCATTATGTTATTGGAATAAGGGTAAAAATAGTGTAGATAAGCTTTTGCGGATCTTTTTTTCGAGGAACCGGAATCAGTTGATTTTAATTTATGTATATTGAGAGGATCGTTGTATTTTTGCGCTATGGATGATGTTTTCAAAACGGTAGTAGAAGAAGGTACGGGCTGCGTCAGGGAAAAAATGAGTAAATTCGTTTCTTTTGCCCTGCATGTGGAAACGGCAGAAGAAGCGAAAACCATTGTGGATGTATATCGAAAAAAATATGCCGATGCACGGCATGTTTGTTGGGCATACGTGTTGGGATGGGAGCGTACCGATTTCCGATTTAGTGACGATGGCGAACCTTCGGGTACGGCGGGGCGTCCGATTCTCGGACAAATTCATGCTGCCGGCTTGACCGATGTATTGGTTATCGTGGTGCGTTATTTTGGCGGGATATTGTTGGGTACGTCGGGGCTTATCAAAGCGTATAAGGAAGCAGCGGCAGAGGCTATTGCTAATGCGAAAATAATTGAAAAGACGGTGGACGACACCTTGTCCATTCGTTTTACTTACCCGCTTTTGAACGATGTGATGCGTGTGCTCAAACAGATTGAAGGGGTAAGGTGGGAACAAAATTTTGCAGAAGATTGCACGATGACGATACACGTCCGTAAATCGCAATCGGACCGATTGTTCGGAACCCTTTCTCAAATTTATGGCGTAGAAGTAACCTTTTTGTAATGTCCACTTTTCGAAAACAGGGATTTAAATATGGATTTCAAGGAATGATTTTTTACATTTGCAGTATAAATTTTTGGTCGCTCTGAGAAAAAAACCGTCAATATTACCTCTTTTTTCGGCAATGGTTGTTTTGTTGATTGCCGGTTTTATTCCGCATCATCATCCGGAACACGGGGGAATTTGCTTTATTTTCAGCCCTGCCCATGTTCATGCCGAGCATACACATGATCGCCTTCCCTCCTCTTCATCTCATGATACTTGTCCTGCCGAAAGTGTGTATATGGCCACATCCGACGGCGAAACAAAATCGTGGCTGTTTTCATCTGTCACGACAGATCATTTCCCGTTTTCCGAAGGATTGCTTTCGTTTTTCGGACAACAACAAGGGGCTATTTTTTCTAGTGGGAAAATCATTTCTTATCCCGAATATATTAACCTTTATCTCTCAGTCTTTAAGGGGCGAACCGGATCGCTGCGTTCACCTCCCGTTTCTCATTTTCTTTCCTTTTTCTTTTCGTAAAAACAAAAGGGATATCGCTTAGTTTCATTTGATTCAAGTTGAAATAAGGGTTTTACCGTTAATCGACCGGTAAAACCTTCGCAAAATTCGTACCCTTCAGTGGGGAAAACGATAAATGTTGTCTTTATAAAATATTACAGTCAAAAAATAAATCAATGAGAAAATATAACTGCTTTCTTTTTTCGGCATTATGCCTTGCTATGATGGGATGCCATTCAATGAAAGAAGAACGCCACGATCACGAACATGAACACGAAGGCATGGAAGAACACAATTTGCATGCCGGCGAAAAAGAACATGCGGGAGAAATTCTGTTTCATGAAGAACAGGCACAGGCTGCGGGTCTTGAGGTAATGACGGTGAGTCCGTCGTCGTTTACCGAAGTAATCAACGTGAGCGGACAAATACAACCCACTCCTGACAACGAAATCACAGTGGTTTCCGGTTCGGCCGGAGTGATTGATTTCGTCGGCAACTATCTGACGGAGGGCATGTGGGTAAAATCGGGAACACCCCTCGTAACGGTTTCGGCAAAAAACATGGTAAACGGAGACCCTTCGGTAGCGGCAGAGGTGGAATACGAGTCGGCTTTGCGCGAATATGAAAGGGCGAAAAGCCTTGTAGCCGATCGATTGATTTCGCAAGAAGAGTTCGAACAAATTCGGCTGCGTTACGAAAAGGCAAAAAATGCCCGTCCTTCGGCCGTAACCTCGTTGGGGGTGACGGTTTCGTCACCAATCGACGGTTATATAAAAAAGGTGTACATTAAAAAAGGGGATTATATGGATGTGGGGCAACCCGTTGTTGTGGTTTCTCGCGATAAGCGGTTGCAACTTCGTGCCGAGGTTTCCGAAAAGTATGCCGATCGACTTCCCGCCCTTACGGGAGCCAACTTTAAACCCTCTTACGGCGACACCTTATATAAATTGTCCGACTTGAACGGACGGCTGATTTCTTATGGTAGGGCAGTGGATGATAATTCGTTCTATATCCCGGTTATCTTCGATTTCGACAATCGGGGGGATATCATTCCCGGCTCGTATGTGGAGGTTTTTCTGTTGTCGTTGCCGCTGATGGATGTCATTGCTGTTCCCGTTTCGGCATTAACCGAAGAGCAGGGACTTCATTTTGTTTACGTGCAATTGGAGAAGGAGATTTTCAAAAAGCAGGAAGTGCGTATCGGATTGAGTGACGGAGAGCGGGTGCGGATTTTATCCGGACTCAAGGAAGGAGACAGAGTGGTCACGAAAGGTACTTATCAGGTAAAATTGGCAGCAACCGCTTCGGTTATTCCCGAAGGCCATTCGCATGCACATTAAAATTACGGGAAAGTCATGTTGGATAAATTGATTCGCTTTTCACTCGATAATCGGGTGACGGTATTGGCAATAGCGGTTTTGTTGCTGATTGTGGGTTCTTTTGTGGTTTCGAAAATGGAAGTGGATGTGTTCCCCGATTTGAATGCGCCTACGGTGGTAGTCATGACGGAAGCACCGGGTATGGCGCCCGAGGAGGTGGAGCGCTTGGTGACGTTCCCTGTAGAGACGGCTGTAAACGGGGCTACCGATGTGCGGCGGGTGCGTTCGTCTTCTACTACCGGGTTTTCCGTAGTTTGGGTGGAGTTTGATTGGGGTACCAATATTTTTACGGCACGTCAGATTGTTTCGGAAAAGCTGTCGGCCATAAATGAACAACTGCCGCCTGAGGTGGGGAATCCTACCTTAGGTCCGCAGTCGTCCATTTTGGGTGAAATCATGATCATCGGGCTTACGGCCGATTCCATTACTTCGATGGAGGAGCTGCGTACGTTGGCAGATTGGATCATTCGTCCGAGGTTGTTGTCGACGGGCGGAGTAGCGCAAGTATCGGTTCTTGGTGGAGATATCAAGGAATACCGGATTGCTCTCGATCCGGACAAGATGAAACACTATGGTGTGGGACTGAATGAGGTGATGACTGCCGTGGAAGGTATGAATCGGAATTTTTCAGGCGGAGTGCTTTATGAATACGGTAACGAATATATCGTTCGGGGGATGCTTTCCACGAATCGAATCGGTGAAATAGGGAAGGCGTTGGTTAAAAAGAAAGGCAGTGTACCGGTTGTGTTGGGAGATATTGCGGAAATCGAGACCGCTGCAAAAATGCCCCACATGGGTGTGGCGTCGCTCAACGGAAAACCCGCCGTTATGTTGACTGTCACCAAACAACCCAATGTCGATACAAAAAAATTGACAGAAAAAATCGATGCTTCGCTTAGCGATATCGGGAAAAATTTGCCTTCTGATGTGCATATTTCAACCGATATTTACCGCCAGTCGCGTTTTATAGATAATGCCATTCATAATGTGATAGAAGCGTTGCTGATGGGTGGGCTTTTTGTGGTGATTGTGTTGATCGTTTTTTTGATGAATGCACGTACCACGCTGATATCGCTCGTTACCATACCGATTTCTGTGTTGACCACCTTTGTGGTTGTGAAATTAATGGGGTTGACCATCAATACCATGAGCTTGGGTGGTCTAGCTATTGCCATTGGTTCGTTGGTCGACGATTCGATTGTCGATGTGGAAAATGTGTTTAAACGTTTGCGCGAGAATAGGCTGAAACCGCAAAACGAACAAAAAAATGTGCTTCAAGTTGTCTTTAATGCTTCGCGCGAAGTGCGCAGGCCGATTTGGAATTCGACACTGATAGTGGTGGTCAGTTTTATTCCGCTGTTCTTTTTGCAGGGAATGGAAGGACGCATGTTGATCCCGCTGGGACTGACATTCGTTATTGCTTTGTTTGCTTCTACGGTGGTTTCGCTTACGTTGACACCGGTTTTATGCAGTTATCTGCTAGGCAGCGAGAAAAGTGATCCACGGAAAGAGGATCCGTTTTTGGTGCGTAAATTGAAAACGATTTACCGCAGCCTGTTGGAAAGCGCATTGGTTCACAAAAAACGATTGCTTATTGGCGTGGGTGTGGCTTTGGCGGTTTCCGTCATTATGCTGTTGTCTTTTGGGCAAAGCTTTTTGCCGCCGTTTAACGAAGGATCGTTTACGATCAATGTGAGCACATTGCCGGGAGTATCGTTGGACGAGTCGGATAAAATCGGGAAAATGGCCGAAGATATTCTGTTGGGTATTCCCGAGATTAAGGTCGTTGGACGAAAAACGGGACGCGCCGAGCTGGATGAACATGCACTGGGGGTAAATGTTTCGGAAATAGAAGCTCCTTATACATTGGAAGGTCGAACGAAAGAGGAAATCATTGACGAAATTCGGGAGAAAATGAAAGTTATTCCCGGTGTGAATGTCGAAATCGGTTCGCCGGTTTCTCATCGAATCGATGCCATGCTTTCGGGAACGCAAGCCAATATTGCCGTGAAGCTGTTTGGTACCGATCTTAACCGGATGTACCGCATCGGAAATCAAATAAAAACGGCCGTTTCGAAAATCGATGGGGTGGTAGATCTTAATGTTGAGCAACAAGTGGAGCGCCCGCAGTTGAAGATTGTTCCCAAGCGGGAAATGCTTGCCAAATATGGCATAACGCTTTCCGAATTCAAGGAAACGATGGGGGTTCTGTTGGAAGGAAAACCGGTATCGCAGGTTTACGAAGGGGATCGTTCGTTTGATCTTACGCTCAGGGTGAAGGGCAATGACAGGGAGAGCATGGAAGCTATCGGCAATCTGGCGATAGATGCCGATGGACAAAAAGTGCCTCTGTGCCAAGTGGCCGATATCGTTTCATCGGCCGGACCCCATACGATTAATCGGGAGAATGTTTCGCGCAAGATGGTAGTTTCGGCAAATATCGGCGGGCGCGATTTGGAGGGAGCCGTAAACGAGATTCGCAACACCATCGAGAACCGGATCCGGCTCCCCGAGGGTTACCATGTGGAGTATGGGGGACAGTTCGAAAGTGCACAATCGGCATCGCGTACCCTTACCTTGGCTTCGGTGTTGTCGGTCCTTACGATTTTTTTGCTGCTTTTTGCGGAATTCAAAAGTTGGCCGCAAGCGGCGATTGCTATGGTCAACCTTCCTTTGGCACTCATTGGTGGGGTGTTTGTCGTCTTTTTTACCGGAGGCATATTGAATATTCCGTCCATTATCGGATTTATATCGTTATTCGGGATTGCAACCCGAAACGGAGTGTTACTGCTTAATCGGTATAACGATTTACATGCGGCGGGACTTTCGGTTCGCGATACCGTTATTCAAGGTTCGCTCGATCGATTGAATCCGATTTTGATGACGGCATTGACGTCGGCGTTGGCACTGCTGCCCATGGCATTGGGCGGCCATCTTCCCGGCAACGAAATCCAAAGCCCCATGGCAAAAGTCATATTGGGAGGGTTGATTACTTCCATGGCACTCAACGGATTTGTCATTCCGATTATGTATGGCTTTGTTGCCGGGAAACAAGAAAAGAAACACGAATTGTTAAATGAAGAATAATGAGAAAGGTACTTTTTTTATGCACACTCGTTTTGAATATGGCGATCTGTGCCAATAATGATGAAATCGATCGTATCCTTGCCTCCATCGAACAAAACAATGGCGCACTGAAAGCATTGCGCAAAGATGCCGATGCCCGGATAGCCGGCAACCGAGAGGAGATGATGCCCGATGATCCCGAAGCAGAGTTTGCCTATTTGTGGGGAAGCCCACATGAAATAGGTAAGAGGCAGGATGTGAATGTTTCGCAAGCATTCGATGTTCCTTTGATAACGGGAATGCGAAAAAAGGTGGTCTCACGCGAGAACGAACTCGTGGAATTGAATCACCGATGGGAGCGAACAGGTTTGTTGCTGGAGGCAAAAAAAAATTGCATCGAATTGATTTACAACAATGCTCTTCGGCAACAATTGAATAAGCAATTGCTATGGGCAGAGCAGGTGGCCGATTTGTACAGGGAACAATATGAAAAGGGCAATATCGGTATGCCGGAATACAACAATTCGCAACTCAATCTTGCCGAAATAAAACATGAAGTTTCGCGCGTGGAGATCGAACAGAAGCGGATCCTGTCGGAGCTGAAACGCCTGAATGGGGGAATCGCCGTCGAGCTGAACAGTACGCAATACGATCTTCATCCTCTTCCTGCCGATTTTGAGCAATGGTTTGAACGGATGGAGCAGAAAAATCCGATGCTTTTGTATGCTTGCAAAGAAACGGAATTGAATCGGTACCGGATAGAAGTGGCCAAGAAGGCAAATTTGCCTCGTTTTTCGGTGGGATATCTGATGGAAAACGTAGTGGGTGAACGGTATCGAGGCATAACGTTGGGAATTTCGGTGCCCCTGTGGAAAAATTCACAACGTTTGCAGCAGGCAGAAACAGCGGCGGAGGCTTCCGAAATGCGTGCGGCCAATACCCGACAAGAGTTTCACGATGCTTTTCATGCGTTATATCGGCAGGCAAAAGAATTGCAGCGACTGCTGATGGATTATCGCGATGCCGTGAAATTGCATAATAATGCGGATCTGTTGGTGAAAGCCCTGGATTTGGGCGAAATTTCCATTACGGATTATCTCGTTCAAATGAAGTTTTATTATAATATGGTGACGAAAGTATTGGAAGTGGAACGCGATTATGAACTCGTATATGCCGAACTGATGCAAGGTGAATTGTGAAATCTTTTGATTGAAGGGTGTGTCTTTGTGTTGTCGGGAACCAACTAATTTTTAAAAAATTACTCGTTGATGATACAAAATTGCTACTTTTGCAAGCGAAAGACAATTTAAATGTGAAATATATAAGGAGAAAAGTACAGAATGAGGAAAAATTTGGTTATCGTGGAATCGCCTGCAAAAGCAAAAACTATTGAGAAATTCCTTGGTAAAGACTATCGGGTGATGTCGAGCTATGGGCATATTCGCGATTTGAGGAAAAAGGATTTCAGTGTCGATATCGAGAACAATTTTAAACCTATATACGAAATACCGGACGACAAAAAGAAAGTAGTCTCCGAGCTTAAAGCTGCCGCAAAAGAGGCCGAGACAGTGTGGTTGGCGTCTGATGAAGACCGTGAGGGGGAAGCCATTGCTTGGCATCTGTATGATGTGCTCGACTTGGAAAAAAAAGATACGAAGCGCATCGTTTTTCACGAAATTACAGAACCGGCCATTCAGGAGGCTATTAAAAATCCACGCGAAATCGATAAAAATTTGGTAGATGCGCAGCAAGCACGCCGTATATTGGATCGGATTGTGGGGTTTGAGCTTTCGCCCGTCTTGTGGAGAAAAATCAAACCGGCTCTTTCTGCCGGAAGAGTCCAATCGGTAGCCGTGAGGCTTATTGTTGAGCGTGAGCGAGAGATTCAACAATTCAAACCGGAAGCATCGTATCGCATTATAGCGATTTTTTCGAAGGAAGAGGGCGGAAAGCTATACGAAATAAAAGCAGAATACAATAAACGTCTCAAAACCAAAGAAGAGGCGTTGGCTTTGCTGGAAAAGCTCAAATCTGCCGATTTTGTCGTGGAGGATATTGTGGTTAAGCCGGCCAAGAAATCGCCCGCACCTCCGTTTACTACTTCCACTTTACAGCAGGAAGCATCGCGCAAGCTGGGTTTTTCGGTAGCGCAAACCATGTTGATAGCGCAACGTTTGTATGAATCGGGAAAGATCACCTATATGCGTACCGATTCCCTCAACCTGTCGCCATTGGCTGTTCAGGCAGCAAAAACAGAGATTGCCGAATTGTATGGCGAAGAATATTCGAAATCGCGAAAATATACTACAAAAGCCAAAGGAGCGCAGGAAGCACACGAAGCCATTCGTCCCACTTATCTCAATGTGCGCGAAATCAGTGGAACATCGCAGGAAAAACGACTCTACGATTTAATCTGGAAGCGTACCGTTGCATCGCAAATGAGCGACGCCAAACTGGAAAAAACTACGGCAACCATTGGCGCCTCCAATATTGAGGGCAAATTTGTTGCTTCCGGTGAAGTGATCAAATTCGATGGTTTTTTGCGTGTGTATCGGGAAGGTACCGATGATGAAGATGTAGAAAACGAAGACGCTATTCTGCCACCCGTAAAACAAGGGGAGAAGTTGATCATGAGAGAAACAACGGCTACCGAGCGTTATACGCAGCGGCCATACCGGTATACGGAGGCCTCTTTGGTACGAAAAATGGAAGAATTGGGCATTGGACGCCCATCTACCTATGCTCCTACCATTTCCACCATTCAACAAAGAGGTTATGTGGAAAAAAGGAGCGTGGAGGGCGAAGAACGTACCTATACTGTGGTTACTTTGAAAAACGGGAAAATCAAGGATGCCTTAAAAACGGAAATTACCGGAGCCGACAAGAACAAACTTATTCCTACCGATATAGGGATAGTGGTGAACGATTTTCTCGTTGAATATTTCCCCGATATCGTGGACTACAACTTTACTGCCAAGGTGGAAAAAGATTTCGATAAGATTGCCGAAGGCAAAATGCAGTGGAATAAATCGATTGCCGATTTTTATAAAACTTTTCATCCTAAGGTGGAGGAGACGATGAACATGCGTACCAAACGCAAAACGGGAGAGCGCTTATTGGGTGTTGATCCAAAAACCGGTCGCCAGGTGTCGGTTAAAATTGGACGCTACGGTGCGTTGGCTCAGATTGGAACGGCTGACGAGGAGGAGAAACCTTTGTTTGCCCCGTTGCAAAGGTCGCAATCCATCGAGACCATTACGTTGGAAGAAGCCTTGAAGTTGTTTGAGTTGCCGCGCAATTTAGGTGAATTCCGAGGAAAAGAGATGGTGGTGGGTATTGGTCGTTTTGGTCCTTATGTGCGTCACGACAACAAATTTGTGTCGCTACCCAAAGATGCCGATCCGTTGGAAATTACGGCTGAGGAGGGCATTGCCCTTATCGAAGCCAAAGAAAAAGAAGAGAAAGAAAAAACAATAAAAACATTTTCCGAAGAACCCGGCCTTCGGGTTTTAAAAGGACGCTACGGGCCATATATTTCTTTCGAGAAGAAAAATTATAAAATCCCAAAAGGATTGAATCCTGAGGAACTGTCGCTTGACGATTGCCGTAAGATTATTGCCGAGTCCGGTAAAAATAAGACCAAGGGCGGGAAAAAAAGAAGGAAATCGTCTTCGAAGAAATAAAAAGGATCTTTTAGCACATTGCATATTCCCGAAATCGCAGTGTTCATTCATGCTTTTATCCATACATTGGATATACTTACCAAAGCGTAAATAAAAGCAGCCATCGACAATAACAAAAGATAGCCCAATTCGACCGATATAATGGTTGCCAGCACGGTACTGATGACCGAAAAATATCCGTTTAAAGCCCATGCCCATGGAATATCGTCGGTGTTTTTCCCCGACAGATAGTCGATTCCAATAGGGAAGGGCATTCCCAAAAAGAATCCCAACGTACCCAATAAAACGACAGCAATCATTATTTTGAGAGGTAATGCAATGCCTATGGTGGCGGTCAGGATGGGGGAAAGGACAAAAGCATACAAAACAAGGATTGCAGCAATAACAAGCGGTATGGCAAGGCGCATTTTTTTGTTGTTTTGGGATTTACCGGAATAGTAACTTCCCAATCCGGAAGTAAAGAGCAAAATACCAAGAGTGGCAGAGGCAGCATAGGTGGGTTCTCCGAAATAAAAAGTAAAGTGTTGAATGAATACCATCTCCAGGAACATGTATGCCAACCCCAAACCGCTGAAATACATCAACACCCATTTTTTGTTCCTACTCTTCCATGGCCTGAATGATAAAGGGAGAAGGATAAAAATTGCTGCAATAAGGACAATTTGAACGAATGTGAGAATGATGAGCACATAACCGATATCCAAAAAAGGGAAGTTTTTTTCCCGAATGGAAGATATCAATTGGGGAATTTGTTTGAAACGCACAAATTGGAAGAAAAACGGTCGATCATCGGTAGTGGGATGTATTCGATAAGGATACTGCCGGATCAATGTTTCTTTTTCGTGAGATAAGAGCTGATCTACATGCGTAAAAAATGTAGTGTCTTGTAATATGTTATATTTATCTCGTTCGATTTCTTGTTTTTCGGGAAGAACAAGCGGGTCGAACATTCGGTTTTCGCAAAATAGACGAACCTTATTGATTTCATCGCGCTTAAAGGGCGATTTTTTCACCAGAAAGGTAATGGCGCACCAACTCCGTATGGCAACAACATGGTGTGGGGGATGAGCGATGTCGTTTTCGTCAAGAAGAAGGCTAATGGTAGCTAAAAGACGGTAAGCATTTCTGACCGGATAATCCATCCAGCAGCTCAACGAGATCATTCCTTTCTCCGAAAGCTTGCTCCACATTTCTCGCAGAGCCTCTATGGTTAATTCGTATCGGGGTTCTACTGCGTTCAACCCCGAATTGCCGAAAAATGAACCGATAATGGGAAGTTCTATCAAATCGTATTTGTTTGTGTCGGGCGTAAGCAAAGTTCGAGGCATGGTTTGATAGGGCTGAACCTGATAAAAACCTTCGAATGATTGACGGAGTATGTTGAAGATTTCCGGATTGGTTTCGTTGGTAGTAATGCGTGCCACTTGGTGCGACAGTGCGAGCAATACGTTTTCTCCTGTTCCTGCGTTGATGATCAGGGCGTTTTTAATATTGTCGATATGATAAGGCAAGGCTTGAGGCGTATAGTCGAGAATGTTTGTTTCGTTTGCCTCTAAGGGTTGCGGGAGAAGGCACCCCATCCAATTGCCGTTGTTAAAGACGACTTTTCGTATGGGGAAAGAATCCCGATAAGCAAGGCTTACACCCGGGGCATAACGGAGAATGGGTGATGAAACGATCTCTACAAAACCATGTGGCGTGCTTTTTTGGTACTCGACTTTTGCATCGGGCAACAACATGGTTTTGCTAATATCTTTATATTCGGACGGGGTAAGCCGTGGCGGATAGAAAAATAAAATTATCAAGATAAGAGTCGAGAGCGGAACAATGATTCGAATGAGGCTTTTTTTATTTTTTGGCAGCGAAACGATCCCCCCTAAAAAAGCGAGTATGGCAACGGCAAAAGACTGTTGTTCGGGAATTATCCATTGCATGAAGAATATGGCAATTATTCCTCCTATGCCCGAGCCAATGAGGTTTGAAAAATAAATTTTACCGATTTGATCGGCAAACTTCGAAAAACTCATCCCGATGGCCAAGGCTCCGGTCAAGAAGGGTAGAAAAAAGATAAAATAAGTGAGGATCAGCTTGCCGATGTGCCGCGAATCCTGAAAAATAAGTAAAGAATCGAAACGAACGGCTTCGGAATTGGCAATCCCTACCACAACAGGAATAAGAATGGCCGTAACGATTAATAAAAATGGGAAAAGCGTATAATAGTTTTTTTCGAGTTTCTGTTGGAAAATTGTCAAAAATGTTCCCGCCGCACCAAATCCAAGCAAGGCAATGGATATAATCATGTAGGCAAAATGATACCATTGAACATAGGATAAAATCTGCATCAATATCAATTGAAAAGCGATAATGGCTGCAGAAATCAATCCGATTGCCACATTGATGCGAACCAATGATGTTGTTTTGTCGGATTTCATTTATTGGTACTTGTTTCCTTTGGTTTTATTTTCCCGACTACGGATGTCAAGGTTTGTTTTTGCGCGTCAACGGCACAAACCTGACGGGGATCAGGCTTTTTGTTTTGATTTTGTCTCCCGATTTTTCGACAAGCATCAAGTTTTGAACACTGAATGGCGATCCCACAGGAATAATCATACGTCCCTTGTCTTTCAGTTGTTGAATTAATGGAGGAGGAATGTATTCCGATGCTGCGGTAACGATGATACCGTCGTAAGGTGCATGTTCTTCCCAACCGTAATAGCCGTCGCCTATTTTTACTTCCACGTTATCGTAATTCAATGCTTTTAACCGTTCTTTTGCTGCAAGACCCAGCTCTTCGATAATTTCGACGGTGTAAACCTTTTTCACAATTCGGGATAACACGGCTGCCTGATATCCCGATCCTGTTCCTATTTCGAGTATCACATCATCGGGACCCACATTCAGCAATTCTGTCATATAGGCTACGATATAGGGTTGAGAAATGGTTTGTCCGTAGCCAATAGGCAGAGGGCCGTCTTCATAAGCTCTGTTTTGATATTCCTCGGGTACAAATAGATGCCGTGGAACAGCTTCCATGGCTTTGAGTGTTTTTTTGTCGGTGATACCGCGTGCTTGAATTTGTTTTTTTATCATCTCTTTTCTTTTTATTTCGAATTTGTCTTGTCCTGAAAGTGAAGAAAAAAATCCGACATTCAGCAGAATAATTATAAGTATGTATAATCTTTTCATGTTTTTCTTTTTTTGGCTTGTCGACATAAAAAATGACATGCAACATTTCTTAATGGGAACAAT
>ERZ773359.5219-NODE-5219-length-12645-cov-6.710961_pt1 | contig 12645 bp, 8 predicted proteins | sample MGYA00374955_ERZ773359 | MGnify/ENA primary metagenome ERZ773359 (study PRJEB29098, sample SAMN04486028) | biogas fermenter metagenome | study: EMG produced TPA metagenomics assembly of the Biogas fermentation microbial communities from Germany - Plant 4 DNA1...
ATGACTTCCCTGAACATATCACTTTCGTGGCGAAACCGCACTTGTGTCTTGGCCGGATGTACATTGACATCTACGAGTGTCGGGTCCACCTCCAGATGCAGTACGGCTATCGGAAAGCGTCGCGTAGGCAACATGTTCTCATAGCCTTTTTCGATGGCGGCACAGATGAGGCGGTCTTGTACCCATCGGCCATTGACAAAGACAGATTCATAGGAACGGTTTGACTTGGTCTCCTCAGGAGGCGAGACATATCCGCTAATGGAGACAACGGCACTCTCCCATTCAACGGGGATCATCTTGCGGGCCAATGGACTTCCGTATATGGAACCGAAAGCGGAAAGCAGATCACTGCTGCCTGGTGTGCGCAGCATGCTGGTATTGTCTCCTATTAGATGAAAGGCGATGCCGGGATGTGCCAGAGCCATGTGGGTGACGTATTCAGCACAGTAACGTTTCTCGGTGGCTGCTTGCTTCATGAACTTCAGGCGAGCAGGTGTGTTATAGAAAAGCCGTCTCACGATTACCGTGGTTCCCGGCGGACCTGCCCAGGGACCTTCTTCATCCACGCGTCCGCCGACGATCTTAAGACGAGTCGCCTCGTTCGTGTCGGCGGTGCGTGAGATGATCTCCACTTCGGAACATGAAGCTATTGACGGCAAGGCCTCGCCGCGAAAACCCAGTGACAGAACACGGACCAGGTCATCGGCGGAGGCGATCTTGCTGGTGGCATGGCGAAGAAAAGCGGTCTTCAGCTCATGACGCCTGATACCGCTGCCGTTGTCCGTAACGCGGATGAACTCCTTGCCGCCTTCACGTATCTCGATTTCGATCTGTCGGGCACCCGCGTCAATGGAGTTTTCGACAAGCTCTTTGACCACGGATGCGGGTCGTTCGACGACTTCTCCGGCAGCGATTTTATTGGCTACATCAGTAGGAAGCACTTGTATGGCGCGCATCAGCCATTCCCTCCTTCGAGTTCTTGGCGAGCACGTTCACGCAAGGTGAAAATCAGTGTGAGCGCTGCCAGGGGCGTCATGTTCTCAGCGTCGATCTCTGCCAGTTCACTTACGAGCGGAGAAGGTGATGGCTCGGGCACGAACAACGGGATTTGCATGGGCGTTACTTCCCGTACCACGTGGCTCTTTGACTGAGACACACCCGATACAGGCGGAACCCCGTCCAAGAGTGAACCGGATACCAGTCGTTGGCTCAGGCGCACATGCTCAGTCGATTCGAGTTCACTCAGAATGCGTCTGGCGGACTCGATGACCTCTTCCGGAAGCCCAGCCAGACGGGCGACTTCGATGCCGTAGCTGCGATCTGCACTGCCGGGTACGATGCGCCGCAAAAAGACTACGTCGCCTTCCTTTTCGGCCACTGCCACGCAGCAGTTATGAACGCGTGGGAGCAGTTGGGCCAGCTCGGTCAACTCGTGATAGTGTGTGGCAAACAGGGTCAGGGGTCGACAGTCAGGTGAGTTGTGCAAGTACTCCGTTACTGCCCATGCAATCGACAACCCGTCAAAAGTACTGGTACCCCTGCCCACTTCGTCGAGTATGACCAGGCTCTTTTCCGTGGCACAATTGAGTATGTGGGCCACCTCATTCATCTCGACCATGAATGTGCTCTGTCCCGTAGCCAGGTCATCAGATGCTCCGACCCGCGTGAAGATGCGGTCCACCAACGTGATATCCGCTGATTCCGCCGGGACGAAAGAGCCGATATGGGCGAGCAAGACCAATAGGGTCGTTTGACGCAAATAGGTGCTTTTGCCTGCCATGTTCGGGCCGGTCAGAATCATGATCTGTCGCTTGGCGGCATCCATGTGAATGTCGTTGGGGACAAATGATCCGTCATCAAGCACCGCTTCCACTACAGGATGACGACCAGCCTTGATGCTGAGACGGCCGGCAGTGTTAATACGCGGTCTGACGTAATGACGATCACGGGCCACCTGGGCCAAAGAGCAATAGACGTCCAGTTCGGCCAGCGCATCGGCCACGACCTGAATGCGCTCGACTTCTTTGGCGACCCGGTCGCGCAATTCACAAAAGAGCTGATACTCAAGCTCCGTTACTCGTTCTTCAGCGCCGAGAATAAGGGCTTCCTTTTCTTTCAACTCGGGAGTGACAAAGCGCTCGGAGCCCGCCAAGGTTTGCTTGCGTTCGTAATGCTCCGGCACTAGGTTGAGATTGGCTCGGGTTACTTCGATATAGTAGCCGAAGACCCTGTTGAAACCCACCTTGAGCGACTTGATCCCCGTTTTTTCCCGTTCCTGCTGTTCCAGATCCGAGATCCAGGCCTTTCCGTCACGTTGCGCCTCACGCAAGCGATCCACTTCGTCGTTGAAACCGGGACGGATGAGCCCACCTTCTTGAATCGAGACGGGAGGGCTTTCAACTAGCGCCTCTTCGATCATCTGGGCGATATCACTGCAAGGATCGAGGCGTTTGAGCAAAGAACGCAACGAGGGGACCTGGGCTACCTCCTCAACAAGAGGCAGTATGGCCGGTAGTTGTCGCAATGAGCGAGCTAAGGCGTTCATATCGCGCCCATTGGCGGTACGCAGAGCCACGCGGCTGGCCAGACGAGGCAGATCATATACCTTCTTGAGAAGTTCACGAAGCTCACTACGCGCCAGATCGGCCTCGGTAAGGCCTTCTACGGCATCCAGGCGGTGGTTTATGGCATCGCCGTTCAGCAAGGGTTGTTCCAGCCAGGTTTTTAACAGACGGGCACCCATGGGGGTACGCGTTTGGTCCAGTACCCAGAGCAATGTAGCGTGGCGTTCACCGTCACGCAGAGTACGAGTCAGCTCAAGATTGCGTCGCGTAGTCTGATCGAGCACCATATGAGCCGCTGTGCTATAAGGCACCAAACGGCTTATATGTGCCATCTCCGTCTTCTGTGTTTCGCGAAGATATGAAATGATAGCCCCTGCGGCTTTGGTGGCTTCTCGGAGACCCTCACATCCGAAGCCTTCGAGCGACAGGACTTTGAAGTGATTGAGCAACGCTTGCCTGGCCAAATCGTAGTTGAACAGATCAGCATGGACTTCAGGCGAGTAAAAGCCGAGTTCGTTAATCTTGTCTTTCTTCGGTGCGGAGAGATCCGCCATCAGCAGTTCACTGGGATTGACTCGGTGCAACTCTGAAAGAACGGTCTCGAACGCGTTTTCACCCTTGATCTCCGTACAAAGAAACTCGCCTGTCGAAAAATCACAGATAGCGATGCCCCATACGCCGCGGTGTTCCGTCACGGCCGCCAGGTAACGGTTTTGTCCGGGTTTCAGTGTTTCATCGACGGCCGTCCCCGGGGTGACTATGCGCACAACGTCACGTTTGACAATCCCTTTGGCGGTACGGGGATCTTCAAGCTGCTCGCAGATGGCCACTTTGTGACCCTTCTGCACCAAGGTGGCCAAGTAGGAATCGGCCGCGTGATGAGGCACCCCGCACATGGGAATGCGCTTGCCCTTGCCGGCTTCACGGGACGTGAGCGTTATGTCCAGCGCTTGTGCGGCGATTTCGGCATCCGGGCCGAAAAGCTCGTAAAAATCCCCCAGGCGAAAGAAAACCAAGCAGTCCGGATACTGCTGTTTGATTCGATTGTACTGCATCAACATGGGTGTTTGTTTGCCCACAGGCGGAGACCTCCCACCTAAGGGCTTTTCTATGATTAACCGTCATCCCCTGCCCCCGTTTTCAGAGAGGCTCGAGGAGATCGAAAGGCGGGTTGCTGCTGCGAGGGGCTTTGGAAATCGGTGATAGGAAACGAGATTCCTCTTCCCAATAGGGTACACGTTTTAGAAGTTGATGTATAGCGATCTCTTCCATCCGGGACAGATGACCTTTGTACTCGGGCAATCTTAAAGCTTCATCGGCAGTAATGTTACAGAGGATTCGGCCAGGTTCCACCCCCATGACAAGACTGGCAGGAATAAGAACTCTCAATGCGCGTGTCGGATTGTAGACAACGAGATAGCGCACGGTCCATAATCGCCGCTCTACAATCTGGGCGACGGCATGCCCCAGCGTGTGCCCGTCACTGGAGTACAGCTCACATTGCCAGATATCTCGCGGAGTCTCTTCATATAGACTCGCTGCCGGATTGAGGGGATTGTCAGACACCTGTACCCTCCAAACCAAAGGTATTGGCTGCGTCAATGCGTACACGTCGCAGTGTACCCAACTCCGACGGTTCACCGGCGAAGATGACCAACTTGTTGGTGCGCGTCCGCCCGGCCATCGTTCCCGGTTCCTTTCCCACGCCGTCGACAAGTACTTCCATCTCCTGTCCGATCAGTTCGCGGTTTTTGGCCAGACTGATGCTGTTTTGCAACTCTATGAGGCGGTTGATGCGCTCTCTTTTGGTCTCCTCAGGGATCTCTCCTGGCAGCCGCGTCGCAGGGGTGCCTTTTCTGGGCGAGTAGATGAACATGAAAGCACTGTCAAAGCCGATCTCTTCCACTAAAGAGAGTGTCTCCCTGAAGTCCTCTTCCGTTTCTCCCGGGAATCCGACGATCAGATCGGTGCTGAGAGCCAACCCTGGAACGGCTGATCTCAGCTTCTCCACCAGTCTGACATATTCGGCTCTGGTATAGCGACGGCCCATGCGGCGCAGTATGCGATCCGAACCGGCCTGAACCGGCAAGTGAACGTGTTCGCACACGCTCTTGCATTCCGCAATGGCGGATATGACGTCGTCTCCCATGTACTTCGGATGTGGAGAAGTGAAACGAATTCGTCCCATATTTGGCAGGGCATCCATCTGACGCAATAGTTCGGCGAAGCTGATTCCCTCTTCCAAGTCGCAGCCATAGGCATTCACGTTTTGACCCAGCAACATGATCTCCTTGCTGCCCTGAGCGATAGCCTCTTGTGCTTCAGCGAGGATTGCGCTCGGAAGACGGGATCGTTCTTTTCCTCTGACATAGGGAACGATACAATAGGTACAAAACTGATTACACCCGTACATGATAGTGATATAAGTCTTCAGGGTTGACGCTCGTAGCACGGGGAGGCCCTCGACGATCGGGCCTGGTTCATCCCAGATCTCGATGACTCGCTCGCCGGCCTCAACCCTGTGGAGCAACTCCGGCAGACGATGGAGGTTGTGCGTGCCAAAAACGAGATCAACGTGTTCGTAGGCCTCTTGGATCCGTTGCAGTGCGGAGGGTTGCTGCATCATGCACCCACAGATCCCCAAGATAACTGCGGGGTTGAGCTCTTTCAGGCTGCGAAGCATGTCCATTTGCCCGTACAACTTGCGTTCAGGATTCTCGCGCACCGCACACGTGTTGAAGATAATGAGCTGAGCTGCCAGGAGATTGTCGACAGGCTCATAGCCGGCCTTGCATAGCATACCTAGGATGATCTCGCTGTCATGTTCGTTCATTTGGCAGCCTAAGGTGCGGATAAAAACGCCTTTCTTTCCCTTGGCACGTTGCTCGGCCTGGGCACGCTCCAGATCAGCCTGGGTGATAACTCCAAGAGTGGGCAAAGTGATGGACTTTCCCACCGACACACCTCCAACGAATAGCATTTATTCAACTCATTATACACTGGAGAGGAGGCTCATCTCAATGCAGGTTCTCGAGGCTTCGGGCGGGAATAAAGCGCGACCCGTTGAAGTGTAACAGCGTGTTAACAGGGTATGAACTCGCCCTTCGCTAATAGGTTGCCTCGGACCTACACAGGTTACACTTCATTGTCCAGGGGAGAATTGGAGGTCAACCATATGGGGTTACTCAGTATACTGATAGTCCTGTCCGGTGTCTACGTTGGCTGGGCTATGGGAGCCAATGATGCTGCCAACTGTATGGGTACAGCGGTCGGAGCACGAGTACGCACACTTCGTGAAGCGGTGGTGCTGGTCTCTGTTTTCGCTTTCTTGGGTTCCATAATCCTTGGGGGCCGAGTTATCAAGACCATAGGCAAGGGAATCGTACCTTTAGATCGAATTGATTCCCCAATCGCCACGCGGATTGCCCTGGCGGCGATGTTGGCTGCGGGCACTTGGATGGTGCTGGCTACCGCTTTGCGCCTGCCTGTCTCTGCCACACACTCCTCAGTGGGGGCAGTGGCCGGGGCTGGCCTGGCTTCTGGCTCGGTGCCGATAATGTGGAACAAGTTCGCCGACATTTTCTTGGCCTGGCTCCTCACACCGTTGGGAGGGGCCATCTTAGGGATGATCATCTACAAGATCCTGTTGCGTTGGCTGGCTGATTCCAAGTTCTATAACGAGCGGTTGATCCGCATTTTACTCACTCTGAGCGGCATCTACATGGCCTTCTCCTGGGGTGCCAACGATGTGGCCAACGCTACGGGGCCCATTGTAGGTTCGGGTGTTTTGACCTCCGGACAAGCAGCAATCATTGGAGGTGCCGCCATCGCCCTTGGTGTAGCCGGATGGGGTTACAAGGTTATGGAGACGATAGGCTCGGGGATAACCAATTTGGGTCCTCTCATGGCATTCGCAGCCGAGGCGGCTGCAGCCGCCAATGTCCACCTGTATACGATGTGGGGGATTCCGGTCTCCACCTCTCACGCTATCGTGGGAGCCGTATTCGGGGTGGGGCTGGTCAACGGAGCAGCAGCCATCAACAAGCGAACCGTTCGAGACATCGTGCTGGCCTGGGCTGCGACTCCCGTGGCGAGCGGTGTTGTGGCCTATGTGATCTATCTCTTAATGAATCAGGTGTTAGTGGCTCTGGGTATGTAGATCTTTCTTAGTGAGTCATTCTCTGAGGGGGGACGGAAATGTCGAGCGTGTTTGGTTGGCTCGGAATTAGGGAGCAAAAAGGGATTATCGCTGATGCACGCAGGCACATGGAAAAGGTTCTGGAGACGGTCTCGTTGTTGGGTCCTGTGGTTGAGGCCTTGTGTGACGGGAGAATTGATGAAGCCAATCAGCTTCATGAGAAATTGGCCGCGACGGAGCACGAGGCCGATATCATTCGCCGTGATATCATGACCAGATTGTATCACGGGTTGTTGCATCCGCTGGAACGTCAAGACTTGAGTCGCTTGCTGGGCAGTATGGATGATGTCGCGGATCAAGCTGAGGGCGCTTCCCGTATAGCGATTCTGTTTGATCAGTCGCCCGGATTGTACAAAGAAGAACTGGTGTATTTCACGAATCTGCTCCAACAGGCCACGAGTCAGCTGGCGCAATCTCTTGAGATGCTCAGCTCGGATCGGATCGATCAGGCTCTTGAGGCTTGTACACAGGTGGAGATCCTCGAAGAAGAGGGCGATCGACTTAAGCATGACATCATGAAGAAGCTCTTCAGCGCAGATCTGCCGGCCAATCTGCTTCTTCTGCTCTACATCCTGGTGGAATCGATGGAAAACACCATTGATCGTGCGGAAGACTCGGCTGATCTGGTCAGAGTGCTTGCCGTAAGTCAGAAGCGCTAGAGACATGCCGGTGTCGAGTGGTCGTATTCGGGGTAAGGAGGAGTGCCGCTGTGATCTTGAGTGATGTGGATCGGGCTATTCTGGGGCGTCATGTCACGAACATCGACGGCAACGTTTATTGCTTGACAAACCTTCCGGAAGAAGTTGTGGCGGTCATTTTTGCCTATGTGTCACGTAGTGACCGCTCGTTTAAGGAAAATCTGCTGCGTTTGATCAAGCAAGGTGACCTGGGAGAGCCCTTCGATGAGCAAACTCCTCCGACATTTGCCTCAGCCGTTCAGAAAGCGAGCGATTTTCATTCACGATGGGTTATCTCCTACGGGCATTCAAGCATCGCTGAGCACGCTGTAGCTCATGTGGGCGTAGAGCGGATATCGCGCTTAGCCTCCGCGGAGCTGGAACTGGCCAATAAGTTCTTGTCATTCACGGAATACAGCCAGCGCTACCAAAAACCTCGACGCGGAGAGTACTACATACCCAAGGAACTTGATGCGCATCTTCTCTCCCAATACAGGCAGTCCATGGAGGCTTTATACGATACATATGAGCAGCTCTATCAGGGCTTGGTCTCTTATCTGGATGACGCACTGCCTGAGCGGGAGGGCGAGACCTCGACGGCAAGACAAGGGCGCATAGACCGTCTGGCCTTTGAAGACGCCCGCTATGCTCTGCCTTTGAGTACCCTGACCAGTCTCGGCATGACGGGCAACGGCCGCGCTCTTCGTGACGCTATCGCCCTTTTGGGAGCCTCCGTCTTTGGGGAGGTTCGGCAGCTGGCCGACGACCTCAGAGAAGAAATAACTAAGGTTCTTCCCTCCTTGTTGCGACATGCTTCCCCGTCCGATTATCAGCTAAGATGGTGTCCGTCATGGCATCAACTGGCAGGTTCGGCTTCAAAGTCATCCGGGAAGGCGCCCTCGGTGCAGCTTCTGCGGTTCACAGGTCAGGATACCGACTCGCCGGAAGAGACAGCCCGGCAGATCGTGGCTCAAGTCGCAGCCGCCTCCGGTGTTCACATAGACAAATCGTGCGAGCCTCTTGAGGCGATGATCGCCGATATGGGTCCTCACGACGTCCCTCCCCCTGCTTTTCATTGGATTCGCTATGATTGTCTGTTCACACTGTCTGAAGCAGCCTGGCATCAGTTGCTCCGCCACTGTCGCGGTATGCATTTCCAGTGGGGGCCTCCGGAGATCAGCAATGGTTACACGGTACCGCCGAACATAGGTGCCGCCGGTCTGACGGATTTGTTGGATCAAGCGATTGCCGTAAGTGAGGATTTGTACAAGCTATTGGAGCGTGAGGCGCCGGCGACAGCAGGCTATGCCGTTATCAACGCTCACCGGCGTCGAGTGCGCAGTGAGTTTGATCTTTGGCAGCTTTATCACTTGGTCAATTTGCGCACAACGCCGGAGGCGCAGTGGGATATTCGAAATATTGTAACGGAGCTTTGGGAACAAATACTCGCCGTTCATCCGAGATTGGCCAGTCGGGCGCAACGTAGGTGTTAGAAAAAAGGGGTCTGCTTTTGAGCAGTCCCCTTTTTAAGCCGTGGTCGGCACCTCCTGTGCCTAACCCAGCATACATGATTATGCCCATCCGGTCCCTTTCTATTCATGAAAACGTTATCAATGGACCCCCTTCGTACAGGGACGCCGCAGTATGTGGTTGCGACATGATCTCTTCCACGGACGATAGGCAGTCTTGCACCAATCCCTGGATGTCTAGTTTGGCCTCGGCTTCTTCCACCCTTTCCATCGTTGGACGAGTCTCCGGATGGCGCGGCAGAAAGAGTGTGCAACAGTCTTCATACGGCAGAATCGAGGTTTCATAGGTACCGATGCGCCGGGCCAAAGCCATGATCTCGCTTTTGTCATAGGTGATCAACGGGCGCAAAATGGGCGTACAGGTAACGGCGTTGATGACAGCCAGACTCTCTAAAGTCTGACTGGCGACCTGTCCTACCGATTCACCGGTGATCAGCGCGGGAATTCCCTTCTGCGCGGCCAGTTCCGTGGCCACTCGTAACATGAGTCGACGCATGAGCGTCATCATAAGTGCGGGCGGTGCCTTGGCCTGTAACTCTAACTGAGCTTCGGTGAATCGCACCATGTACAGCGGTATGTCTCCGGAGTATGCGGCCAGAATCTCCGTGAGTTCAACCACCTTCTTTTGGGCTCGTTCACTCGTATACGGAATGGAGTGGAAATGAATGGCCGCGAGGCGTATTCCGCGTCGCATGGCCAACCAACCCGCCACGGGACTGTCAATGCCGCCCGAAATGAGAAGCAATCCCTGGCTGCTCACCCCTACAGGCAATCCTCCAGGGCCCTGCAGTGTATCCGCGTAGACATAGGCCACGTTGGCTCGGACCTCGACGTTTATGGTTACTTGCGGTTGATGGACATCTACTTTTACTTGGGGATGGGCTGCCAACAGGTGAGCTCCCAGACGCTTACTGAGTTCTGGTGACGTAAGAGGGAAAGACTTGTCCGAGCGACGGCTCTCCACCTTGAAGGTAGTCTTACCGGTCACGACGGCGCTACCTAGCATCTCTTCGGCTGCTAAAGCTATGTCTTCGTATATGGGGGCCACAGCTCTCGCAACGCTCGTGCCGACTACACCGAAGACACGAGTCGCGCGCGATTGGATAGCGGCTGTATCCGCACCCTCGATACGGAATCTTCCGTGTTCTTTTGTCACACGGGCCTCCGGCAAGTCACGTAACGCCCAACGCAGATTGCGTAACAGGGTCTTTTCGAAGACCGGTCTGTTAGCGCCCTTGAGGGCTATCTCCCCGTATTTTACAATGACGACTTCGGTCATACTTTACTCCTCCTGAGAGTCATGCCTCTCATCTTCTTGGATGCAAGAGATGCACTACCCTATGGAGCTTCGACACAGCGATCTCTATTTCTTCCGGAGTTGTCAGCGGTGACAGACTGAAGCGGACTGAAGCGGAGCGAATAGCCTCGGCCACTCCCATGGCTTTCAGGACTCGGGTATCGTTTCGACGTGAAGAACAGGCGGCTCCGGTGGACGCATACACACCTTCCTGGGCTAGAGCCCTGACCAAGACCTCCGCTTGTATGCCGGGTATGGAGACGTTGCAGATGTGAGGTGCCGCTTCTTCGGACAGCGGTCCGTTAATGATTGCCTCCGGCAGGACCTTGGTGACGGACTCCACGAGTTGGCTGCGCAGTCGGGCCATCCGCTTTATCCCCTCTTCCCCGCTGGCCATCAGTTGCTTTACAGCGGCAGCGAATCCCGCGATCCCCGGAACGTTTTCCGTTCCCGATCTGAGACCTCCTTCTTGACCTCCGCCGAACAGAATCGGTTCCAGACGGACTCCTTCGCGTATCCAAAGCGCTCCGCATCCTTTGGGACCGTGGATTTTATGGGCCGATAGTGACAATAAATCCACGCTGCGGACGATGGGACGCATATCTATCTTGCCCAGCGCTTGTACCGCATCAGTGTGAATGGCACACTTAGGATTTCTTGATCGAACGGCATCGGCTATATCGGATATGGGTTGTACACTGCCGACTTCGTTGTTCACTGCCATGATCGATACGAGGACGGTATCCTCGCACACGGCTTCCGCGACATCTTCGGGTGATACTCTGCCATGTCGGTCGACACCGATCTGAGTTATCCGCCAACCACTCTCTTCCAGGGCTTTGCAGGGAGCGAGCACCGCGGCATGCTCGATAGCCGAGATGATAATATGCTTCCCCTGACGTTGACGCGCTTTGGCCACTCCAAAGACTGCCATATTCACCGATTCTGTGCCACCCGAGGTGAATATCACGCCTCGTTCTGGGACTCCGAGGTAGGCAGCCAGTGCCCTTCTGGCGTCACGCACCGTCTCCTCGGCAGCCAGTCCTAACGTGTGCGGCGAAGAAGGATTGCCGTAGGTGACGGCCAATGCCTCATGAACCGCTCTGCAGACCTCCGGCGTCGCTTGTGTCGTCGATGCATTATCGAGATAGATCTCCTTCTCCATTGAAGCTTCCCTCCGGAGCTAGTATGAAGAAAGGGACCGCACCGAGCGGCCCCTCTTGCAGGAAGACTGAGTGTTCAATGCCGTCGATTACGGCGACACAAAGATGCCCAACAGCGCCGACAGCAATGCGGCGGTCCAAGCTTGGCCCTTGGCACCCTTGATGTCTTTATCTGTCTTCTCTTGCATGGCCTCAACCAAAAGCTCAAGGTCAGCAACTCTTTTTTCCAGAGTCCTCTCACGCACTAAAGACGATGTCAGGTACTCTGCCAGTCCGTCTTTGATACGTTGATCAAGTTCCGCAAGCTGACTGTCGGACAGACCCAGCCTGCCCTCCGCTTCCTCGAGTTTTCTCGTCGTAACCACAAGGTCGTGTTGTGTCCGGGCCAACTCCGTTCGCAATTCGTCTATTTGGGCCTGCAGCCTGGCCGCCAAGTCTTCATATTGAGCCTTCAGTTCGCTTTCTCTCCGCACAAATTCCGCTTCGCGGGCGTCCAAGGCTTCAGTCATGGTCTGCCTGAGATCCCGGAGCTCTTGCTCCATTCTCTTGTCCAAAGCATCCAGATTGGCGGCCAATTGGTCCTCTAAAGCGGTCTGGCGCGTTTTGAGGTCCGTTTCCAGAGCTACGACGTCACTTGCCAGTCTCTCGAGAGCTTCGGCTTGCGAAGATGTCTTTGCTTCCAGTTCCGACTTCTGCGCAGCGAGCTGTCGCTCCAGATCGTCAATCTGCTCTATCAGTTTACCCTCCAGAGCCGCGTTCCGACTCTCGAAGTCGCTTTTTTGAGTTGCCAGCTCGCGCCTCAGATCTATGATCTGCTCATCGACGTTGCTGCTTTGACTGGCAAGTTCTTGTTTCAGTTGAGCAATCCGGCCTTCCAGATCCGTCTGTTGGGTACCCATTCCCTGCTTTAGATCGGCGATCTGCCTATCGACGTAGCTACTTTGACTATCCAGCTCTTCTTTCAATTGGGCAATCTGCTCTTCCAGATCGGTCTGTTGCGCATCCATTCCCTGCTTAAGTTGATCGATCTGCTTATCGACGCTACTGCTTCGAGTATCCAGCTCTTGCTCCAGTCTAGCGATTTGGCCCTCCAGGTCAGCCTTCTGAGTATCCATTCCGCGCTTCAAATCTGCGATCTGCTTATCGACGTCGCCGCTTTGGGTAGTCAACTCCTGCCTCAACTGGCTGATCTGCTCTTCCAAATCGGTTCTCTGAGC